>MDSW01034443.1_pt1 | contig 16730 bp, 11 predicted proteins | sample 811171 | NCBI WGS metagenome assembly MDSW01 (sample SAMN05326641, study PRJNA326480) | marine metagenome | isolation source: seawater | place: Atlantic Ocean: North West | collected 2012
ATGTTGCCAGCGTAGCTTCAATCGGCAGAGCACCGCACTCGTAATGCGGGGGTTACGGGTTCAACTCCCGTCGCTGGCTTTTTCAAAATACCAATAGGCTCCCTTCCATCCATCAGGAGATACTCGATGGCAATGATTTCGGATTTCGATCTTAAGACTCTGGTCTGTGACAACGGTAGTTTTGGTCCGGATGAGATTCAGCAGATTTCCAATGCCATAAATGATGATTTTTCTCAGTTCGGGATTCTGCGTGATGCAGTGAACGAATTAGAGATTAGTGAATCTCTAACACCGGCCAGCGCGACTCGTTTGGGCGTATGTTACTATCTGCTGGGCCGATTTGAACGGTCCATCGAGACTTTGGCCAACTCAGATCGTGGAGCGGTTTCCTATTTTTATATTGGTCGCAGTCATTTTGCGTTAGGTGACTTTGACAAGGCCGTTGAAAACTACAAAATCGCGGAAAAGTCAGGGTACAACAAAGGGCGTTGTGTATTGGCTTGCGTGGAAGCATACCGTAATGCCAAAGATTTAGATGCGGCTCGACAGGCGTTAGATTCGCTGGACGGCCCGATCATGCACGAAGCGGAATACGCCTATCAATATGGCGAAACTGAATTAGCTACCAACGGCCTGTCTTCGATCGTGGAAGAATGGTTTGAACGAGCCATGCGTGCTGATGACACACATCCAGGCGCATTGTTTGGCATGGCGAAAGAAAACGATCGTCGTGGCAATGATGATAAAGCAATGGATCTGTACCGCCGCAGTGCAAAGCACTTCCCGTCACATGTCGGAGCCCTGCTCAACCTAGGCCTGCTTTATGAAGACCACGGACAGTACGATCGTGCTCAGCAATGCTATCGACGAATTTTGGAAGTATACCCAAATCACAAAAAAGCCGCGTTGTACATGAAAGACGCTTGTGCTTCGGATGACGAACTATTCGATTTGGAAGCAGAAAAAGCTCAGGATCGGATGTCACAGGTGCTTAATATCCCTGTTTCCGATTTCGAATTATCAGTGCGTTCACGAAATTGCCTTACTCGTATGGGCGTGGAAACGCTTGGCGACTTGGCTCGCTCCACCGAACAGGAATTGCTGGGAAGTAAGAATTTTGGTGAAACGTCGTTAATCGAAATTCGTGACATGCTGACCTCCAAAGGGCTCGCTTTGGGCCAACTTGCTCACGAAAGTCGACCAGAACGAGAAGTGGATCGTTCTTCACTCACTCCGGAAGAAGCGGCTGTATTTGATCGCCCAATCTCAGATCTGAATCTTTCGGTTCGAGCTCGTAAATGCATGGTTCGCCTGCGTATGAATACGATCGGTGAATTATTGCGTAAGACGCCTGATGAATTGCTCGAAAGCAAGAACTTTGGTGTTACAAGCCTCAATGAAGTGCGTGAAAAACTAACTTCACTCGGCCTGAAGCTTCGCGGAGACTGATCGAATTCTTCGGTCTCTGTGACCGGTGGATACTTTGATCAGGCTGGATCCGGCTGTATGCGTAGCCAAACGTTCAGGTGTGTCAAATGACGCAGTCAGCTAACTTTAGCTTTGAGTTACTAGCCAGTGATGCAGGTACGTCTGCGCGTCGTTCTCGGCTCACCACACCCCGCGGAACTATCGAGCTTCCTACGTTCATGCCTGTCGGCACGTTGGGAACAGTCAAAGGGTTGACCGTCGAACAAGTCGCATCGACCGGTGCCGAAATCGTGCTTGGTAACACCTACCACCTAGCCTTAAGACCCGGTGAAGAAACGGTCGCTCAGCTAGGCGGATTGCACAAAATGATGGGCTGGGATAGGCCAATCCTCACTGATAGTGGTGGGTTTCAGGTTTTCTCGTTGGCTCAAATGACCAAGGTGACCGAAGAGGGAGCCATCTTTAAGTCTCATATTGATGGGAGCCGTCTGGAATTAACGCCGGAACGTTCCATTGCCATTCAGGAGGCTTTAGGGTCAGACATCGCTATGGTGTTTGATCATGTCGTTGCTCTGCCCAACGAATACCAAGTAATTCGTGAAGCTTGTGAACGCTCCATCCGCTGGGCTCTTCGCTGTCAGGAAGCAGCGACACTGGACAGCCAAATTCAATTTGCTATTGTCCAGGGAGGTCTTGATGAGGATATGCGAGTATGGTGTGCAGAAGAACTAGCCAAGCTTGAGTTTCCCGGTTACGCGATCGGTGGATTGAGTGTCGGCGAGCCTCCCGCTGAAATGTATCGAATTCTGGATGCGACCTGCCCTGTGTTACCTTCAGATCGTCCAAGGTATTTGATGGGCGTTGGCAAACCTATCGACTTGCTGGAAGGAATTCGTCGCGGGGTTGACATGTTTGATTGTGTCATGCCCACACGTAATGGACGGAATGCTCTGGCATTTACTGACGAAGGGCCGCTGAGATTGCGAAACGCAAAGTACCGAACAGATCGCCGGCCGATTCAGGAGGACTGTCCTTGTCTGGCATGTAAACATAGTCGCGGATACATACGACATTTGTTTGCTGCCGGAGAGATGCTAGGCCCAATTTTGCTTAGTCATCATAATTTGACGTATTACCAGAGGTTGATGCAAGAGAGTCGTCAGGCGATCGAAGAGGGCCGATTTGAAGCATATTTTCAGGCCAAAACCGCTGGTTGGAATTAGAACGCCAATTGGCATTGGGAATTTGTCCATATGTGGCTCGAAAAGTGGTTTTTTTCCGGCGGTTTAGCTGTTTTCTCCTGTTGTGGCTTGTCGCTTGTTTCAAGGCATTTTAAGATAACAGATTACCGCTGCTCGGTTTGGCCTCAGCTTATTGTTGCCTGATCAGCAGTGTTGTGCTGATGCTCTGCTCCAAGGCGGACTTCAGAGTCGATTTTTAGCTTTTCCAATGAAGGTTGCCATGTACCACGAAATTCAAATGTTAGCCGGACGCATTCAGCAATTGCAACTCCTGCTGGCTCAGGAATCAGGCGGCGCCGAAGGTGGTGAAAGCCCACAGGGGCCTGGCAGTGGCTTTTTGCTCCTGCTGTTAGGCTTTATGGTTTTCATGTTTATGTTTAGCGGACGTGGAGCTAAAAAACGCCGAAACCAAAAGAACCAAATGCTCAACAGCATTCGCAAATACTCAGAAGTCATCACTATTGGTGGTCTCTGTGGCACGGTAGTGGAAATTGAAGAGTCGGACGATGACGAGCCGGTTCCGACCCATTTTCTGATTGAAGTGGATGCCGGATCGGGATCTCGTATTCGTGTTGTCGCAGAGGCAATTGGCCGAGTGCTTGACGCGGAAAGCGAAGACAGTTCGGAATCGTAAACATCCGCACACAAAAAATGAAATAACTCCTGATAAGACTCAGGTTACAAATAATATTCTGATTGGATTTTTCGGAAATGAATTTATTGATGAATTCTTTGACATCAAACTTTACCTTGCTCGCACAGGAAACAGCTGACGAGGGAGGTGCCGGTGGCGTACTCTTGTTCATTCTGGCGATCGTGTTGTCAGTGTTAGCCAATGTGGGTAAGGACAATGCCGTGAGTGCAAAAGTCAAACGGAGTTTGAAAGTCACGGATCCCAACTGGGGAGTGATGTTCGGCCTGTTTGTTTTCGCATTCGCATTGGGAGCACTGCCGAATCTATTCAATCTGATTTCAGACGGTGCGGTGTCCGACAATGCAGTGAACGGATTTCGAATGTCAGGATTGATGCTGGCAATTTTCAGTGGGCTATATTTGGTCTTCCGAGCCTTTTGTGAGTCTTCGAGTGTTCGGGAACCGGAACAGGCTTGGCGTCTGGCAGTAGTCGCCTCCGTGACGATTTTGGGAGCACTTTACATCGGCGTAAAGCATGATGGTCAACAGAATGTCTCCGATAAATTCAAGCTCGGTGTCGATCTCGCCGGTGGCGCCAATCTGGTTTACAAGATTTCAGGTAAGGATGCTGGAACGAATTCCGGTGAAGGAGAGGCTGAGGATGTAGCAACGGGCCTTCAGGATGAAGATATGCAGGGGCTTCTTAGTGCTTTAGGACGCCGCCTGAATCCCAGTGGTGCTTTGGACTTGATTCTTCGGCCCTATGGGAATAACACTCACGTTGAAATTGTTGTACCAGCTGCGACAGCCGAAGAAGTTCGGCAGCTCAAAGAGATCATTACAAACACGGGTGCTCTGGAGTTTCTGATACAGGTTGGGGTGAATGATACGGATCATGCGAGTATCAAGTCAGCGATGGAAGATAGCTTCAAGGATGAAGATTCTTACAACACGTCTCTTGTCAAAAGCGACGGACAGACAGTTGGGCGATGGGTGAAAGTTGGTAAGGACTTAAAGGGACAATTTGAGTATAACGCTGCTTCCGATGGTTCGATAAAACGAGTCTTTTATCATGATGGAAGTGAAAATCAAGAGGAAGTAAGTAAGCCTGTCTTGCTGAGCCGCGATGAGTTAGCTCCATATTACGATCGCAATAATCCTGCTCATGTGGCGATCAAGAGGGCTTTTGCATCTGTCGATACCAATGCTCCTTCGGAAGAATTTAGCAATGCCGTGTTAGCTGCCAATGTCACTCGCATTGAAGTGTTGATGGCACAACCTGAAGCCTCATTGATAACGACGGGTGACGACCTAAAGACAGTACGCTCGCAAATCGGAGATAACCTTCGGCCTAGCGTAGCGTTTACCATGAAGGCTGGTAGTGCATCTAAGTTTGGGCGTTTTACAGCTAAGAATGTCGAAAAGCAGCTTTCAATTGTGCTAGATGGAAATTTGCTCTCCTCGGCAAACATTAAACAGCGTATTTCTGAGAATGGAACTATAACCGGAGATTTTACTCAAGCGGAAGTCGACTCGATCATTGGTATTTTGCGAGCAGGTGCATTGCCGAGTACGTTATTACCAACGCCCGTCAGTGAAAACAAAATGGGTGCTTCTTTAGGGACGGTCACCATTCAGAAGGGACAGTTTGCGATTATGGTTTCTATGATCGTTGTTCTGCTCTTTATGATTTTGTGGTATCTGGGCGTCCCAGGGGTTGTAGCTGCCTTTGCATTAGTACTCAACCTGATATTAATCCTGGCAGTGATGGTCATGATTGGTGCATCATTTACATTGTCTGGGATGGCCGGGCTGGTATTAACCGTCGGTATGGCCGTGGATGCCAACGTGCTGATTTTCGAGCGCATTCGTGAAGAGCTTGCTGATGGTGCTCGGATTAAGGCGGCGATCCGAAATGGATTCTCGCGAGCGACCATCACGATTATTGACGCCAACCTGACCACGCTCATTACTGCGATTCTGCTTTATGCGATTGGTACGGATCAAATTCGAGGATTTGCGATTACATTGATCCTTGGGATTATCATGAGTATGTTCACAGCGATTTATGCTTCACGAGGACTGTTTGCAATCGCGGCTGGACTCAAGTGGATCAAAGAAACCTCTTGGTGTTTGCAGCAAGGCCGGCTCAACCGCATCAATGTTGAGTTTATCAGTAAGGCTAAATTTACGGCTGTGTTCTCAGCGATAATCATCGTCGCAGGTTTGGCACTAACAGTGAATCGACAATCCGAAATGTTGGCAATCGATCTGTCGGGCGGTACATCAGCTATTTTCCAACTGAATGAGAGCATGGAGGCCCAGGAAGTAGAAACTGCGATTGAATCTAAAATTGACAGTGTTGAAGGTCTACCAGAGGCAGTTCAGTATACCGTTACGAGTGTCGATTTGACCGATGGCCGGTCGGCCTGGCGTGTGAATACGGATATTGTAGATCAATCTAAACTACAATTACTTCTCGCCAACGCCTTTCCAGGCAAACTTCCAGTTCAATCAATCAGCGTAACCAAAGTTGCTGGGGCAGCCGAAGCTCCTGAAGATGATGCTTCTTCGGCTGTAGAACGTGTCATGCCTCAGTTTGTGGCCTATCAGGAAGAAGCACCAGAAGATACTGCGACGGAAGAAAAGCCTGAAGTTGTCTCGGAAGAAGAGAGTGAGAATCCAGCGGAACCAGCTCCCGCAAACGAAGGGCCAGCGGCCCCGGGGGAGGAAGCCACCGTGCCTGTACCACAGCCAATGCCTGAGCCTTCACCGGAAATTCCTATAGAGGAACCCGTAGAAGGGACGTCTGAGGATATCGTTGAGTTGCAGTCTGTGACGCTTCAAGTGGAGCAAAAAATAGATGGTGAAGATAGCGAATTAAGCGCATCGGTACTGGAGGGAATGATTGATGCTGCCCAAACGGAAACGGGTTTAGAAATCGGCAAAGTAGAGGGGAACAGTGCAGATCAGCAGGTTACGATTTATGGTCTGGACGACAGTCAGGTCGATATTCTGATCGCAGAGCTGATCAAGACTGATGGCAGTCCACACTTCGAAGAGACTCAGAAATTTGGAGCTACCATTGCTGGTGACATGACCAAGTTGGGGACTTACGCGATTGTGTTCAGCTTTATCGGGATCATTACTTACATTTGGTTGCGATTCCAACATGTTAGCTTTGGTATTGCCGCTGTTGTTGCCTTGGTGCACGACGTTCTCGTGACATTGGCAGCGATCGCTATCAGTAAGTATCTGGCAGGATTCCTGATGATCGAAGACTTTAAGATTAGCTTGCCCGTGATCGCGGCATTCCTGACGATTATCGGTTATTCGCTAAACGATACGATTGTTGTGTTTGACCGTGTTCGTGAAGTTCGAGGTAAGAATCGTGAGATTACCGCTGATATGTTGAATCGCAGTGTTAACTCGACATTAAGTCGAACTTTGCTCACCTCCTTAACCACTTTATTCGTGGTTGCCACGCTGTACTTTATCGGTGGCTCAGGAATTCACAGCTTTGCATTTGCTTTAGTGATTGGTGTGGTTGTCGGAACCTATAGTTCGATCTTCGTCGCTTCCCCAACCTTGCTCTTGTTGAACAAGAAAAAGTAAATCAAAGAATTACAAACATTCCCGCATTGACCACTGCTCACTAACTCATGGTGAGCAGTGGTTTTTTTAGTCATCCAAGGCTTTCGGGGCTGGAGGAACTGGTTGCCGGATAATGACCTGGGGCGATTCAGTACCCTGCTCTGGCGATTTATTCACGGTAGAAGATATTTCTGAGAAGACACCGTCCGCCGGAGGAGCTGGGATGATGATTTCCGCTCCTATGGGGAGCAGTTCAGGCCGGGCAATTACCATTTTGTTTTGGTAATAAATCCAGTCAGCCAAATTAGCTTGTCCTAAAAAGTGTTCTGCGATACCTGTTAAAGTATCACCGTCCTGAATCGTGTAAGTCGACAGTATTTCTGGTTTTGCACCAGAGAGATTGAGCTTCGCCACCTGAGCAGCAGTGCTCTGGCTGTTCCCGTCATTTGGATAGTGATCACCGATTTCGGGAGCCCGGGCAGGCATGAGTGAAATCGTAGGAGGCGTTAGTGGCGTCCGAGCTACCGACTCTCTCTGTTGTTGCGAAGTCAGGTATAGCGTTGAGGCTGGCGATTCGATCGTACCATCTGGGATGGGGTGAGCAGATTCGAGAGGCTCGAAGGGCGCAGTTTGAACGATGGACTGGTCAATAGGCACGGACAGATTCTGATTGATTTGATTACCGTCCGTGGCATGTCGCTGAAAGGGGATGGCTCCTAAGCTTCCAGCAACCAGAATGCCCGTACCCACAACCCAATGTTTGTGGATAAGCATTTCTGTACCTTTGTCATATAGTTTAAGTGTCGGAAAAGATCCTTACCCCCGAGAGGGCATCCAACACTTTCTGTTTCGACAGGCAAAGGCTTGAGGGCTTAACAGAAAATCGCTTAATTCCAAGGGAGGCCTGAGAGCCGTTCAGTTTACAGCGATCGTACAGATTATAGTGCGTTAGGATCGCGGCTTGACCACTTCAGTGTCTCGTCCTTTTCAAGGCGATTAACCAGGAAGTTATAAATCAACGCGCTCGGTTGGGGTTGTAGGTTGTTTACATTTAGAATGCCTGATCCCTGAGCACCAGTATTGAGCCCAAAGAGAAATAGCTTCGTGCCACTCCAGTTAATCGAGCCATCTGAATTCTCCTGATCCTTGTGGAATCGAGTTAACTGGTTGTGGATGCGTTTACTTTCCGAGAAGTATTGAGCGTTCTGTTTGCCTGCAATGATCAGGATATTCATATTCTGCTTTACAGTGGGATGAGACATGCCTAGCTGAGGTGTCAGACCTTTGTGCGACTGAAGTGGCGTGAACAGGATGAGAGCTTTGACATCCTGTCCGTTGCGAATAAAGCCTCCGCCAGGTTTATTCCAATCTAATGCCGCCCAATTTAGAGCAATAATGGCGGTAACATCTGAACCGATGACTGTGAGTTTTTCTAGATTGACCTGCCCTTCGTCATTTTCGTTTTTGAGGAAAGCCTTGCACGCCTCCACGTCTTGTATCACAGATGTAAATTCTGCCTTTGCAAATTTCTCCCTGTTGATCTTCAGTCGACCGTTTATATCTTGTGGGTTTCTACGTTCCGTTGATTTGCCGTGTCCTCGAAGGTCCGGAATGATGACAGCGTGGCCCATGTGTTCCTGAATGGCAGCGGCCAGTTTGGTGTAGACAGCATTGCTGGCGGAGACATTTAGCATGCTATGAAGCATGATGATTGGAATTGAATCCTTTCCCTTCGTGCCGGGGTAATATTTGACGTTTAGAAACACTCCATCCTTGGTTTCCAGCACATGAGCCTCTACTGGTGGTAGTTCCTTCTTGGGCTTCTCTTCATCCTGCGCGGATAGCGAAGTACTGAGACTAAACACAAGTACAGCAAGAGTAAATAATAATGAGGTTTTGTGCAGTCCTGATTTCAACATGACCAACCGGGGCTCCTCAGTGTATTAAGGGAAAACTTGGGGGGGAAACAAATCATCAATTTAGCAAAGGTACCGGATAACCAGTCACTTCTGCAAGGGGAAGCAAATTCTTCCAGAGCCTATTTCAATAGTAGAATTGGAAGGCGACGAGGTCAAATCAACCTTGATGGATGGTTGCTAAATGAATGATAGTGGAGAGGAAATATGAGTACATCCATCGTCAGAAAAGCGTTCAGGTGATATAGTTCGTAAAAGGATTGGTTTTAGAAAACCTCAATTCCCTTGATTTTTGGCGGTTTCACGTAAAAAATAGGACTAGGAAGCCAGCGTTTACTTGTCGATATCTCAAGTAGACAGAGAATAGCATAAACTTCCTGCTTGGAAGTAACTTCCCGGCGAGAAGCATATGCTTATTGAAGTGTAAAACGGAGTAGGAAAGTGGCTAAACGATCAAAGCTAGTTCAGTGGTGGCAGAGCCGAACGGGAGAAGAAGAAACACCGTTTGATTCTGATTCTTCCGCTTTCCTGCTTTCTGTGATGTTTCATGTGGCAGTTCTTGTTGCGTTGGGATTGTGGCCTTTGCTGGTCGATCATGACGATCAGATTCTGGCTCTAACCACTACGAAAGTGGATGTCGAGGAAATCACTGAGCCTACGCCCCCTGAGGAAATTCACTTTAGTGAACAGGAGATGGCAGAGGTCGGTGCAAATAGTGATCTGGGAACGCAGATGGCCTTGTCGGAAGCCCCGGTTATTTCTGACATCTCTGAGATCCCGAATCCGGTAGATCCTTCTGATCGTGAAGTGGCTGAAGTTTTGTTGAATAATCAAGTCGTTCAGGCAACAGGTTTACACTTCAATGAGAACCTGGCAGTTCGCGGTGCCGTGGGGACGGGAACGACCGGTGCAAGCGGAGCGGTTGATCGAATTACTCATGAAATTCTTCTCTCTCTGGAAGAACGACGCACCTTAGTCGTTTGGTTGTTCGACCAGTCCGGCAGCTTGTCTCGTCAAAGGGAAAAGATTCATGACCGCTTTGACAAAATCTATGAAGAATTAGGGATTTTAGAAGCAGCAGAGAATGAAGCTTTTCAGGGCAATGATCCGTTGCTGACTCAAGTGATGGCCTTTGGGAAATCAATTTCCAAAATGATGAAGGAGCCTACAGCGAATTTGGCAGAAATCAAAGAAGCCGTCAAAGCCATTCCTCAGGATGATACAGGCGTGGAATTGACTTTTGAAGCTGTGGTTCGAGCGGTCAATGGGCATGCCGAATATCGCCGCCCAGATGCCGAAGGCGAACCTAAACGTAACGTGATGGTGATTGTCGTCTCGGATGAAGCTGGTGAAGACCAGGCTAATGTCGATCTGGCCGTCAAAACTTGTCAGAAACTGGCTGTCCCAGTGTATGTGATTGGAGTCCCTGCCCCGTTTGGTCGTCAGGAAACACTTGTTAAGTGGGTTGATCCTGACCCTATGTATGATCAGACGCCTCAGTGGGGTCGAGTAAATCAAGGGCCTGAGTCGGTGATGGCTGAGCGAGTTAAACTACGCTTCATCGGAAGTAAAGATCAGGACATTCCAATTGATTCTGGATTTGGGCCATGGGCGCTGACTCGTCTATGTTATGAGACGGGAGGAATTTACTTTGCTGTCCATCCAAACAGAAATGTTAACAAATCAGTTTCGGCTAAAGAGGTAACCGCGTACTCCTCACATCTACAACAGTTTTTCGATCCCACGATCATGCGGGATTACCGCCCCGACTACGTCACCTACCGTGAATACCAGCGTCGTTTGCAAGCTTCGAAGATGAGGACAGCGTTAGTACAGGCCGCCCAGATGTCCTGGAGCACTCCAATGAAGGACCCTCGTACTCGGTTTGTGAAGCGAGACGAAGCCGGATTTAGTAATGAACTTTCGGAATCTCAAAAGCAAGCCGCTCAGTTGGAGCCACAAATTGAACAACTCTATCAGTTGCTCTTACTCGGAGAAGCAGACCGATCAGCGGAAAAATCTCAGCGTTGGCAAGCTGGTTATGATTTGGCTCTGGGCCGAGTGCTGGCGACTAAGGTGCGGACTGAAACGTACAATGCGATGCTGGCTGTGGCAAAGCGTGGGATTAAACTGAAGGATCCGAAATCTAATACCTTTACACTGGTACCAGCGGATATTGTTTCGGTGGGAAGTCAGTACAAAAAGGGAGCAGAAAAGGCCAAAGAGCTTCTTCAACGCGTTATTGACCAGCATGAAGGAACGCCTTGGGCTTATTTAGCGAAGAAAGAGCTAGCCACTCCGATTGGTTGGGAATGGAATGAATCCTACACGGATCTTTCTCCTCCGCCTCGCCCTGGTGCGGGTAATGGTGGAAACCCACCCGCAGCTCAAAACGATGCGGCGAATATGATCAAGAAGCCACCGCCGAAGCGTCGGCCTCCTAAGCTCTAAACCAATTTGAATGCTCTGTCGGGTATATAGGTGTGTGCATTGGCTTTGCATACTGTCTGGTAGAAACGCTTTAAATTAGGCGAGAAGCTGTTTGTATAAAATCCCCTGGCTATTACGTGTCCTGCTGGCAGTCGTTGGACTATCGATGGCTGGAGTTTTGATAACCGCTGCCATTCTGGAACCGTCTCCGGAAGGAATGGGGACGCACGAACAGCTAGGGCTAAGTCCTTGCTATTTCCCGGAGAAGCTTGGAGTTCCCTGCCCTGCGTGTGGAATGACGACGTCCTGGGCGCACTTGATGGACGGCAATATACAGGCTTCTGCAGAAGTTAATCTTGGCGGGTTCTTTCTGGCTTTGACCTGTTTGTTTTGTGTCCCTTGGTTTGTTGGTTCTGCAATAAAAGGTGACTGGATTATGCTCAGAATGACAGATGGGCGATTATTGGTATTTTTAGTTAGCTGGCTATTAGTTACTATGGCCGACTGGGTGATACGCCGGTTACTTTTATGAATGCAGGATGCAGGATTTATGTCACGGACACGACAGTTCTTCTATCTATTATTAGCTCTCATTGTCATGGCACCTCTGTCAGGGTGTGCAGGATTGATCGCATACCCTTTGTACGTCATTAAGGGTGACAGTGTGCCGGCTAACTATGACAAGCTGGCTAGTAAACGTGTTGCAGTTATTTGTAAGTCCGCTTCTTCTGCTTCTGGTCCGAATTCACCAGAGTCTTTAATTAATCGTCACTTCAGTCAGATCTTACAGGAACGTGTATCAGACGTTGAAATCGTTCCCGTGGAAGAAGTTGCCGACTGGATCGACCGCAATAACTGGAATGAAATAGACTGCGTTGAAGTGGGACGTGGGGTGAATGCCGATGCTGTTGTGCTTCTGGCAGTGGAGTCGTTCAGTTTGAAAGATAGCCCGACGTTATTCAAAGGACGTTCGACCGTTACCACCAAAGTCTATGACCTCACTCAGGATGGGAAAGTCGACTATCAGGGGAATACCTTTGACTTTGCCTACCCTCAAAACGGTGGTCGACATACGACAGAATTAAGCGATGCAGCATTTCAGCGTCAGTTCACGAAGGTTCTGAGTCATCACTTGGCTAAGGACTTCTTCAAGTACGATAAATCAGAAGACTACGCTCAAGACGCGACTCTGATTCAATAGCATCGTCTTACTCGCATCAAACCACACTATTGGCGTCATGAGACTCTTTGAGTCTGGTGACGCCTTTTTTGTTGGGCGTGTGGGCTATTGGAAATCATCGGCCAGAAAGCATACTCGTTCGATGCTATTGGCTTTCCCCGTGTGAATGTTAACGTCGACGATCGCTCCGCCTAACCGAACATCTTGTGTCGCAACTTGGAATTGAGTTGGGCGGAAGGTGGTGGTTGCTTCGGTGACCGCTTCGATCTTCCTGCCTAAAATGCTCTCGTAAGGCCCTGTCATTCCCACGTCACATTGGAAGGCTGTGCCGCCGGGAAGAATTCGTTCGTCGGCAGTCGGGACATGGGTGTGGGTGCCGAGCACGGCGCTCACTCTTCCGTCTAAGTAACGCCCCATGAGTTGTTTGTCGCTAGTCGCTTCGGCGTGGAAGTCTACCAGAATGATACGCACGGTCGACGGAATTTGCTTGAGAATCTTGTCCGCTGCTTGATACGGACAGTCTACCGGTTTCATGAAGACTCTTCCCATCAGGCTGACAATTGCCACCTGCTCTCCAACGGCCTCACCAATGATTGCCAGTTTCTGCCCGGGTGCTTCCTCCGGGTAATTCGCTGGTTTAACGATGTTGGATTTTGTCGAGAGCGTTGAGTATATTTCTTTTCGTCGGTAGATGTGATCTCCAAGTGTAATCCCATCCACACCTGCGCCGATTAATTTATCGTAGATTTTGGGAGTGAGTCCGGAACCGTCGGCTGAATTCTCAGCGTTGGCAATAACCATGTCGACGTTGTTTTGATCGCGAATGGTGTCGAGGTGGTTACAGACCATGGTGTAGCCTGGTTTGCCAACGATATCACCGATAAAAAGAATCCGCACGATGGTAGCCTCTGATTTTTCCGGATGTTCGCGATAGTTTTAGAAAGCCTTGTTTGTTTATACACAGGAATTCGATCGCTGTGAATTCACTCTGTTTTCCGCTTGTCGTTTAGCGGGCAAATTCAGTGAAGCGGCTTTCCCGGATGACAGTGACTTTGATTTCGCCCGGGTAAGTAAGCTGTTCCTCGAATTGTTTCGCAATGGCCCGAGCGACCTTCGCGGCAGATTCGTCATCGGCTTTCTCAGAGCTAATAATGACCCGTAGTTCACGCCCGGCCTGTATGGCATAGGCTTGTTGTACGCCGTTGTGTTCTCGGGCAATGGATTCGAGCTCTTCCATACGTTTGATATAGCGGTCGAGTGATTCCCTTCGAGCACCCGGTCGGGAGGCTGAGCAGGCATCGCCAGTCGCTGTAAGAACCGTATAAGGGTATTCTGAGACAATTTCGTCATGGTGGCCAAATGCTGCATGGACGACTTCGGTAGATTCGCCATGACGTTTTAGCAGATCCGCACCGATTTGCGGGTGACCACCTTCGAGCTCGTGATCAGCTGCCTTTCCAATGTCGTGTAATAATCCTGCTCGACGGGCGATATCAGCGTCGAGTCCAACCATTTCGGCCAGCATTCCAGCAATAAATGCAACTTCCACGCTATGGCGCAGGACGTTTTGACTGTAGCTGGTACGGAAGTGCAGTCGTCCGAGCATGTAGATCACCCGTTCGTGTAGGCCGTTGACATTAACTTCGACCGCGGCCTCCTCCCCTTTCTTCATAATGAACTTTTCAATGACGCCTTCGGTTTCCTTGACGACTTCTTCAATCCGTGAAGGGTGGATTCTTCCATCTGTAATCAGGTCACTGAGTGATCGACGGGCGATTTCGCGGCGGACCGGATCAAAGCTGGAGACGATCACAACTCCGGGCGTGTCGTCGATAATGACGTCGACACCGGTCGCCTTTTCGAATGCGCGAATGTTTCGCCCTTCTCGACCGATAATCCTCCCTTTCATTTCGTCACTGGGGATGTCGACCGTGCTGGTTGTACTATCGGCTGTGTGAGCAGAGGCATAACGTTGCATCGTCATGATCAGCATTTCGCGGGATTTTTCCTCGCAGACTTCCTGCAGGCTTTTCTCATGCTTGAGAATCACGGCGCCCATTTCCTGCTCCAGTTCATCTTCAAGCAGTTTCAATAGCTGCGTTGTGGCTTCTTCTTTGGAGAGGTTGGTTAGCTCCATTAAGGACGAGCGATGTTTGTCCAGGAGTTTATCAAGTTCCTTCTGGCGTTGTTCGGCGATTTGAAGTTTGTCGGTGAGTCGTTGCTGATTGGTTTGTACCATCTTCTCCTGCTTACGCAGAGAGTCTTCGCGGTCTTCGATTTGATTGGTTTGTGACTTCAGCTTGTCTTCTTCGTCGCGTAGTCTGTCACGAGCGCTGCTGAGTTCTTTTTCGGCTTCAGACTTGTAGGATATTGCAGCTTCTTTAGCTGCGATTTTTGCCTCAGAGATAATCTGCTTTGCTTCAAGCTCGTACTCTTTGAGTTTGGCTTCCCGGTTCTTTTTTTGTGAAATGTTGGAAGCAACTAAAGTGGCAATGATTCCAGCAATGGTACCTGTGAGGATGAATAGCCCCGTTTCAGATGAAAGGCCGATGAGTAGATGGTGCAGACCCATCGGGGTGGATAGAAAAAACATTGAAAGCCCTCGTCTGTTATGGCGAGCATCCGGGGCATGTCTTTTTGACATGCAGGCTAACGGGTTTTCTTAAAGCAGAAAACCGGCGTGTGTTGCGTTATCGTCAAGTGTTATTCGAGATGATGCGATTAACGTGAACAGAATGTTAGCGATCGTTGGTGGTCAGTACGCCACAGCGTCCGGTCGAACGGTGTGAGCGTTCGCTGGAAGGAGTTGTCTTGTTGAGTGACCTTTTTTGTGAGTACTGCGTATTCCAGTTGTCGCCAGCATTTGGGTTGGAAGGCTTTGGCTGGAAAAGTGACAATTGGCCGTGATCCTTGGGAGTCTGAGGATGCCTGGAGAAGGCAGCCAGAGCCATCGCTGGAATGCATGAGCTTTGCCACTTGGTTTAAGCGATAGAGGACGGCGGTAATAAAAACCGTCAGTATGCTTGAATTGAAAGCGGATGTCGCTTTGCAATAGACGATCGAAAGTAATTCCGAAAACCGAATCATAAAAATCTCAAACTAACAGTTAGTCGCATACACTTCGCCTGAATTAGCGTCTGTGCTCGGTTAATTGTTATAGGTTTGGTTTATTAAGTTTAACGTTAATACGTCGCTTCTTTATGTCATGTTTTCAACATAAAATGCGACAAGACCAATGTACCAAACTGAAAGGGGCACCTGCAACTTTTCATATTCCAGATGGATTGTAAAACTGGCGCCAAATTACTCACCTATGTCAGACTTTAGCGAACAAGTCGATCGTCCGGCCTTTGAGCAAAAGCTGATGGCAGGGTTTGCGATTGCTAAGTGGCAGGACGTTCGGGTCGTGGTTACGGTTTCCGGCGGGGCCGATAGCGTTTCCTTGTTGTGTGCGTTGCTGGCAATTCGCAACAAACAGGCCGCGGGAGATGTGCATGTACTTCATGTGAATCATCGATGGCGTGCAGAGCAATCCGATGCAGATCAGCAGTTTGTTGAGGATCTGTGTGCTCAATTCGAAGTGCCTTGTCATGCCGTAGTTCTGGAGGTTAGTGAAAAGACAGAAGAAACCGCGAGGCTGGAGCGATATAAGGTTTTTTTGGAACAGGCTCGTCAGCTCGGGGCTCGCTATGTACTGACAGCGCACACACGCGATGACCAGGTGGAAACGCTGATTGATCGAGTGTTTCGTGGAACTGGACTGTCGGGCCTGAAGGGGATTCCACGGACACGTGAATTAGATCATGGTATCTCCTTGTTGAGACCGCTTTTGGGGCACTCTCGTGAGGAAGTGCTGTCGTATCTGGAGCAACTTGGGCAGGAGTATTGCGAGGATAGTACAAACCAAAGTTTGGATTTCACTCGGAATCGAATTCGTCACGAGCTTCTACCATTGCTGAAAGAAAATTATCACGCCGAGGCAGATCGGGCAGTACTACGATTAAGCGAAATGGCTTTGGAGCTTTCTGAGTATCTGTCGACCGAGGCAGCCGTTGTGGCTGAGCGTGTTGTGATGGAATCTGCCAGCGACCTGTTGGTGCTGAATTGCAATAGCTTCGTTAATGTAGCTTCGATTGTGGTGCGAGAGGTATTGATTCAGTTGTGGGTTGGTGCCGGGTGGCCTCGGCAGTCGATGACTCGGGGGCATTGGTTGCAGTTGGAGTCGTTGCTGGTGGGTGAGCAATCGGTGGTGATGTTTCCAGGCGAAATTCGCGCAGAAAAAAACGGCGAGCAGCTTTCGCTAACTCG
>MDSW01014957.1_pt1 | contig 16729 bp, 30 predicted proteins | sample 811171 | NCBI WGS metagenome assembly MDSW01 (sample SAMN05326641, study PRJNA326480) | marine metagenome | isolation source: seawater | place: Atlantic Ocean: North West | collected 2012
AGACTTGTGCGGGTGCCAAATCCCGCCGTTTCCATTCTTTGGGCGGGGAGGAATCAATCCTTGCGAACGCACTGTTGTTCAGAACTCCACAGGGTAATCAGTCAATCCTGCCTGTGGCGAACGCCAAGTCTCCACACTAGAGCCGTGACCCGAAGTACAAGGGTAACCAATGCTGAGTGTGGAGGCGAAACACTTTGGGAGGCAGTACCACGCCTAGCAGGTTTATCCTTGAAAGCATCATCGGGTGTGGCGACCCGACTCCCAATCACTTTATGGCTATGCGACAGGGGAACTGCTATATTCCTTGGGTCGGATATGAACGGAAGCGAGCAGGTTTCCGAAGTACCAAAGAGGTGAAAGTCCTTGAGGGCGTTTTCGTTGAGGCATTTCGAATTGCCCGTAGCCAACTTTTTTTAATAGTATGCCCGAAGGGGGAATGAAGTCTGATCAACGACACACACCAAGCGAAGAGAGATACTTCCAACTTTGTGTGGCGGGGAAGGCAACCGCCGAAAGACCACAATCGCGTGGGCTAGGCACTCTCGACAATCTAATCGAGAGGAGGCGAACGCCGTTTCCGCTTCTCTCTTCGGTCGTACTATTTGTATTTCCGTTTCAAGCCATAGGCGTAGACCACCGAAAGCGATAAGGGGTTTATTGGTTATCCCCCCGAAGCTGTGGCGAGACGGAGTTGTGTTGGTCTCCATATAAGCTCCCTTCCGAACTGTGCGTTTGGGGGGGAGTTTTTTTTGTGCCGTTCGGTATTCGCTGTATGCTCTGAGGGGTGTCGGATAATGTAGGCTAGGTTAAATAGGGTGTCGGGGAATAGGAGCGAATCCTCGCTTAAATTGGCGAGATTGGAAAAACACCCGACAAAAGTTCAGAAATGTATTTTTTCATGTCGGGTCTGAGAAGTCCTCTCAACTCGGGTCACAGAACAATCGTGTTTGAAATGTTATTTTTTGTTTGTCGAAAGACGGGCAACACGGCAAACTTGGACTTATGATTAACAAAACAATACTTTCCGAAGACATAGAAGTTTCAATCGAAGAAGAAACCGCCGAAGGAATCTATGTCATCATCAACCACACCGAAGCCGAAACCGACTACGACATGGATTTCAAATCCATGGATCACATGAGAGTTTGGGCAAACGAAAACAACTACACCATCCAACACATCAACTACTAAACTTTCTACAACGGAAAAACCAATACCATGAGCCTAGCACAAGAAATCCTTTCAGACGCAAACGCCGAGCAGAACGCTCGTAGCTACCTCGTAGCTTATTACTCCGATATGCACAAGGACGCATACGGAGTCCGTGGTCGCCCTTGCGAATGCTCCTCCAACGAGGACATCGCCGAGGCAATCGCCTCCTTCCACAACGATGTCGCCGACATCATCCGTCAAGAGCGTGCCGATGAAGTGGCACACGCCGAGGCGGTTAAGGTCGCTACCACTCCAACCGAGTGGACGCTCGCCGAGCTTTTTTAACCCACAACCAAAACGGAGAACATGAGCAAATCAAGCAACGCCCACATACGGCATCGAAACGAAGAGGTAGAGAACTACATCGAACTAAAATCCATCGGGCATTGGCTATGCCCAAGCAAGATGATGATTTACCCGATCTTCCAAGACGGCACGGCAGACTACGATAATGCCTTGTCCGTTGAAGAGATAGACGAAGAGAATGGAATCAGTAGCGAAGACCTTGGCAAGATCGAGCTTCTTACGCTTATGGGTTAGTCTAGGTTAATGTGAGGGCAGGGGGAAAAGCCCATCGAGAAGTCGAGATTGGAAAACACGGGGAACGAGACTACGAAAATAATAAAAAAAATGTTATCGTTGGAATATATCTTGAGACTAGAGCCTGTAGGAACAGCGAAAGAAGCAGAGTAAATATATATTGTCCGTGTTGCCCATCTGTGGCATTTTCGTAAGCATGATAACCTACAACAGCAAAACTCTTCTCTACACCATCAACGCCAACACCGCCGAGGAAAAATCCGTAAAGGCGATGTCCGCAAAGCAAGCCGCCGTTGCTTTCTGTAAAGGTGGTATGAGCCGAGGATGCTATGTTACTTACCAAGGCAAGGATGTTTGCGATAACGCTGAAGTCGCCGTTTCTTGGAGCCGATACAACGAGCTTCTTAACGGTCTCGTCCAAGCAGAACAAAACTAAAAACCAAAAAGGAATCCATACGATGTACGAAATAAAAAACAACCACGGAAAATTCGACCTTCTCATGAACGGCGAACTTCTGCACAGCTTTAACAACGAAGGCTACGCCAAGGGCTCAGTCGCCCTATTATCCTCAATGGGGTTACTACCAAAAGCGGAAGCCCTCATGACTCTCAAGTTCTCGGGTCAGCTTAAAGCAGACCGCAACGCATAAACCGCCAACCACAACGGGAAAACAAAATCATGGAATACGCACACTCAGTCACAGAAGTCGCAACGGGAAAAGTCATCCATCTCTATTGGGATGGCGAAGACGAATCCACGCTCCGTCCCGAAACGGGCGATGAGAGGCATGACCGCCTTAGACAGGAGGGCGTGAAGTAGGCTCTAAACTTTCTTCTATAAATCTTCTTTTGCTATTGACGGACGGGCAACAAGATGAAATAAAGGAGGCATGAACAACACAACTCAAATCAAAAAGTCAGACATCAAAGGAAACGGAAGCGTTCTCATCGAGTTCCGCTCTAGCCCACGCCAAGGCAAGTCCATCTATACTCTTACGCTTAATGTAGGAACGGAACACGAGAAGGTTATCCGTGACTGCTTCAGCAGAAAGCAACTCGCCTATAAGTACGCCGAGAAGTTTGGCTTCAATCTCTACAAGAAGTTGCTCGCCAAGATCAACGAAGCTCCAACTTTCTACAACGATCCAAACGCCGAGTACAACCGCCGTCTCGAAAGAGAAGAAGAGCGTCTAGCCGACATCTGCGATGACCTTAACTGTTCGGTCGCTGAAGCTCGTCACTTCCAAAAGACAGGCGAACATCCAAGAGGTTGGTAATACAGCCTCTAACGAAACGACAGGAGACAGCATATCATGAGCCTAGGATACAACAAAGAAGACCAAGTCGAAATGCCATTCGTGAGATTGAGCGAGGGCATAGCGATGCAAGAGAAACTAGCCGAGTCCGAAGACGCACGAAGAGATGTCGTGTGGGCGATAGAGCAGTTAGGACACTCCGCAAGGGCGAAGTCAGCAGGAATGGCATCTGCCGTAGACTGCCCACTAGCCGAAGGAAAGGTAAACGCCGAGCAAGCCGAGGTTTGGTTTCTACAATTACAAACCGAAGCCGTGGCGATTCTTGAGAAGCTAAAATAATCGAACTTACTCGAAACTGCGAAAAGCGGTGGAGGTAGATGTTATTTTTTATTTAGGACTCAGAGCCGACTGCCAAGGAATCTTTAGAAATAAATTTGACGGACGGACAACAAGAAGGCTTAATTGGCGACATAATCTAAACCACCAATACCATGTACAACGAAACATCACACTTTACCACCAACGCCGAAGTCGAGTTCGGATTTAACTTCGCAGGAGTTTTCGTAACTGCCACATACGAAGTCGAAGCCGAGTGCGGATCAGAAAACCCTGTCGTGGAAGGTTACTCCTCTTGGGTAGAACACGCCGAGACAGATGCACATACAGTCCACGCTTGGGACGAAGACGGCGAAGAAGTTGCAGTCCCCGTATCGGCACACGCCGAAGCGGTAAGATGGGCAGATGAGAATTTATTCGATGGCTTCACCGCCGAGGGCGAATGGGAAAGTTGGGTAACCGAAACAGCAGGAGTTTAATACGATGGGATTTTCAGACGCAGAAGACAGAAGGTTCAACGAACAGCGACAAGCAAGCCAAGCGAACTTGTCCGTAGACCAAAGAAGGCAACAGGCGAATAACGCTAGACAATGGCGTGAGCATGTCTCTCAGCCTCACTTTGTTTTGTTTGTTGAGAACAACACCAACGATCATTCGTTCCACGCTTCAGCATGGGGCGAATCTTGGCAAGACGCAGTCGATAGTTTCTTTGGAGACGGGAACGCCGTCCGACAAGCGGTTAGCGTTGTGGCAGTCCACGATTGCACTTGGGCACACCAAGCGAACGCAGATAACAGAGTAGACGGATAGGAAGTTATGCAAAGTTGTTGAAACGGGTTCAAACAAATGTATTTATTTTGACTCCTCCGTTCTAGGCTCGATCCACGAATGTCGGATTTATGTTTGACGGATGGGCAACATTTTGAGAAAACATAGTCACAATGGAACAATACAAAATTATAGACGCAGAAGACAACAAATGTTACGCAGAAGGTTGGGACGGATCTCAGTTCGCTCAAGCCCTGCAAAGAGCCAAGGATATTTCCTTAGAGAAACGCAGAGATGTGAAGCTCGTAGGATACGATGCCCACTACATGATCCGTTGGGTTTGCCCACTCAAGTAAACGGACAAACCTTAATGACAGAAAAGCCGAGCGAAGATAAGTGCGAAGAGAAATGCCCGAAGTGCGGACACCGCTTTCGGCGTGTAGCCTCAAAGCCGAGTAAGATAAGATTCCGACCCGCTGTCGGTTTCGTAGAAGACGAACGCCCACATAGTCTGTCAAACTATCGCATCGAGAAGTCGTCTTAAATTGGTCGTAGCGTGGTGGTGCGAATTGAATAGGGTGTCGGTGAGTGTGATCCTCTTGAGTGTGTCGTTGCTGTCTGACGATGTGAAGAAGCAGGATAAATCGTTCTGTGTTTTTTCTGCTATAGTCGGATAGACCGAATATTAGACAAATCCATTTTTGGTAGATTTTCGTCACAGGGGAAACGAACTTTACTTTACGGCGAGAGGAAACCAAGATTAGACCATGGACTTACATCACTTATCAGCGAGCAGTTTGAAGACATGGAAATCTTGCGGTCTACAATTCTACGCCAATAAAGTTTTAGGAGTTCAGAGCGAAACAACACACGAACTAACGAGAGTCGGGTCAGCAGTTCATCACGCCTTCGAGAACGCCGTTGAAGACAAAGACCCACACACTCACCTAGAGACTGCACTCAACGAGCAGGAAGTGGTCACAGAGGCGTTCCGTGAACGGGCGAAGGAAATGACACAGACTTGTATCGATTGGGGTTGGTACGACGGCGTTGAAGAACTTGACGAATGTATAGCGGAGAAGGAGTTCCTAATTGATGTCGGCAACGGAGTTTTGTTTAAAGGCTTTATCGACAGACTTGACATACAAGGCAACACGGCACGAATCATAGACATAAAGACGCAAGCGAAGAAGTTCACAGCGGAGGAACTACGAACCAATCTTCAAGCGAGTATCTACAACATAGCGGCGAGAAAACTTTACCCGAACATAAGCGGTCCAATCCGTGTAGAGTTTTGGGTCTTGCGACACGAGATTCAAGCTGTAACTAAAACTGAAATAAATTCTGTCAAAGAAAGTTTTGAATTATCTAAACAAGGAAAAGTAATTATGGATTGGGACGAAAAAGTATTTCCTCCCGCAACGAGTGGACAACATTGTAGATGGTGTCCGTACATAGACAACTGTCCTGAGTGGTAGAAGAAGCAGGATAAATCTAATTTTCTAATCTATAATAAATAATCTATAAATATTTTATGGAGCCAAACATCAGAGAGAAAGAAAACGCCATCGCCACCGCTCATATTGTAGCGAAGGAGTTAGGTCTTACTACAAGCCAAGCGAAGCAAGCCGCTATCGTGGCAATGGAAAATTTGCTACTGTTCGACAAGAAGCAAAAGGATTATGGTCCGTACAACATTTGCGGTAATCCACATCCGCAACTTGGAGTTGCGTTCCGAGCAGGAGATAAGGTGAATAGACTTCTAAATTTATTTATCAAGTGTGATAGCGGAACGCCGAGCAACGAATCAGTAGCAGACTCGTGGAGCGACCTTGCCAACTACGGACTCATAGGAACGCTTCTAGCTCGTGATGTGTGGCTGAAAGACCCAACACCGCCACCGACACCCACAAAGCAAGCCTAGTCGTGTCCTTGGCTCTGCAATAAGGTTGCGGGGGGTAGGGCAGACACCCCGTGGGGGGTGGGTCAATAAATCGAGTAGGGGGGGAGGCAACGGCAAAACAATCAGCGACCGCACAAATTTTTTCTGACAAAAGAGGAAGGACGGACAACAGCGGAACGGATGTGAATGGCATCCGATTGACAAAAATAACTCGTAGGAAGAGTATGGGTTATGGACGAGGGGGAAAGGATGTTTAGTTTTGCTGACGAAGCACATAGGCGATATGCCACAGGAGCATCCTCCCCTCGTCTACATTTGTTATGAGGACGATGGCAATAGTAGCAAGCGGAACATCTTTACTCGGAAGGAGTTTGGGAGAGGAGATAGATGCCCACGATGGAGTCACGAGATTCGGAGGAGCAGAGTGGAGCTTAGACCTTGGCGTGAACACGGAAGATGTTGGGAAGAGATACACGCATTGGGTAATCAACGGACACGCTCCTGCCTTACACCGATGCAGAGACAGGAGTTACATGGGTTACTACGAGGGGGTTACGGTTTTATTCAAGGAAAAGAATTGGGGAAAGAAGTGGAGCATCCCGCATATTGGACTCAAGACACGGACACGCCGAAGTTTAAAAAGAAACAAGGTACACTTCCGAACGCTGACACGGGGAAAATGCACAAGTCAGATTAGTAAATCGGGCGTTCGATGGTTAGGGGGGAAATCTGTTTTCTCCGCAGGATTCCAAGCGGCGATGGACACGCTTGGGAGGTTTGATTTGGTAACGCTTTACGGCTTCGATCACATGTACCCCGAATGCAGAACGAGAGGTCATTATTACGACACGAAGAAGTGGGTAGACAACGGACACAAGTTAGGACACGAGTCTCTTGCCTTGGAGTGCTTGACGATAGAGTCCACAGTCAGCCCTGTATGTGGCACGATTTACAAGCGAGGAGGAGATGGAGAATAAAAAACACAAGGTTTACTTTGTGCATATTCCACGCACAGGAGGAACAAGCGTAGAGAGGGCGTTTAGGACGGACATCAATTACGCAAGAGGTCGACACACGACAGGGTGGGAATACAAGCTGACTGCACCCAACCGATGGCACGACTACACAAAATTTACAATCGTGCGAAACCCGTACGAGAGGCTTCACTCTTTTTGGAAATGGACAACGCTGAAGGGGAGGACGGAAAAACCTTTCGAGGAATGGATTCACTTTCCAAACGGCGAGCCGCCGAGGCTGCTAGAGCCTATGGTGAACTACCTTACGGGTGACGAAAAGGTAATGCGATTTGAGCAGTACGCCAAGGTTATATCTTTAGTTGAGTCTTTAGGAGCGGAAGCACAGATATGTGTGTACAGCAAGACGGACAAACGCCCATACCAAGATGATTTTACAGATCGAGCAAAAGAGATTGTAAATGAAAGATACGAAGCGGATTTGAAGCGGTTCGGTTACTGCTTTGAAGGACTTGCAGAAACAGATAAAGCGTTACGCTTAGATATGGGAGAGCCGTATGAGCAAAGACAAGAATAAGGACAACCCCGAAGAGATCGACCCGAAGGACATAAAGCCAATGTCCACATACGATCAGCAGAGTGCTTTCGAGGAAGACATTTGGAGGCTGATAGTTCGCTACCAAGGGGAGGAGTTTGAGCTACCCGATGCAAATATAATTTATGTTTTCGAGAATGTGAAGGTACGAATGTTGGAAGAGTTCGACATCGGCACGGAAATGCTTGATAATGATGACGATGAGGACAACACGGAATCTTGGAAAGCATGATTAGCCACGAAAGGAAATTCATCTTCTTTCATGTGCCGAAGAACGGAGGCACTAGCGTTAAGCAGGAGTTGAAGCAATACTTCCACAAAGACCATTACGGATTCCCACACGGAGACATGGGAGTTATATCGGGGTGTATGGCAAGGCACATCGGATTCGCTTTTGGATTATGGTACGATGAACACCACAGGCGTAAGCAAAAGTTTTTAACCACGGAACAATGGCACGAGTATTTCAAATTTGGATTTACGAGAAACCCGTGGGACAGGGCTGTATCAAATTGGAAGTTTGTAGATCAACGGATTCCACAACCGATGAAGCCGAGGTTCAAAAACTTCGAATCTTACCTTGAGGCTTTGCCATTTGAAAGCGGTTCTGCGGACAGCTATCACGCTATGCCACAGTGGCGACATTTGTGCGACCCGAACGGCAAACCGCTGTACGATTTTATAGGTAGGCTTGAGAACTTCCACGAGGACTTCAGCAGGGTGTGCGAGAGAGTGGGCATAGAAGCTCCACAGAGTATGCGTAATATGCGGGAGACAAAGAGAGACAGAGACTACCGCCAATATTACACGCCGAAGACATTTGCTATGGTTAGCGAGATATACGCAAAAGACATTGAGATGTGGGGCTACGAATATGAAAGTTGTTAGCTTTAGCGTTTGGGGAAGGAAGAGAACATACCACGAAGGGGTTCTAGAAAATATCGCTTTGGTCAAAAAGCATTTACCCGATTGGAAGGTGTGGGTCTACACGGATGGAACTGCACCGCAACAAAGCAAGATGCAGGACGAAGGTGCAGAACTTTTCATAATGCCGAAAGCGAAGGACTCGGGTGGTGCGATGTGGCGGTTTTTACCAATAGGCGACAAGCAAGTCGAGGTATGCCTCCCAAGAGATGCAGACAACAGAATCAACGCACACACGGCAAAGGCTTGTGAGGTGTTTGTACAGAGCGGGAAAAGGGGAGGATCATTCATGTCACACAGGCAACATTTCAAACGCCCTTTATGTGCGGGAGGAATGATTACAAACACCACGAACGGGCAGTTTACTTGGAAGTCGATGAAGCCCGTAATCGAAACATACGATTCTTGGTGGCGTGATGAACTTTACTTAACAGACAACCTGTACGAATCAAACAAACGGAGTTGGCAATTCTTTAGCCACGACCCGATGTGCGTTAAGAACAACCTTTACCGAGCGAAGTTATGGAGACCCGAAAGCGAGCGAGAAGATTGGGCGATAATAAAGCGTGAGGCAGCCGATGGAGCTGCCGATGTTCCATTCGGTATGGAGACGATTGATATAGACGGGAAATGCGAGGAGAATTATTTTAGGCGACACCAAGGTAGCCACGGAAAAGTAGCACACCCCGAAGAATAATGTACGAGTATAACGCAGAATGCCTTCGGGTAATTGACGGAGACACAATAGTAGCCCGAATAGATTTAGGTTTTGATTTATGGGCGAAGAAGACCATACGCCTAGAGGGAATCAATGCACCCGAATCACGCACTAGAGATTTGGAAGAAAAGAAGAGAGGGTTGATAGCCAAGGGCTTCGTAGTAGACATTATGCGAGAGTACGACAACAAGTTTGAACTCCACAGCAAGAAGGTTGGAAAGTACGGGCGATGCTTGGGGAAAATTTATTTCCCGAAAGGCGAGCTAGGGTCAATCATGATAAAGGAAGGACACGCCGTTCCGTATTACGGGAAAAAGAAAATTTGAACGGGCAGGGCAACCCGCAGTCTAAAGGAGTATAGTCTAGTTTGTTGACCTCAACCTTTAGCCACGGGGTTGGGGTCTTTTATTGGATTCCCCAACGACTGCCGTATCATGCCTTCCTTGATTACCCTGCACCCTTTTGCTTCCCACTCAGTCAAGCGTAAGTCAAGTGTTTCACCGAGACAACGCCTTGTCTCTCTCGATTGAAATTCGGACTCCTTGAATGTAGTCAAGAAATCCATTATAAATTTTGCTCTTCCGTTCATAGATATTTTGCAAACACCGAGCGACACCGCTTTATGATTCTCATCCTGTGGGCACGATGATTTCCACACCGCTTTCCAATCGCATCATGCCCTGTGATTTTTTTGTTATCCTTATCTTTTAGTACACGATCAAACGGCATCTTGTAAGCACGATTTTTTAAGCCTCCCGAATTTTTGATTCCGCAGTAGGACAGGATAATATCTTCACCATTTCCTTCGGGCGTGGTTCGTATGTCCGAGAACAGGTGTTTATGTGACAGCGGAAGGGTAGAAGTTTCTTTGCTTGTCAACACACCACCCGTAGTAAGCACGATGTCCAATTCGCCGTGTACAGTTTTGGTGTTATAAGACTTTTCGACAGACCGCCCGATTGTGCCGTGGAGGTTATCGGGGGAGAGATGCCATTTGTTGAACATCCGTATGCAGGTCTTGTGCGTCCACACGACATCTTCATCGCTGTGAAATATGCAGTCGTTGGAGGCGAACGGAGCAACCATGAATCGAGCGAATAGACCGACATCATGAGACAGGTTGAGAACACGGACACGCTCGTTCGGGTGACTCCACTTTTGCGAGGGGTTGCAGTTGACCACGAAGAACTCCGAGAACAAATCAAGGGCGAGGTAATGATCCACCGCACGGCGAACGAAATCGGGTCGGAACATATTGAGCATAACGCCCGTTATTCGACTATCGACCATGGGGGAGAACAGAGCATATCTCTCGAAAAGTGTCAAGACAGCAGGACAAATGTCAACAAATGTTAAGTTTTGTTAATCTAGGACTGACAGTATTACAGGGCGTAGAATGTTCTTGTTGCCCGTCTTTATTGACTTGACGGAAACGCAAAAAACGGGCAAAACTTTTATCATGATTAAAACGAAAAGATCGAAAGGCTTCTACACTTACACCACCACCGAGGGTCGTGAGTTTTGGATACAGTCCCCCATGTACACCGAGGCGGGAATGTGGAACTTGTACGAAGCAACCGATGTCCGCAAGTTCGAAGTGCGGTTCACCACGGAAGAAACCATGTTCTTCAAGACGAAGAAGGAGGCTCTCGATCACCTCAACGCTTTAGGTCTATAATCAACAACCACAACACAACCACACATATCATGTCACAGGAAACACAAACCATCACAGTCGGAGTCTTCACAGCAACTTTCAAAAAGGAAGACGGAAGCATCCGCACAATCAAGTTCTCGGCATCTTCCGAGAAGGTTCTTTCGGCGGTTCAAACCGAAGCAACGATCCGAGTAAAGGATTTGGAAAAGGACGCATTTCGCTCCGTTCCATTTCGCCGTTTAATCGGCAGAGTTTTACAAGTCGGAACAACGACTTTCCAAGTTCCCGTGGAAGCATAAGGAGAAACCAAATATGACCAAGAAATTTAACAGCGACATACGCTTCTCCATAGCCGACAAACGGAGTCTCGGGGATCACCCCGACAAACTCCACTCACGATACACAGATGTCTTTGTCAGCACGACAGGACACCTAGGTATATCCACACAGAAACCGAAAATTTGGAAGACCCTACGAGGAGCAGAGAAAGCCCTTGAGAATTTACGCAAGTGCTGTAACGCAACGAACCAACTAGTAGTTATAAGAACGCCACAAAGATTCATCTAAACACGAGACAAAATACCATGTTAAATATACACAACAAATTAGACCCGATGACACCCGAACAAGTAGAGGTGGCAAAGTCGGCAATCACGAACGCATTAGTCTTCGGCACGAGCATCATACGAGCAGTCCAAGAGCAACTCGACATGAACGATCTGCCACGACTCACGGAGCATCAGCGTTTGGGCGAGCTAGTAGAGCTTGCACAGGCACAGGAAATGTTCATCGGGGAGGAACGATAACCCATGTACGCTTACATAATTAAATTCATCGACATCGTGCCGTTTCCCGCTTCGGAATACGGGGGTACGATTGTGGTTACAGCAAAAAGCGAAGAGTCGGCAGTCGCCCTTCTTACATCGTGCGTCAACCCGACCAAGGAAGAACGAGAAAACTATCTTGGGTATGGAGCAGAACCACACCGAATCCCAAAGGCAGTTGGAAACGCCCTATGCCTAAAGCTAGACGAACAGCATTCAGAAGACGGAGAACATATCATCTACAAACACACGACATGAGCAAGCAAGAAGAAGTACCCGAAGGTTGGCAGAAACACCAAGTGGATGTCGCCGTTCTCGACAAGCAAGGAAGAGCGTGTGACAGCGTGGACGAGGTTTGCAGAAAGCTACACAAGCAGATGCCCAAGCATCTCATGGAGGAGTTCTTCAGAAAGAAACACGCAGTACCCACGAGTCACCACGACCCAAGGCTATACAGCACCGTAGAGTTCGTTACGATTCTTTCAGCGAACAAGACCCTCAATTACAACGGAGTCCCGTACAGAGTGTCGCAAGAGAAACCTGCATTTGTGAGCGAGGAGTTTGTGAATGCAAAGCTAGGCGAGGAGAACTCGCAAAACCTTTTTGAAGCAGGGCAATCCACGGAGATAGTTGACGGAGATTTCAACGCCCGAATAATTGAGTCCGCACACAGGGAACTCTCTCGCTTGAATTATCCCGTATTCTTCCTAGACGAACAGACCCATCACATGCTTCAGCGAAGCAAGATGTCCGAGTCGATTCCACTAGAGGAGTTGGTCTTCCCATTGCCGTCCATGATTATCAGCCTTCCGAAGGGCGTTCACAAAACGAGAGAAGGCGAAGTGTGTGCAATCTCAATTACGAAAACTTTTGAGTACAAGATCAACCGAACAAACGAATGGAGATTTATCCCCGACCTTTCTGACCACATCGGGGAAAACCCGAAACCTTGGAGTGAGGTCAAAGGACAGATAGCAACCAAGATGAACCCGATGGACGGAGAGGTATTCCCTGTGCTGACAGTTGTCGCCATTCTCGACAAGGGGGAAGCAGTCGTTGGCAAATACCCGATAGGCAAGGAGTCAGTCCTCGATGTCATCAACCAACACAAGAACATTTTCCACGCCGACTATATGCTGAAAAAGAAGTACGCAGAAATCAAGGAAAGCGAAGGCGAGCTCGCCATGATGGAAACAAAACTAGCCGACATGGACGAGATGTCGGGCATAGTCGAACTCGCAACAAAAATCCTCTGCTTCATGACGGCGAAAAAGGAAGAGTGGACAACCACGGAAAGCATAGCCCAACCTGCGAAATGGAAGAAGGGAAAGCTGAAGCGAGAAGAGCTGTGGTCACCTAATTTTATTGGACGCTCCTACGGCAACAACCTTCAAGCCAAAGGCTACGGGCAGAGCGGAGGAGAGAAAGACGGAAGAAAGCTCCGCTACCATTGGCGTAGCGGTTGCATCAGAGGGCAATGGTATGGTCCTCTCCGCTCCAAATACAAGACTGTTATTATCGACCCGTACCCCGTAAACCCACCCGAATAAATTATGAGTATAAACATACACACAGACACAAGCACTCTAATCGCAGTTACTGCAAAGTACGCTCCTGCCACAGACAGGAAACCGAGAAGAGTTAGAATGAAACTACCACGCCCGATGGGGGAAAGCGGAACATTCCGCAAGCGTATCATTCCACAAGACCAAGAAGTAGATGATGCGTTGCAAGTGGCGGCAGACTTTATCTTTGCTTACGCAGGGTTAGTTCCCGTTTCCACATGCCAATCTTCCGTAGGCTCAACACACGACACGCTTCTGTATAAATGGTACAGCGAAGGAAACGAAAACACCGAGGAGAATAACTTCGAAATTCTTGGCGATAGCGTTTTCAGTTTAGGCAGAGTGAAGCAACACCCTCGTGTGCAACGATTGGCTTACGAAACTGACGAACAGGAAGTTCGTTCCACCGAAATCCCAACCGAATCAGAACGGCACGATTACGAACAGCGACTTGAGGAAGGGGGAATAGCACGAGCATAATGACTTACACGCAACCACCGAAACCTCCATCGGACATAACCGAAGAGCAAGAGTTAATAGCACAAGCTGTACGCAACGCAAATAGCCCACAGAAATTAAAACAAGCACTCCACAGGCTTTCAGAATTGTACATCAAATGGATGAAGAAGAACGGAAGCTAACGCTCAAGGAGAGGAAGATGGTTTTAGTGATCCACGGATTCACAGAACACGGAAACGGAATAGGGCGTTGCGGTAATCATTGGACTCACAAAAATTTTGACCAAACCCGACTTAGTTTAAAGGAGGCAGAAGCATATATGCGTCACCCCCTCTTTTACTCTAGGGAAGGGGGAGGTTAAAAGCGAATGTGGGAAATCTTCCTAAACATCGTTTATATGGTTGACTTGTTGCCCGTCCTTTCTAGACTTAGGGTAAATTTCAATAACAACCACATACTACAAAATACCATGAGCCAAGCATCACTTACCAAGCACGAAATCGACAATGTTGAATTTGGATACAGCCACGAAGACAAGGTCGAGTTCACCGCAATATTCGAAGACGAAACCGACCTCCGTGTTTCTGTCAACTTCAACTTCGATGTTGACGAGGGCTACATCTACTTTTGGGAAAACAACATCGTCGCCGTTTCGGGTTACGATTGGAACACCGAAGCAAACACCAACGCAGTTGATTTGGACAAGATGCAACTCGTCCGTGAGTTTCTCGCAACCGACTTCGTTAAGGATGCTTGGTTGGATGTGATGGAACGCAACGCCGAAGATAACTTCTAAACCGAAACGAGGACAAACCAATGTACGAAGGACTTTCATATAACGAGATCGCTCTCCAAAAAGAGCAGGAACTAGAACGCCAACAAAGCTACAAAATCACCCGACATAGTTGGGGGGTTTACAAAGTCCATACAGCCGAAGGCGAGTGGGTCGATACAGTCGGTAGCGAAGAGGAAGCACAAGAGGTAATCAAGAATCACCGATGAGCAAGCAAGCAGACATTTACAAGTCGATACGGAAGAAGGTTTTCTTCGTTAAGTCTCGACCCATGAAACGGAGAAACAAAGTTCTCCATCGCAACCGCAAACACAAAGGGCAAATAGAATGAACCTCAATACACGCTTCCTTTCAAAGGGGGAGTACGAAGTAGAAGACGAACACGGAGTTCTGTGGCGACTTTTCAAGCAGAAACCCACAGGATCAAATATGTGGGCTTACTACAAGATTAGCGAAGGCATAGAAGGCGAATCAGCCAATGCAACATTTTCTAAATCGGACGCCCTATCGTGCATCCAATGGCAAGCCCACGAGGAGTTCGCCGTATGCACAAACCCGAAGAACATCGTGATAGTTGACGGAGAAGAACTTGACGCAAGCCAAGTAGAGTTCGTTGGTATCAGCGAGGGCATAACGGGAGAAGACAAACTAACATTCAAACACAAAGGCAAGGAACACACGAGAACTGTGATTCGTAAATCATGAGTTTACAAAACGACAACAGATACAAAGTGAACGACACCATCGTTCGCCAAATCAGACAACTACGAGCAACAGGCATGTCGTATGCTAAAATTGCCGAGAGCATCGGAGGCATAACATGGTCTACCGCATACTATTGGGCAAGCGACAAGGCACGAAGCAACGCCCGTAAGAAGAATGCACAACGCCGTCACACTCCCGAAGAGAACGCCCAAAGAATCCCGAAGGACATGGCTCGCCGAAAACAACGATGGGCAGAAGACCCGAACACAAAGCTCGCCCACGATATTCGTGCCGCTCTTGCAGATAAACGAGTAACCCGAAAGACAGTCCAAGGCATCCCGATAGAGGAAGCAAAACGGATGTTAGAAAGCGGAGAACTAAACGCAAGCAACACGAAGATCAAATAGTAGTGGCGAGGATCGACAAGTTATACGCCGTCACAGTATGTGTCGGACGGCACGAAACGCTACGCCATTGTCTCCGCAACCACCGAGTCTTAGACGATTGGGTTATTGTTACGACACGGGAAGACGAAGACACGCAACTCGCCTGTGAGGACGCAGGAGTACGCTACATCGTCTCCGAAAGGTTTTATGAGGGCGGTTACTACCACGAACTGATAAGCGAGACGAAAACAAGCAAGGAAACTGTTTGGCAAGATTCGGCTATTTTCAACAAAGGCAAGGCGATCAATGACGGCATAGACACGCTTCCGAAGCAGGGTTGGCATATCGTGCTAGATGCGGATATAATTTTACCCGAAAACATGAGGAGCGTTTTCAAGCAAAGCGTTTTGAAACCCCATCAGCTTTACGGCATGGACAGGGTTATTTGCCCGACCATAGAGGATTACAAAAGAGTAACCACAAACGGATGGAAAGGCATGCCATTGTACGAAGGGTTGAGAGGGAAGGACAAAGAGGCGTTTATGCGTGACCATTACGACAAGGTTTACCTACACAGACCGAAGCATTCGGGTGATGGATATTTTCAAATGTTCAGCGGAAACAAGGGCATGAAATACAGCGAAAGTTTCTCAAGCCGATTTGCAGATACACGAGGGTTCGCACAAGTTTTTTGGAAGCATACGCCGTGGCACAGAAGGAAACTTCAAAACAACGAGAGCGGTGTTCGCACAAACCTAACATGCTTTCATTTAGGAAACGCTTTTGAGCCATGGAACAAATGAATATAATTAGGCAGGAGGATTGCTTCGACAGGTTCGAAAAAATGGAAGACAATTCAATCGACCATGTGTTCACTTCACCGCCGTATAATCGAAAGCGAAACGACAAGTACGCCTTCTACGATGACAGGATTAAAGACTATTGGGGATTCTTGAAGAAGGTTATAGATCAGTCGCTCCGTGTGAGCAGGAAAAATGTGTTTATCAATATAGCGAAAAACTATTACAACAAAGCAGAGGTTTATCAGATTTTTGCAGAGTACGGAGAAGGCATCCAAGAGTTATTCATTTGGTCAAAATCAAACCCCCTTCCT
>MDSW01182197.1_pt1 | contig 16729 bp, 10 predicted proteins | sample 811171 | NCBI WGS metagenome assembly MDSW01 (sample SAMN05326641, study PRJNA326480) | marine metagenome | isolation source: seawater | place: Atlantic Ocean: North West | collected 2012
ACTTTAACAAAAGTAATTAGAACATTATAGAGAGTCCAATATGCTGCAATTTTATCAGAATCATTTTCTGACTTCCAAAACCGCCTTCTATTTCTTCTAATATACCAATTAGATAAATTATCTAGCAATAAATTAGCAAGGTTCATTAATTGAAATACTTCAAATTTTTCATAATGCAATTCACACTTTTGTACAAATTTATTTACTTTTGACAAAATCCATTTATCAGATTTAGTAAGTTGATTTTTATCTAAATTGATATTAGGATCAAAGTTATCAAGGTTTGCATATGTAATAAAGAATGAATATGTATTCCATAATGTTATTAATTGCTTTCTAACTTCATCAGCAACTCCATATCCAAATGAAAGATTATGTTCAGGGTTTTGACTAGCATACATCCACCTCATAACATCTACACCCATTTTTTCTGCAGCATCATCAAACCAAATAGCATTACCCCAAGATTTATGCATATCTCGACCAGTTTCATCTTTAACTAATGCATGACCAAGTAAAGTTTTAAAAGGCGCTTTGTCCTCCATAACAGTTGATAATGCCAATAATGAATAAAACCAATTTCTAAATTGACCAGGAAAGCATTCAACAACAAAATCTGCAGGAAACCATTTATTCCAATATTCTTTATCATTATTATAATTTAATGTAGAATAAGGTACTATCCCGGCATCTAGCCAAGGATTACCAACATCTGGTATTCTAGATCCAATTAATCCTGTTTCAGGATGCCTTATTTTAACTTTATCAATCCATGGACGATGAGGGCTCTTTCCTTTAAATTCGTCCCAGCCTTCTACAGCAAGACTTTCTAATTCCTCCTTAGAGCCAACAACATAAAAAGAGTTATCTTCAAATTCCCATATAGGTAAAGCCAATCCCCAAAAACGCTTCTTAGAAATCATCCAGTCGCCCATATTTTCTAACCACTCTATCTCACGATCATGGCCCCATGAAGGTATCCAATTAATATCTTTAACATTATTTTTTATGGAATTACGCCAATCCATATTTATGTACCATTCATCAACGATCCTAAAGACCAGTTCATCACCAGACCTCCAGCAATGAGGATATACATGAGGATATTCTTCCTGATAAAGTAATAATTCTTTTTCTTTTAAGTCAATTAATACTGAATTCAAAGTATCCTTATCAGTAGCACATTTACCTGTAAACTTCCCAAAGCCATCTATGTAACAGGATTCTTCATCTAATGGCGCTATTACTACTAGACCAGATTTTTGAGCAATTTTATTATCAATTGCTCCGCAGCCAGGTGCAGTATGAACAAGCCCTGTACCTTCACCAGCAACAACAATATCATTACCAATGCTATCCTTTCCTCCATCAATTATCTTATGACAAGAAATAGAATTGACTCCTGCTTTTTTTAATTCTTTATTTAAATATGGATATCCACCTAATTCTGATTGAGCTGGTAATTCATCAAAAGGACCAATGTACTCCCACCCCAACATTTCTTTACCACTGATTACTCCCAATACTTCATATCCACCTCTTTCTTTAAAAATTTGGGAAATAGTTTTAAGCTTAGGGACACCTTCAATCCATTGTTTTTTATCCTTAAACTGTTTATCAAGTCTTTTAAATTCTAAATTTTCTTTAGCAAAATAATAAATATCCCCATCAGAAGATTTAATTTTAACATAATCTAGGCCTGTATTAATAGCTACAGATACATTGGAAGTTAAAGTCCAAGGAGTTGTTGTCCATATCAAAATATATTCGTTATCTCTACCTTTTAAAGGCAATCTTACAAATACAGATGTATGCGCAACTAATTTCCTTCCTTCAATAATTTCCATTTGAGAATATGAAGTTCCAGATCTACCTGACCAAGGGACAACATCTTTACCTTTGTAAATTTTATCATTATTATACAATTTTTTTAAATATGCCCAAATTGTATAATTATTTTCATCAGACATAGTATAATATGAATTATCCCAGTCCATCCAATAACCTAACCGTTTTGATTGACTTGTCTGAATTTTTGAATATTTTAGGACTCTTTCTTTACACTTATTTACAAATTTTTCTAATCCATATTCTATAACATCTCGCTTTGATTTAAAGCCTAATTCTTTTTCAACTTCAATTTCAACCCATAGACCTTGACAATCAAATCCATTTTGATATCTTAAATCAAATCCTTGCATAGCGTGATACCTTTGGAAAATATCTTTAAGTGTACGTCCCCAGGCATGATGAACGCCCATTGGATTATTTGCAGTAATTGGTCCATCTATAAATGACCAAGGTTTTGAATTACTGTTTTTCTCTCTTAATTGATTAAATGTTTTTTCACTGTTCCATTTGGCAAGAATTTCATGCTCAAGTTCTATAAAATCAATTTTACTTTTTACGGATTTAAATTTGCCTTTATTCTTCATATTTTATTAATTTTTAGAAAATAAATTTAACTCTATTTCTAACATCTATACAAAGTTCTATGGAATATATAATTGAGGAATTATATGTTTTAAACAATTTGAGTAAAATAATATTATTTAAAACATATTTTGAAAAACTACTTCTTCTTACCCTTATCTTTCTTTGACAACTTTTTACTTAGTGATTTTATTTTTTTTATATTAATGACTCTTAAGTGATCATTAGTAAATCTGATCATATGTGGTAGCATCATTTCAGCTGATTCAAAAGAATTTGCCCTATCTTTTAATATTTTTATCTTAGCTTCATACTGGGGCACCATCCCAGAAAAGTTTTCATTCCCCTTAATTAATTCCAAGCCAGAAAGTTTACTCTTTATATCTTCATCAATTTCTTCTTTTGATTTACAACGAGTAATAAGTCTATATATCTTATGCCAGCATATCGGAGGCTTACTGTCTCTTCTAGCTTCATAGTAAGCTTCTACCTTTTGACCAATTTCTTCTTGCATATCTTCATAATTAAGTCCTACTTCTGAAAATTCTTTATTAAATAAATTAGAAAAAGAATTTGTGGAAATCTCTATAAATGATAATTTTTCATCATCATTTAATTTATCTTTTGTTATTCCATTAAAGGAATAATCTATCATAAACTTAGCTAAAATCATACTTTCAAATCTCTTTACACCCCAAGGCTTATTCCAGCGATACTCTTCTTCGCTAAGTGCATCAGATATTCTATTTACTAATAACTTTAAACTGTCATTTATAACAATTTCAGGATCTGTAATTACTTTTTTTCGTGAAAACAATTTCATTTATATTATAATTATTTAAATATTATTATAGTGAAATTAAACAAGCTTGTTTAATTTATAATAGTTTAATTTAATTTATTTAATAATTTCTTTTATAAATAAAAAGGGCTCACTAATGAGCCCTTAAACTAACTATTTTGATCAAATTTTATTTAACAACCATTAATTTTTGATTATAAACTGAGTTCTCATCATCTAATCTTAAAATATACATACCACTAGGCTGCAAGGAAGCATCCCATTTAAAATTGTAATTTCCAGCATTGATTTTATTTGATACTAAAGTTTCTACTAATTGACCTTGAATATTAAAAATACTTAAATTAACAATTGACTCCTTAGCTAAAGTAAAACCTATATTAGTAACTGGGTTAAAAGGATTAGGATAAGCTTCATTAAGATGAGTGGCTTGAGGCAATATACCTTTAATATAATCTATAGAATTAGCTGCTTTAAATTCTACAATCTCAAAATCTCCAAAATAATTAAATAAATGATTTGATTGCGGATTAATAATAAAGATCGTAGTTTGATTATCAAATCTATGCGAATAAGGTAAAAAAGCATCTTCATTTAAAGAAAGTGAGAAATTATCATCATGATTTAGAATTAATTTTATAGCTCCTACGTATCCATCAGCAATCATATTAATCTCTTTACCACTATCAAATAACTCAATTTGAGATGCATTATCAAAACGCGGACCTAAAATTAAATTAACTTCTTGAACAACATCTAAAATATTAACAATTCCATCAGAATTTAAATCTGCCATAGAATTGTATGGATCAATTTCTAGAATAATATTCAACATTAACACAACATCTAAAATATTAACAATACCATCAAAATTTATATCACCAAAGATTGTGTCAGATTCAATATAAGCTGGGGGGAATACAATATCGTCTACCCAAGCAGCATCTTCACAATCTGTATTTAAACAATCTGTAGATCCTCCTCCACCATCTTTAACAAATGACCATCTAAATGTTCTCATACCTTCTAAAACATCGTAACTAACTCTATTCCAAGGTGAACTTCCATCTGGTGAAGTTTGATATTGCTGCTGCAATGTATTATCAATATAAAATTCTAATCCATCATAAAAGTAATTACCAGAAGTAGAATATTCAGCTTCAACACGATAATCGAATGCAATTTGACCATCACTAGTTACGTCTAAAGTCACGCTAAAATCAGATCTCTGATTATCTCCTATTAAACCAGATCTAATACTTGAACTACCAGAACTTGAGTTATTATTATCTAAATCCCAATTCAAGCAACCAACACCTTCGCATGAGAGATCCCATTCTAAAGCGCCTAAACCATCTTCAAAACCAGCAGTAACTTGACCAATAGGAATTTCAAATGAAGTATTTGTTATAGGCCCATCTCCCAAATTAGCAACTATAGCAACATCAAAAGAAGCTAAATGGCCTATAGGAGCATTAGGACTTACAGTAACATTCAATTCTAAGGATGCATCCATTCCAACCTCTAATGAATAAGCATTTGAGAATGAAGATACATTTATTGTTATGTATTCATCAGACTGAACAACTACAAATGGATAAGTTATTTGAGTTCCACCAATATTACTTATAATTGCTGCTATATCTGCTGTTTGCCCTGGATCAAGATCACCTATGATAGAATCTATTGATAATTCAGGTGCATATGCTGTAAAAGTTAAAGATGTTGTCCATAAATTATTCAGGTTATCACTCATCTCACAATTAATATCAAAATTATAATTATTAGGGATATCGCCGCTAACTTCAAATTCAAGTCCTTCAATTAATAGCGTACCATCAGGATCAATTGAATTAAACGAAGATATTGATGAGTTTGTAATTGTAATAAAATCATCATCAGTTGATACGGATACTGATATATTATAAGCAGGATCACTTCCAACATTTTCTAATATCATAGATAATTCTACTGTTTCTCCATATTCAATAATATCGTCATTACCAGAAGAAACAGAGCTACTACCAGCCATAACATAAGGGCCATCAGGAGATAAAACCATAATCGTTGATTCGTGTGGAATATAATTAAATCCTGTTATAACTATATCTAATTCACCAGGAACTTGAGCTTGCTCACCTAATTCTAAAGTTGCAGTACCAAATCTATCAGTATAAGCAGAAACTAAAAGATTTCCACTTTTAGACAATGCAACTAAATCCCCTTCAGTACCCGTAGATACGTTAAAATTAGAAGATCCAAGAATAACTACATCATCATATACTGCACTTATTGTTGAAGGTGGAGCAGTTCTCAGCGGAACCGTCGGATCCCCAAAATAAGTCCAATAGTTTGTTTCATTTATACCAGATGATCCCTGAGCATCATTCATATACATACAACCATTTGTAGTTATACCACCCATAGTTCTTGTTAAATTCTGATCATAAGATTCAGTTAAAATTAAATTCATACCATATTGCCCATGCATAGGTGGCTCCCAAGACTGACTAATTGTTGAGCCAAAATGAGATATTCCTCCAGTTGGTTCACCATTATTAGTTGCTCTAAGCCAAGCTTCCGCATAACACTCATTCGTACTATTAAATTCTCCAACATTACATCCTACTGTTATTACAAAAGGTAAAAGATTATTGTTGGTTAATGAATTTATATTTGAAGTACTAAGTGGAGCACCATTACCCCAGCTAGATATAGAACCATGGCCAGTATAATTGATAATACTTACACCATTATTAATTGCGCTTATTCCTTGCGAAGCTGTACCACCACTACCATCATAAATTCCTTGATAACTATCATAAGTAAAATCTGATAAAACAGTATTCCATAAAAAGTCATTAAAATCATCATCACTATAACCACCAAAGCCAGGGCCTTGGTTTGAAGCTACTCCAAGAGCATTATCATACCATGAAGCTCCAATTTGAGGAAATCTTTCATATGAAATCGATCTTTCAACCTGAGTAGCTATTTGAGATGGTGTACTTCCTGAAAACCTTCCAACAATAACTTCTGCATAAGAATCATTTCCTGATATAAATCCATAACTTGGATCAGATGCACTTCCACTTACTGAGGGAGATGGTATTTGAGCTATGTCACCTACTAAAAGTAAAAAAGTTAGCCCATTTTCATAGTAGTAATTATCTACATAGCTTGAGATAGCGGAAGAACTACTTCCAATATCAGAAACATTAACCATCTCAGTTGGAATTCCTTTAATGTTTTTCCAATCAACTAAAGGCTGCATAGTATCCATAAATGAACCATATGATATAATAAGCAAGTTTCCATGGTCTTCTAAATATTCAAATCTTGACTCTGATGAATAATTAATAAAATGATTGTTATAAATGCTGGAAAATTCTTTTTGTATTGTTTGTTTTGTAGATACATCATTTAATACATTGATTGTACCTGGACCATCAGAGTAAACTTCTATTTCAATATTTTTATAAACTCTTAATAATTTTGTAACAGGATTATATTGAAAAGGAAAAAATACAATAGACTGTCCTCGTAAATCTCTTAAAATATATGGACTTTCTAGTGATACTAAATTACCAGGATAAAAACTATCTTTTTGGTAAACTTTACTAAATTCAAAAGGAATAGTTTCCAAATTAACACTTCTATTTATATTGCCTTTTGAAGGAGCAATTAATATATTTTCATACTCAATAAAATTTGATGAAATAATTTTAAAAGACATTTTTTTATCATTAGGAATAATAATTGACTTAGCATACTTATGTAAATCAGGAGCACCCTTTAAAAGTAATGAAGCGCCATCATTTAAATGAGCTTTAAACATTTCAGAGCCATTAACATCAACGGGCATTAAATGGAATCCATCTATATCAAAATTAATTGAAGTGATATCTAAATTATCAGAACTAGCTTCTAATTTAGTTTTTGTCTGAGTTGGAGAGGTTATATCATTCCATGTTGAAGCTGTTATAAAAGCTGAAAATAAAATACTAAATAGAATTGTATACATAATTATCCTTATTAATTTGGTTAAATTTACATTTAATATAAATATAAACTGGCAGATTTTACATATTGTTACATGATATCTTTAATCATAAAATAATAATAAAAAAGGTGAAAATTTAATATTTATACTATGAGGTTAGACTATTATCAATTAGCAACAAACTTTTAAATTTGACCTACTAATAATAGTAATGTTACTATTGAAGTTATAAGACTAGCAACATTTGTAGCAAATTCAGTTAAACTAAACTCTTCCTTATTTTTTTCTTTATGGACAATTACAGTTGCCCCTTCAGATATGCTAGGCTTGCTAAGCTTCTTTTTTATACGCACATCACCATTTGAATATATTACCGTAATATTATATTTATCTGCACTATTAGTATATCCACCAGCGCTCTCAATATAACTGTTAAAACTTTTTTTTCTATCATACTGAATCAAACCGGGGCGATTTACTTCACCCATAATTTTAACAACACCTGGATGTTCAGGGACAATAATACTATCTCCATCTGAAAGAGAAATACTATAATTATTTAAAGCTATTTGACTGTTATTTCTATATAACTTCAATCCTTCATCAAATGCTTGATCTGTTAACCCCCCAGCACGCTTTAAAACATCATTTAAAGTTTCTTGTTTTTTTTGCAAGGAATAAATTCCTGGTACATTAACTGCACCTAAAACAGAAACTTTACTAGGGAACTTATAATTAGGGTTTTGTCGTATTAAAATTATATCCCAATTTTTTAAAACGATATTTTGATCCTCTTTCCCTAAAAGCAAATCATTAATATTGAATTTAATTATAGTGGGATATTGCGAATCAGGATAATTCCTAATTACCTCACCAACATCTTTATATACAGTCTGTAAAAATGTTGGATCATCTAAAAAGCCTGCAAAACCAAGTATATCTAAAAGCTTAACTTCAGATTCTGTATCAAACGGATAGCTACCTGGCCTCTTGACTTGTCCATATAGAAAAACTTCATGCTTGTTAGATTCAATTTTATAAGCTTCTAATTTATCTCCATCTTTTAAAATAAATTCTGAATCTAAATCTATATCCAAAACATAAGTTTTTGCAGGGCTTTCTTTAGCAGTTAATCTATGAAGTTTTAAAATAGATTTTGCATTTGATTTAATTCCACCAACATAACTAATTATATCAGATAATTTTTCATCAGGTAACAATTCATAAATACCAGATCTAGTTATATTTCCTTTGCATTCAATAGAGGATAATCTGACTGGCACAAAAATGACATCACCATCTAACAATCTTATATTACTATTAACTCCTTTATTAGATAAATATCTATAAAAATCAAAATTATTAATCACCTTCCCATTCCGCAAAACTTGTATGTCTCTCAATGATCCAGTATTTTCAATTCCTCCAATCTGAACAAGAGATGTTATGATTGTTGAATGTGAATTGAGCGGATGTATACCGGGTTTTTTAACTTCACCAATAAAACTAATATTAACTGATTTTAATTTACCTAAAGAAATATCTAAAAATGATGTTGGCTGGGCACCACCTAAAGTTGAATAAACATTAATAAATTTATCTATTAAAAATTGCTTGATATTTTGAGATGCTATACCTGTCAAATAAACTTGACCAATTTTATCAATATTTACCTTTCCGTATTTATCTACAATATAGTTAGACTTTAACTGTACATCTCCCCATATCTCGACAATCAATTCATCTCCTGGGCCAATTTTATAATCATCAAGTGGCGGCATGTTATTTAATAGCAGTCTACTACTAAAATCAGAAAAATAATTATATCCATAATATTGATTTTCATATAAACTATTATCCTCATCTAGTATTTCAATAGATTTCAAGGAGTCAGTGGGTTCTAGAGAATTAATATTTTTAAATTTATTATCCTCATTATCACCATCAACTTCTTTCCACTTATCTATTTGGCTATCCCTAATTGCCTGGATCTCTCTTTTAATTAATAATTCTTCTGCATTAATAGCGAATAAATTAGAAGTAGTTGAGAGGAAAAGTAATTGAAGTAATAATAATAATAATTTCATTTAAAAAATCCTGATTTATATTAGGGCTTGAGTAGCGACGCAGGGACTCGAACCCCGGACACCCGGATTATGATTCCGGTGCTCTAACCAACTGAGCTACGTCGCCATTAAAACAATTAAATAAAAGTCTAACTTAAAGGCAAATTTATCCTAAAAAAACTATCCTTTCAAAATTTATTTACATATTTAAGTTATTAATTTTATCCATACAACCAGCAATAAATTTAGGATTTAATAAATTTTGCTTATTATAAAGTAAAGATTTTTTTGTTCCATACTCCACTATATCTCCTCCAGATGCTTTTACAATCGCATGAGAAGCTGCAGTGTCCCATTCCATAGTTGGACCGAGTCTAGGATATAAATGAACACTACCATCTGCAACTGAACATATTTTTAAGGAGCTACCCATAGAAATCAAATTATATTTTTTAAATTGTTTCAAAAACAGGTCCATTTCTTCAGAGGGATGCGATCTACTTGAAGCAATTTGAATAGGTTCTATAAAATCGGAATTAACTGATATAGTCGAAAAAGGTTCATCACCTATAGCTTTAAAAGCTCCTATATCTTCTCCACCCCAAAAAATCAAATCATATACAGGAGCATAAACAACACCAAAAACAGGAATATTATTATTTATAAATGCAATATTTACAGTAAACTCATCATTTTTGTTTATAAACTCCTTCGTTCCATCTAAGGGGTCTACCAACCAAAATGATTTCCAACTAGCCCTTTCTTTATATGAGACAGTAGATCCTTCTTCAGACAAAATTGGATATTTAATAGGAAATTCAGACAATCCTTTTAATATAATATTATTTGCATTTGTATCAGCTTGTGTTACAGGTGAATGGTCACTTTTAATTTTTACACTAAAGTCTGTTTTATATATTTTCATTATTTCAGTACCAGCTAATTTAGATATATCTTTTATTTGACTTATAACTTGTTCATTTAAAAACATCAATCAATATACCCTTCATTTTTTAAATATTCCAAAACGATTTGTACAGCTTCTTGTTGAGAAATATTTGACGTATCTATAGCTATTTCGGGATTAGCTGGTACCTCATAAGGATCATCAATTCCAGTGAATCCCTTAATAAGACCTTTTCTAGCTTTAGCATACAAACCCTTAACATCCCTTTTTTCACAGATATTAATAGGTGTTGAAACATGAACTTCTATATAGCTACCTCCCATTGAAATTAATTCTCTGTTACCTTGACGAACATTTTCATAAGGCGCAATTGGTGCACAGATTGCAATACCACCATTTTTTGTTATTTCACTTGCAACAAAACCTATTCTTTGAATATTTAAATCTCTATGCTCTTTACTAAAACCTAGCTCACTTGATAAATTTATACGAACTATATCTCCATCTAAAAGGGTTACTCTTCTTCTACCATTTTCTAATAATTTTACTTGAAGAGCGTTTGCAATAGTAGATTTACCAGATCCAGATAATCCTGTAAAAAATATAGTAAAGCCTCTTTTAGATTTAGGCGGATATGCTTCTCTTAACTCTTTAACAACATCAGAATATGTAAACCAATCAGGTATATCAAGACCTTTATCAAGCCTATTTCTTAATTCTGTACCAGATATATTTAGTTGAGTGAGCTCTTGCGGTACCTCATCTATAGGCATATATTCAGCCCTCTCCTTAACATAAACCATTAATTTAAAAGGTACCATTTGCACACCAATTTCATCAGCATATTTAACCACTAAATCTTGGGCATCATATGGTCCATAAAAAGGCTTATCTAAAGAATCATTTCCAGGACCGGCATGATCTCTACCTACAATAAAATGCGTACACCCATAATTCTTTCTTATCAAAGCATGCCATAAAGCTTCTCTTGGACCGCCCATTCTCATAGATAATGGAACAAGGCTCAACATTGCTAAATTAGGTGAAAATTTTTCCATGACCTTTTTATAGCATCTAACTCGAGTATAATGATCAACATCGCCTGGCTTAGTCATTCCTACTACAGGATGTATTAATAAATTTCCTCCTATTTCTTGTGAAGCTCTATTTACCAATTCTTTATGCGCTCTATGCATTGGATTTCTAGTTTGAAAAGCAACAATCTTTGACCAACCTTTTTTTTCAAATTCAGCCCTTACTTCAGAAGGCGTATGTCGATCAGTTTGATAATCATAATGCTTAGGATATTCTAGTCCTTGCAAACTACCACCTAAATATATTTTTTTTGAGATATTAAATAGATAATTAACAGCAGGATGTTTTAAATCTGAAGTTCCATAAACCATTTTTGCTTCATTTTTTAAATCAGGCGCCCATATATCAGAGATTGTTAAAATACTTATTGCAACACCTTCATAATCTCGCAATACAATACGATGATCAAAATTTAAATCTTTCGAAAATTCTTCTGATACATCTAGCGTTATTGGAATTGGCCAAATAGTACCATCTGATAAACGGTTATCAGATAATACTGAGTTATAATCTGCTTCACCTAAAAAGCCCCTTAAAGGAGAAAACCCTCCATTTAATAGCATTTCAATATCACAAAGCTGTCTATCATTTAAGGTTAAACTTTTTAATTCTAAAGAGTCTTTTAAAAGACTTGATTTAGTTTTAGAATCAACTAACAATTCACATAGGGAGCCCCCATGAGGTTTAATTAAATGCGACATTATATACCTTATATTATTTTAAGAATTGAATATTAATAGACAATAAAAAATAATTTTTCTATTTAGGATCTATTTTCTAGAAGCTGATAAACTAGTCTTACAGCAACACCTGTAGCACCAACTTTAGGCTGATATGATGGCTCCTTTGGTCCCCAAGCTGTTCCAGCAATATCCATGTGGACCCATGGAGTTTCACCAATAAACTCTTTTAAAAAAGCACCGGCTGTAATAGTTCCAGCCAATCGTCCTTGACCAATATTTTGAATATCAGCATATTTTCCTTTAATTTCTCGTGTATATTCTTCCCAAAGTGGAAGTTCCCATACTTTTTCAGCAGTTAATGAACTAGCTTTTTGTACTTCTTTCATAAAAGAAGCATTATTGCCCATAACACCACTTGCTCGATTTCCCAGAGCTATTAAAACAGCTCCAGTTAATGTTGCAAAATCCATAATAGCAGATGGTTCATATTTTTTGTTAACATAAGCCAAAACATCAGCTAAAACCAATCTGCCTTCTGCATCAGTGTTTAACACTTCAATTGTCTTTCCATTATAAGCCGTTACGATATCTCCAGGCCTTTGAGCATTTCCACCTGGCATATTTTCGGTAGAACCTATAGCAAAGATAATATTAAGCTTTGGCTTAAGATTTGCAACAGCTTGCAATACGCCCATAACTGTAGCACTTCCACACATATCAAATTTCATTTCATCCATTTGAGGCGATGGTTTTATAGATATTCCACCTGAATCAAAGGTTAATCCTTTACCAACAAGCGCAATGGGCTTTTGAGATTTCTTGCCCCCTTTATATTCAACAACTATCATTTTAGCAGGCTCTGTTGCACCTTGAGCGACTCCATAAAAAGCACCCATGCCCATTTTCTTTATTTCTTTTAAATCATATATTTTGCAATTCATATCCTTGACTGATTTTGCAATTTTTGAAGCACTATTAGATAAGTAGCTTGGTGTTAATATATTGGGAGGATGATTTCCTAAATCTCTCGCAAAAGCTACTGAATTTCCTAACACATAACCTTGATTAACAGCTGCTTTATTCATTCCCCCAAAACAAGTGACACCCTCAACTTTTACATTTTCATCATTATTTGTTTTATAATCATTAAATAAATATGAACCCAAAACAAGACCTTCGGTAAATGCTTGAGAAAAATCATCCTTTTTTAATCCTAAAGAATCGCCATCAATACTAAATCGCTTTACACCAAGTTTTTCAACATATTTCAATAAATCTGATCCAATGCCTCTAGCATAATCATTAGTATAATCTTTTTTTTCTCCGAGACCAACTAAAACAATTCTTTTAATTGTATCATTTCCATACACAATTATCGTTTTATCTTTATCACCAATAAATGAATCTAAAGCAACTGCACTTGACAATCTGCTATCTATTATTTTATCTAACTTTTTTTGATTTACATTTAACTTTTCATTTTTAAATAAACCTATAACTAAAAGGTCGTGCTTTGTATCTAAATATGATTTAGTTGAAATTTTTACTTCTTTAAGGTCTACCATTGAATCTCCATAATTCGTATTATTATATAAAATTTATCTTAAATTTAAAGATAAAATTTATCTGCATTTAATAACTAAGAACAAGAGATTATAGTAGGAGCTTATGAAATGAATTATAATGGTATGTTAAAAGAAGGTTCATTAGAAGGGAAGGTTATCCTTATCACAGGAGGAGGAACAGGTCTTGGAAAATCTATGGGGAAATATTTCATGGAACTCGGTGCAAATATCATTATAACAAGCAGAAAGCAAGATGTACTTGATAAAACCGCAGAAGAATTTTCGAAATATTCAAGCAAAGTCCTTCCTATATCTGGGGATGTTAGAGATCATAAAGATGTAAAGCGTGTTATTTCAGAATCATTAAACGAATTTGGAAAAATAGATTGTTTATTAAATAATGCAGCAGGAAACTTTATAAGCCCAACTGAAAAACTAACAACCAAAGCTTTTGATGTTGTTATTGATATTGTTCTTAAAGGCACATACAATTATTCATTACTTTTAGGCAAACACTGGATTGAAGATAAAATTCCTGGAGTTATGCTTAACATTGTTACAACATATGCGTGGACAGGTTCAGCTTTTGTTGCTCCATCAGCAGCAGCAAAAGGAGGAGTGCTTGCACTAACTAGGTCTTTAGCAGCGGAATGGGTTAAGTATGGTATTAGATGCAATGCTATTGCGCCTGGTCCATTTCCAACCAAAGGTGCCTGGGATAGATTGTTTCCAAAGCCATTGTCTACTTTTTTCAACTTTGAAAAAAAACTACCAATGAAAAGATATGGAAACCACCAAGAACTCGCAAATTTAGCAGCATATATGATGTCGGACTATTCGGGTTATATGAATGGAGAGGTCGTTACACTTGATGGAGGTGAATGGATATATAATGCTGGAGAATTTAATAAATTAGAAAAGGTTCCTAAAAGCGCATGGAGCATTATAGAAAGAGCTGTAAGAGGTAAGAAGAAAAAATAATTATTCTAGAACGCGAATTTGAGTTTTTTTAGAGAATAGTTCAAAGAAATATCTTTTTAAAAATCAGACTAGTAGAAGTCTTCATTCTAAGAGAATACTAATTATATTAAATACCGGCTTTAATTTTTCTATGCTTAGAAAATAATTTAAATGTACAATAATAAGAAATTAAACCAATAATCACCAAAACGAGTAAATAATATGGGAAACCAGGCAATATATTTGTTAGGTTAATACCAGGAGGTTTAAATCTAGTGAACCAGTAATTTGAACTGAAAAAAATATTAAATATTACTATTAATAGAAAAATAAACGCATTAAATAAAGTACTTTTTATCAAAGTATTTTTAGTAAGAATAAATTTAGACTTGTAAATAAAAATAGAAAATAATAATAGATTGAAATGCGATAGATATAAATGTAAATATTCAATAAATAAAGAATCCGCTTCTAAATTTGAATTTAAAAAACCTGATAGCCCCCCACCTAAACTATTAAGTAACAACCATCCATAATAATATTCAGTTTTAAAAAATATAGATAACAAAATACCTATCTCAGTCAAATAGCACAAGTGTAGAGGTAAATGAACTTTAAAATCATAATTACCCGAATAAATTAAATAACAATTAAAGGTTGAAATGTTTAAAACCAATAAGAAAGTTAGTAATTTATATAAACGTTGAGGATTCTTATTTTTAAAAAATATAAAAAAAAGAATTAAGGATAAAATACTTGTAATAAAAAAATGATTACTATAAATATCTAACATTATTTTTACAAAATAAAATTTTAACGGCAGTTAATTAAGGTAATTAATTTAATCACAATAAGTAAAGCTTATTATTTCTTCTAGATTGGAATCTAGACTTTTAGATACAGGGCAATGTCTGGCAGCTCTTTCCAATAATTTTTGACTTTTAACACTTAAGGGCTTTATAAAAGTAAAGTCTAATATAATTTTAGATATTCGCCGAGGATTTTCACCCATAATTTTTTGAATTTTAACATTGGCTCCATCAATATCAATATTTTGAGTTTTAGCTGCAATACCCATAATTGTCAACATACAGCTCCCAAGAGCAGAAGCTACTAAATCTGTAGGAGAAAATGCTTCTCCTTTCCCCTGATTATCTAACGGTGCATCAGTTATAATTGAACTATTAGAAAGCACATGCTTTGATGAAGTACGTAAATTACCCGAGTATACTATTTTAATTAGATTTTCCATATTTAGCTAACCCTTAAGATTCGCAAACTGCGTAACTTGTCGGTGTTTCCCATAGTTTAATTGAATGAAGCCGAAGGCCTGTATTAAAAACATCTGCAAATTTATCTTTTAAATTAGTATATATATAGGCAGCTACATTTTCAGCTGTAGGTGTGAAAGGAACAATTACAGGCTTATGTCCCTTTGATTTTTTAAAAAAATCTAAAAGCTCTTCATCTTTATCCCAAACCATAAAAGCATGATCAAGTTCCTCTTGAATAAACTTTTGAGCAGTTTTTTTAATATCTGCAAAATCAATAACCATACCTTCTTCAGAAGCATTTTCTTTTTCAACAAGATTACCTTCAACACAAATTTCAGCCTTATATCTGTGACCATGAAGTCCTCTACATACAGAACGATGATTTAATACTCTATGCCCCATATCCCATTGTATAACTTTGCCTATTCTCATTTAGATCCTTTTATTCAATTAATAAATTGATTGCAAATTTACATATTAATATTAATTTTAAATACCATTTACCAAACATATTATTATAATAAAGGAAAAAATGCAAAAAATTCTCTTACTATTTATTTCAATCAATTTTACATTGTTTAGTCAAAATCCATGGGAAGGACTATCAGTATCAATGCCCGATAACCTAAATGCTATATCAGATAACCCTGCAGGTTTAGGACTTAATCGAGGCAATCAATCAGGAACATATATCCCCATAGATTCTTCACTATCTATATTTTCAGCTTTTAGATCAAATGGCTTTGGATACAATCTAAAATACAACTCTAATAATATCAATCTATTAAATCCTAATGAAGGAAATATTGGAATAGGTTTTGGTCTTAATACAAATCTATATGCTGGATTTAAATGGAATAAATTCAATATAACTGATATAGGCTTTCTGTACAGACCTATAAATCAAATTTCTTTAGGTGCCGTTTCTCAATTTGATAATA
>MDSW01070393.1_pt1 | contig 16728 bp, 17 predicted proteins | sample 811171 | NCBI WGS metagenome assembly MDSW01 (sample SAMN05326641, study PRJNA326480) | marine metagenome | isolation source: seawater | place: Atlantic Ocean: North West | collected 2012
GTGAAACTGCATGGCTAGGTGAAGTTGATTTTAACTTAGTAGATCTTCTAAAAGGAGTAATAAAATGGGCGTCTAATCAAGAATGTGTTGCAGTTGATTTTTATTGCAGCACAAAAAAATTTGAGAACACTCTGTTTGAAGTTGGATTAAAAAAGTTTGATATTAATGACACCTTGTGTTGTCTTGCAGTTTTATTTCAACCTTTAAAGCATATGGAAAATACTACAAATGTATTTTGTAAAGTTAATGTTGAGGGGGCAGATTCAACCAATGTATTTTTTGACAATACTTATATGGTAAAGTCTGATGGAGATATGGATAGACCAAATATACTAAAGAGATAAATATATATAAAAAAAATATGAATCGTTGGATTGTAACATGATTTTAAAATATCTTTGATTTATTAGAAAATTTTTGAACCATAAAATCTATATTAATATTTGAAATTTAAGTTTATAATAACATTACATATAAAATCAATTCTTATAGTGGAAACTTTAATAAATTTATTAAATAATAAAAAAATAGTTATTACAGGTGCTTCAGGATATATAGGTTTTTCATTATATAACGAACTGAAAAAATTATCTAAAAATATAATTCCAACAACTAGAGATAAAAATTTATTGAAATTAGATAAAAATTTTAAAAAAGCTCAATATAACAAAAATTCTTTTTGGCATGATTTAATTGATTATGCAGATATCATTTATCACCTGTCTGCAGATACCTCGTTAGATGAATCTAAGAAAGATTTAAAAAAAAATTATAGAAATAATATATTGCCTGTTAATATATTTATAAATGAAGCTTTGAAAAAAAAGAAAAATATCAATTTTATATTTACTTCGTCAGTTACAGTTTGCGGTCTAAGTACAAATAAAATTATTACTGAAAAAATTAAACCAATTCCGTGTACTATTTATGATAAAAATAAATTAATTAATGAAAATAATTTAATTAACATATCAAAAAAAGAAAATTTTATTAATTCTACAATTATGAGATTATCAAATGTTTATGGTTATAGTATCTCAAACTCATCAAATAAAAAAAGAGGTTTTTTGAATCAAGTTATGTACAATGCACTTAGAGGAAATGATATATATATTTATGGTAATGGTAAATTTTACAGAGATTATATTCATATAAACGATGTTATATCAGCTTTAAAGAGAGTAACTTTTGAAAAAAAATGTAAATCTAATATATATAATATTGCTACAGGTAAAAGTTTTTATTTAATAGATGTAGTAAAAAAGATTACAACTGAAGCATATAAAATAACTAATAAAAAATCAAAAATAAAAATTATACCTTTTCCAAACAATATAAAAGAAATTGAAAAAAGAAATTATAGAATATCATCAAATAAAATTAACAAATTAAATTGGAAAGCGGAATTTTCAATTAAAAAAGGAATACAAAATAGCCTTAATAAATTTTATATCAATGGTAAATATTAATAATTATGAAATATTCATGTAAGGACATTCAGATTATAAAATCTCAAAAAATTAGAAATGAGAATTTAGTTATTTATAATGAAGTTGATAAAACAATATTTAGAACTAGAAGATTCTTTTCTATTAATGAAAACAAAGGAGCAATTAGAGGTAAACATGCACACATTAGATGTAAACAATTTTTAGTTTGTTTGCATGGTAAAATTAAAGTAATTTGTGAAGATGGAAAAAATAAAAAAACTTTTATATTAAAAAATTCATCATCAGGTCTTTTGATTCCAGAGGGAATATGGGCGACACAATTTTATTTAGGTAAAAAAAATATTTTAAATGTTTTTTGCAATAAAGAATATAATGAAAATGATTATATTCGAAATTATGATATTTTTTTAAATTTATATAAAAGATGAAAATACTTATCACAGGATCAAATGGACATATAGGATCTTATCTAGTAAGATTTTTAATTAAAAAAAATAAAAATATTTCACTAATTTTAATAGATAATTTTTCAACTCAAAGATATTCTTCTATTTTTAATTTACCAAAAATAAAAAAAATTAAATTTATAGAAGCAGATGTTTCAAAATATAATTTAAAAAATATTATTAAAAATATTGATTTTGTTATTCATTTAGCTGCTATAACTAATGCACAAGAAAGTTTTATCAATGCAAAAAAAGTTCATTCAAACAATTATAATTGTACCAAAAAAATTGCTAATGAATGTCTTAAATATAATAAAAAATTGATTTTTATTTCTTCTACCAGTGTATACGGAACTCAAAAAAAAATAGTTGATGAATTTTGTGATAAAAAAGATTTATTTCCTCAAAGCCCTTATGCATTAACTAAACTTAAAGAGGAAAAATATTTGATATCATTATCTAAAAAAAAATTAAAAGTAATTATCTTTAGATTCGGTACAATTTATGGACCTTCGGAAGGCATGAGATTCCACACTGCAGTTAACAAATTTTGTTGGCAGGCTGCGATGGGACAACCTATTACAGTTTGGAAATCAGCTTATGAACAATATAGACCATATTTAGATCTTAATGATGCTTCGCGAGCCATATTGCATTCTATGACTCTTTTAAATTTTAATGGTGATATTTTCAATATTCTTACAAATAATACAACTGTAAAAAATATTATAAAAATAATTAAAAATGAAATTCCAAGAATAAAAATCAAAAAAGTACATCACAAAATAATGAATCAATTGTCATATGAAGTTTCAAATAAAAGATTTAAATCTACTGGATTTAAATTTAATGGATCAATTGAAAAATCAATTATCAAAACTTTAAATTTAATAAAAAATGCGAATAAAATATAATGTTTTATGGAAAAAAGATTTCTAATAAACCACTTATAAGTGTAATCATTGATACTTTTAACAGGCCCAATGAATTAAAAAATACAATAGATCATATTTTGGATCAAACTTATCAAAATATTGAAATTGTTCTTGTGGATAATGCCGCCAATAAAATTACAAAAAAATATATAGAAAATTTAAGAAAAAATAATAAATTTAAATTTTTAACATATGAAAAAAATCAATTTAGTTTTGAAGATCCTCAAAGAATGATAAAAATATGTTGTAATGAAGCTCTTAAAATATGTTCAGGTGAATTAGTTTTTTATCTTTCTGATGATGATTGGATTGAAAAATCTTTTTTTTCTAAAATCATAAAACTATTTATACTTAATGAAAAATGTACAAGCGCTATAGGCAGGGTAAAAAGTTATTATAATGAAAATAAAATTATTAGTCAGCCTTTAAAAAAACAACCAGTTTTTTTAAAAGGAAAAGAGCTTTGTTTAGATAAAGCTATGTCAATAAATAAATTCGATCAATCTAACCCAGGACATAGTTATGTTTTTAAAACTGATGTTTTGAAATTTTACGGTGGTTTTTTTGCTCCATTAGAGACACATCAACTTTTTGGTGTTGTTGCTTTTGGAGAATCTGCTTTTGATAAAGATGCAATAATGTATTGGAGACGCCATGAAAATCAACTTAACAAAATGTTAAATAAAAAATGTTATTTCGAAGGAAATTATATTTTAGATTTGCTAAATCAGGTAGAAAATAATATTATAGATAATTGGAAAAAAATCTATAGCTTGGAAGAGTCTCTAATAGTTGAGAACTATTTTAATCAAATTGTTTTATATAGTTTTTATAAAACTTTTTTTTGCTTAATTTTTAAAGCTAAATTATTTAGTGCTCTTTCCTTTTATTTTAAAAAAAATTATATAATTAGAAAAAAAAGATTATCATTACAAATTATTAATAAAAGTTTAAAAGAAGCTTTTTTAAGATCGTATATAAATCATAAATATATGGCTATTATATTTTATATAAAAATGTTAATCTTAAAGAAAAAATAATTTATTATGAAAATATTAATTACAGGGTCTGAAGGTTTTATAGGTTCACATTTGACTGAGAGATTAGTTAAAAAAGGTTACTCTGTTCATTGTTTTGTTCATTACAATTCTTTTGGAAATTTGGGATGGATTAATTCATTTTCTAATGAAATTAAAAAAAATATTAAAATTTTTCAAGGAGATTTAAGAGATTTAGAAACTGTCAAGAGAGCTACAAAAGGAACTAAAATAATTTTGCACTTAGCTTCCCTGATAGGAATACCATATTCATATATTGCTCCAAAAAGTTATATAGAAACAAATATAATAGGAACTATGAATGTTCTTCAGGCAGCTATAGATGAAGGTATACAAAAAGTAATACATACTTCAACAAGTGAAGTGTATGGTTCTGCAAAATATGTTCCTATAGATGAATTGCACCCTATAATAGGTCAATCACCCTATTCAGCTTCTAAGATTGGAGCTGATAATATTGCTTTATCTTATTATCATTCATTTGATCTGCCAGTTACTATATTACGACCTTTTAATGCTTATGGACCAAGACAATCTTTAAGAGCAGTTATACCAACAATAATTTCACAAATGATTAGTAACAAGTCTTCTTTAAAAATTGGATCTTTAGATACAACAAGAGATTTTAATTATGTAGATGATATAACTTATGCATTTGAATTAGCTATAAAAAATAAAAAAAGTAATGGAGAAATTATCAATATAGGTTCTGGTTTTGAAATATCTATAAAAGACCTAATAAAAGAAATATCTGAATTAATGAATAAAAGAATCAAAATAATTTCAGACAAAAAAAGAATTAGACCTAAAAAAAGTGAAGTTAATCGTCTTTTAGCAGATAATAAAAAAGCTAAAGAAATTTTAAATTGGGAAACAAAATATAAAAATCTTGATGGTTTAAGAAAAGGTTTAATACAAACTATTCGATGGTTTAAGAGTAATGAATATATAAATAATAATCAATCTAAAGAATATAATATTTAATAAGTATGAATTTTATCAAAATTAATAATAAAATATTAAAAAAAACATTAATAAGTAATAAAAAAAAAATTAGAGATTTAATTGAGTTATTTGAAAATAATCATTTACAAATAGCTCTAGTAGTAAATGATTCAAATAAACTTTTAGGAATTATGACAGATGGAGATTTAAGAAGATGTTTTTTAAGAGGATATGATTTGAAAACAAAGATTGATAGTGTTTATAATAAAAATATTTTTACTATTAAAAAAGATCTAAAAGATTTTAGAAATTTAATGGTAGAAAATAAACTTAACCATTTACCAATTTTAGATAAAAATAAAAAGCCCATTGGATTAATTGTATCTGAGTCATTATATAAGTATGATTTAAAGAATAATTTGTTTATAATTTTAGCAGGTGGAAGAGGAAAAAGATTACAGCCAAGAACTAATCATTTGCCAAAACCCTTGTTAAAAGTTTCTGGTAAATCAATACTTCAAAGAACTATTGAAAGAGGAAAATTTTTTGGATTTAATAATTTTTACATTTCTACTAACTATTTAAGCAACTTAATTAAAGATGAAATAGGAAATGGTAAAAAATTTAATGTTAAAATTAAATACTTAAAAGAATCTTTCGAAATGGGAACTGCTGGATCGTTATCATTGATAAAAAATTTATCTAATCATCCTATTATTGTTGTAAATGGTGATATAATTACAAATATAAATTATCATAATTTATTGGAATTTCATCAAAAATTTAAATCAGATTTTACAATTGCGGTATTTGATAAAAAATTTCAGAATCCTTATGGTGTAATTGAAATGAAAAAAAATATATTAAAAAAAATAACAGAAAAACCAATTACCACCTCAACAATTATTGCAGGTATTTATATTATTAATACTAATATAATAAATAAATACATTAAAAAATCTTTTTTGAATATGACAGACTTAGTAGAAAGTTTATTAAATAAAAAAAATATCAAATTAATGACATATAAAGTTAATGAAGAATGGATGGATATAGGAACAGAAAATGATTTTCTGTATGCAAATACTTTGCAAAGTTATCAAAATTCTGATGTATAAAAAAAAATCAATTTTATGCATTATTACAGCGAGAAAAGGTAGTAAGGGTTTATTAAATAAAAACTTATTGAAATTGGGCAATAAACCACTTGTTTATTGGCCAATTACAGCAGCAAAAAAATCAATGTTTATAGATGATATTTATCTGTCTACAGATAGCTCAAAAATTATGCAAATAGGAAAAAAATTGAAGTTGTTGGAGAGACCTCTCAGAGCTAAAAGATTATCATCAAACAAATCTTCTTCTGTTGATGTAGTTGTTTCAGTAATAAATCTTTTAAAGAAACAAAATCAGTCTTATGACTATATCATCCTTTTAGAGCCTACTTCTCCCTTCACTTCTTACAAAGATATAGATAAGGGCATAATGAAATTGATTGATAATCCAAAAGCTAATTCATTAGTAAGTATAACAAAAAATATTATAGCACATCCAAATTTTAATTTTGTAAAAAATAAAAAAGACTTTATTAAACCTTATTCTTCAAAAATATATAAATTTTTAAGAAGACAAGATATAAAAGATATATATTATTTAGACGGATCACTTTATATTTCAAAAACAAATATAATAATTAAAAATAAAAACTTCTGTAATACAAAAACTATTGGATTAAATATGCCAAAATACAAATCATTTGAAATAGATGATTATTTAGACTTAATTATTGCAAGGAATATATACAAAAACCTCAATACAATAAAAAAAAATGAAAAATAACTCAGGTCAAAAATTACTTAAAAAAGCAAAAAAGATTATACCTGGTGGAAATCAACTATTATCCAAAAGAAGTGAGAGATTTCTTCCTAATTTATGGCCAGTATATTATAAAAAAGCAAAGGGCTGCAAAATTTGGGATTTAGATAATAATCTTTTTTATGATTTTGCAGGTATGGGTGTAACTTCATCTGTTCTTGGTTATGCTGACAAAGATATAAATAAAGCTATAAATTCGGCTATTAAAAAAGGTTCTATGGCTACTTTAAATGCACCTGAAGAAGTAGAATTATCAGAAATAATGTTAAAACTTCATCCTTGGTCAAATATGATTAAATACTCTAAATCAGGTGGAGAAGCTTGTTCAATAGCTATAAGGATCGCTAGAGCATATAGTAAAAAGGATATTGTTCTTTTTTGCGGCTATCATGGATGGCATGATTGGTATATATCTACTAATTTAGCAAATAAAAAAAATTTAGACGATCAATTGTTGCCAGGTTTAAAATCTTTAGGTGTACCTAAAAAATTAAAAAATACTAATATTCCTTTTAACTTTAATGATATCAATGAATTTAATAAATTAATTAAAAAGTATAAAAATAAAATTGGTTGTATAATAATGGAGCCGCAAAGAAATATTGAACCTAAAAAAAATTTTTTAAAGCATATTAGAAAAACTGCAAATAAACACAATATTGTTTTAATCTTTGATGAAATAACATCTGGATTTCATGAAAATCTTGGAGGTATTCATTTAAAGCTTAAAGTAAATCCAGATATTGCAGTATTTGGAAAAGCATTAGGAAATGGAACTCCTATTTCAGCAATTATAGGAAAGCAAAAAATAATGAATTATGCTCAGGAAACTTTTATTAGTTCTACAATGTGGACTGATAGAATTGGTTTTGCTGCTTCTATTGCAGTTTTGAAAAAAATGAAAAGATTAAATGTTCAAAAAAAATTGATTAAATATGGTAAATTCATTAAAAAAAATTGGAAAAAAATTGCTGATAAAAACCAACTAAAAATAGAAATATATGGGTTAGATTCAATGCCTAGTTTTAGGTTTATGTATAATGACTCTGAAGAAATGATAACTTATTTTACTCAAGAAATGTTAAAAAAAGGTTTTTTAGCTTCTTCAAATATTGCCATTACATATTCGTATAATGAAAGAATCATTAATAAATATCTTCAATGTTGTGATATAGTATTTAAAAAGTTATTTTTTATAAAAAAAGATAAAATAAAGATACCTTTAGTTTCAAAAAAAAGAGATATGAATTTTAAAAGAATAAATTAATATGAAGAATAATTATAAAGATTTTTTAAAATTAAAAAATAAAAGCATCATAATAATAGGAGGTTCAGGACTCATAGGCTCTGATATTTCATTAGCATTTTCATCTAATGGTTCAAAAGTTCTAATTTTAGATATTGTAAAACCTAAAAGAAAAATTCTTAATAAGAAAAAAATTTTTTATGAATATTTTGATTTGTCAAATTTAAAAACAATTGACACAAATTTATCCAAAATAATCAATAAATTTGGATATCCTGATATTTTTATTAACTGTTCATATCCAACAACTTCAGATTGGTCTAATTTGAATATTGAAAATATTAGACTTTCTTCATTACAAAAGAATGTAGACATACATCTAAATTCTTTTATGTGGTCCTCACTTTTTTTTGCAAAACTAATGAAAAAAAATAAAATAGAAGGTTCAATTATTAATTTAAGTTCAATTTATGGTGTGATTGCTCAAGACCCAGAGTTATATTTAAAATCTAATATAAATTTAAATATGATTTATGGTTCAATTAAATCTGGAATATCACACTTCACTAAACAACTAGCTTCTTCATATGGCAAATACAATATTAGAGCTAATTCTATAGCAGCTGGTGGATTATATGGGCCTATAGCTGGATCAAATAAAAAACAAGATAATAATTTTTTAAAGAAATATGCTATTTCTACACCTTTAAAAAGACTTGGTTATTCATATGAAGTTGCAAACTTAGCTCTATTTTTATCTTCTAATGCTTCCTCATATATTACAGGACAAACGATTTTAATTGATGGAGGAAAAAGTATTATTTAATATATGAAAATAGTATTACTTTTTTGCGCTCCGCTGCCTATTACTTTTGCTGTAAAGCTTAATACTGATTTTATTATTAAAAATAAATTTCATCTTGAGTATTGGAATATGTCAAAGATTTTCTTTAGCAAAAAAGAATTAGAAAATTATTATGCAGGAAATTCTAATTTTAGACATCAATATAATTCTGAAGTTTTTTTTGAAAATAAAAAAGAATTTATTGATAGATTAAAAGAATTAAAAAAAAATGAAAAAAATTTTATTTTTTGGTGTTGGGATTTTAATAATTATAATGATTTTTGGATTAGATATTTATTTAAAAAATATGATATCAATTATTTTGTTGGACCAAAAAGAACTCCATTTAAAAATTTTCTTATTAAGAATAAGAAATTTAAGAGATATACATCTGAGAGAATTTTAAAAGCATTTAAAAAAAGATTTGATTTTGAATATATTTATAAAAATATTTGTTTATTTTTATTCAAAAAAACAAATTTATATAAACATCCAATTTTTATATTGGGTTCGGGTAAATTAGGTCAAAATATCTATAAAAATTTTTTTCCAAGAAGTGAATTCTTGGAAATCCCTTCATTTGATGTTGATTGGACATTTAATAACAGGGAAACAAAAAAATACTGTGTCTATGTTGATGATGCAATAGATTTTGGGAAAAATAAAAAATTTGATCAAAGAGAAAATTCTTTTTTTAGTTGCAATGATATAGATTCTTTTTATTCTAATCTTAGAAAATTTTTTGATAAGATTGAACTTATATATAACACAAAAGTTGTTATCGCAGCAAGTGGTAAATTTTTTCATAGTGATTTAGAAAAATTTGGTAATAGAAAAATTTTTTATAATGAAACTAATAAATTGATAAATAATTCTAATATTGTTATTGGACATGAGTCATCTGGTTTATGGCAAGCAGTAATTTCTAAAAAAAAAAATGATATTATTAGATGACCCCAGCTTTACTGAAATTAAAAAACGGGCTATTAAAAATATGTCTATATTTTTAGATTTAAAGGTTTTCGATTTAAATACTATTAGTAAAAAAAATATAATTGATTATTTTACTTATTATAATAAAAGTTATGATAATTTAATTTATCAATACTTTTCAACAAATTTAAAATTAGATGAATTTAAATTTATACTTGTAAATAAACTTAATAAAATTATGAATAGAAAATATGAAACAGATAAATAAAAAACTTAAATCTTATATTAATAAATATAAATTAAATGATTTAATTAATTACCATGATTTTAAGGTAAAAAAACATGCATTAATGGAAACAGTTGATAGAAAAAATAGGACTCCTGTTTTTCCTGAATGGTACGACTTAGTAAATCTTCATAGAAAAATAATTGATAATAAAATTATCAATGTTATGGAATTTGGTGTCGGATACTCAACAATTGTTATGGCACATGCATTAAAAATTAATGAAAAAAAATATGGTAAATATGTCAAAAATAATTTTAGAAAAAAAGAACCATTTAAAGTTTTTTCTATAGACTCAGATAAAAAATTTATAAATTATAATAATTCAAAAATTAAAAAATTAAATTTAAAAAATTATTGTAAATTAATTTATAGCAAAACTTATTTAAGTACATTTAATGATAGAATATGTTCATATTATAATACTTTACCCAATATACTTCCAGATTTAATTTATATTGATGGCCCAGGTTTATATGATGTAGAAAATTCAATTAATGGAATAAATTTAAGATCTATTGAGAGATTTCCTTTATCCGGAGATTTATTAAAAATTGAATATACATTACTTCCAGGATGTATAATTATTATAGATGGCAGAAAAACTAATGGAAGATTTTTAAAAAATAATTTTCAGAGAAATTGGAAGTATAAAGAGGATTACAATAATGATTATTGTGAATTTTATTTAAACGAAAAACCTATTGGTCAAATAAATAAAAAACAAATTAACTTTTCAAAAAACACTTAGATTTTTATTTGATGTTTTTTTGTTAAAATCTTTTTTTTAGAAAAATTTAGTTTTTGAAGATAGTCAACTATTTTTTTTCCTGCTTTTCCTCCTCCATATGGATTTGGTGTTTTTTTACATTTGTCGATAAATCTTTTATCATATAAGCATTTTAATAATTTTCTATAAATCTCGTTACTATCATATTCTGAATCTATAACATTATTTGCACGCATTCTATTTTTTTGTCTAGAGCCTATATTTAATGTTGGACACCCGAATATTGCCGTTTCCTTGATTCCAGATGAAGAATTGCCAGCACATACAATATTCTTCCCTTGCTTTTTTAATGATAATATTCCGTGATATATTTCTGAGCCCAAAGACTTAAATATAAATATATTATTTTCTTTTTTGTATTTTTTAATTTCTTTTATGATTATCTTACCGCCTAGATCATTATTAGGATAAGTAATGATTATTTGGACATCCTTTAGAGAAATCTTTTTTAAGGCTTTAAGAGATTGTGTAATTTGAAAAGTAGTTTGTTCAAAAGTTGTAGTAACCGAATGTTGTGTAAATAATATTGTGGGTTTATCAAATTTTATTCTAATTTTTTTTGTAATTTCCTCTTCTTTATAAAAACGTTTATTTTTTATTAAATCTATTGCAGGAAATCCTACTGTTTTTACTCTCCATTTTTCTTCACCCATAGCTAATATTCTTTTTGTTGCTTCATTATTTGTAGTAAAATGTATATGGGATAATTTAGTCATTGCGTGCCTTACTGAGTCATCAAATGCACCACCTTCAGTAATATCACCCCCTTCAACATGTATTGTTGGTATATTCATTTGTGTACTAGTAATGATTGCTGAAAATCCTTCAAATCTATCTGCATACACTAAAAAAAAATTAGGTTGTATTTTTTTTAATAAAGGAGTTAAAGATTTTATACCTGAACTAATAGCAAGAGGTGTAGAAGTTAAATTGTAGTCTTTCATTTCTATTTTTACTTCAGAATAAATTTTAAAATTATCTTTTTTTATTTCTTCAATTGTTTTTCCAAAATTTTTATCAAGATGAGCTCCTGATACCAAAAGTTTATATTCAAAATTCTTATTATTTTTTAATGCTTCCAATATAGGTTTAATTAAACCATATTCAGCTCTATTCCCGGAGAAGACAGCTATTGTTTTTTTATTCATAATTGTTTTAATATTCTTTTTAATCCTTGATTCAAACTTATTTTACATCTCCAATTAAAAGTTTTTTTTAATTTTGAATTATCAATATATACTTCAGATTTATTAAATAAATTTTTAGATATAAGCTTTTTTTTAATATTTAATATTTTTAATATCTTAAATACTATTTTTTCTACAGAATAAGATCTTCCATATGCTATATTATATATTCCTGAATTATTGTTAATAATAAATAATTCTATAGATTTAATTACATCATCGATATAAATATAATCTCTAATAGGTCTTGAGTCTTTTACAGTAATATTTTTCTTATTAAGTTGTTGAATTACATTCATAAATAAGGATTTATTATTCATATTTTTTCCATAAACATTTGATAATCTGAGTATTGATGATCTTTTATCTAAAAATATTTTTTCTGATTCCGCTTTTATTAAACTGTATGAGTCATTATTTTTTTTAAAAAAATCAGTTTTAAGTTTTTCACTCTCTTTCTTTTTTTTACTGCTACTACCGTATATGTTAGTACTGCTAATATAAATTATATGTTTCCAATTTTTTTTGACCAAATTTTTTGATGTATTTAAATTTTTCATTATTTCTTTTTTAGTAATTTTTTTCTTAGTATTAGAAAATTGAGCAAGATGTATAAGTATATCTTTTTTATTTCCTCGTATGTTGCTATATGAATCTACATTAATTAAATTAATTCTTTTTCTTCTGCTATATCCAAATACTTTGTATTTTCTTTTTTTTAGATAATTAAATAGTTCATGCCCTAAAAAACCTGAAGCGCCCGTAATATGTATGTTAAATGACATGAATTATATTCTATAAAATATCTTTTTTTTTAATTTTGTAACCTTCATCCATATTTATTTTGGATATTTTACCAATTAAAGATTTATAATCCTTTGGCCCAAAGTCTCCATCATTAGGTCGCTTTAACCAAATATTATTTTTAGAAAATTTTTGACCCTTCAATATTTTTTTAGTTGTTACTACAGTTGAAAAAGCAAAATCAGTAGTTATTTTTTCTTCTTTTATGATTTCTTTTTTTCCTTTTAAGGATTTAAATATTGTTTCCGATCCTATAATTAAGTCTTTTAACTCTTTCTTATTCATAGAGCATTCAATATCAGCTCCTTTTCTATTTTTTTTATCAATAAAATGTCTTTCAACTATTGATGCACCAAGACCTATAGCAGCTAAACAAGTGTAATTAGATGTTGTATGATCTGATAAGCCTATCACAGCATCAGGAAAAGATTTTTTTAACTCACACATTGCTTGTAATCTTACTAATTCTGGAGGAGTGGGATATATATTGGTACAATGAAGAAGAGCAAATTTTATTTTTTTTTGTCTTAATATTTCAACTGCTGGTCTTATAGATTTAATTGAATTCATACCGGTACTAAGTATTATTGGTTTCTTATAATTAGCTATATGCTCAATCAAAGGATAATTATTACATTCCCCTGAACCAATTTTAAAAGCTTGTATATTCATTTTGTGCAATCTTATTGCAGCTTGTTTTGAAAATGGGGTGCTTATAAATATTAACCCTTTTGACTCAGTGTATTTTTTTAATTTAATTTCATCAATTTCAGAGAGAGAGCATTTTTTAATAATTTTATAAATTGATTCATTTGTATGAACTGGAATAACCTTTTTTGCCTTAGAAGACATTTCCTCATCAGGAATATGAGTTTGATGCTTTATTATTTCTGCACCAGCATTTTTAGCGGCATCTACAATTTTTTTTGCCAATTTTAGTGATCCATTATGATTAATGCCAATTTCAGCTATTACTAATGGCTTACAACCTTCCCCCACCATTCTATTGCCAATTTTAAATTTATTTTTCATATTATTTCTTTAGGACAGATAATAAATATTATTTTACTTTAAAAATTGATCAAAGTGTATATAAAATTAATTATAAGATATCCCTAAATTTTTAAAATAACATGTCAAAAAAAGCATTAATAACAGGCGTAACAGGTCAAGATGGATCTTATCTAGCTGAATTGTTGTTAGAAAAAGGTTATTCTGTTACTGGAACTATTAGAAGAATTTCAATTGAACATCAAGATCATTATTTATCAAGAATAAAACATATTAAGAAAGATATTGATCTTAAATTTATGTCTTTAGAAAATTATTCAAGTGTTTTTTCTGTTATTAATGATTGTCAACCTGATGAGCTATATCATTTAGCTGCACAAAGTAATGTTAAAGTTTCTTTTCAAGATGAGTTTACAACATTAAATACAAATATTAATGGTACTCAAAATATTTTATCTACATTAAAAACTTTAAAATTTCCTACTAAATTTTATTTTGCTGGATCTTCCGAAATGTTTGGTAATTCAGATACAAAAAGTCAAAATGAATCAACAAATTTTAATCCAGCTTCTCCATATGCAGTCTCGAAAGTATCAGGTTTTGGAATTTCTAAAAATTTTAGAGAAGCTTATAATATGTATTGCAGTAATGGTATTTTGTTTAATCATGAGTCTCCAAGAAGAAGTTCAGAATTTGTTACTAGAAAAATTACTTCTTCAGTAGCTAGAATAAAGTATAAATATCAAAATAAATTAGAATTAGGTAATTTAGATTCTAAAAGAGACTGGGGATATGCCAAAGAATATGTTGATGTAATGTGGCAACTACTTCAACTACCTAAACCATTGGATTTAGTAATTGGAACAGAAGAAAATCATAGTGTAAGAGAATTTGTAGACTTAGCGTTTAAATATGTAAATCTTAATTACAAAGACTATGTTTCAATCAATAAAGATTTATTTAGACCATCAGAAGTAAATTCTTTATTGTCAGATTGTGCAAAGGCTAAAAAAGAATTAAAATGGAAGCCTTCAGTTAAATTTAAAGAACTAGTTGAATTAATGATGGAATCAGACTTAAAATATTTAAAAGATAACAGTTATAATGTTACTTAATATTTTTTTTCATCAACTTACTAAAAATTAATTATGAAATATCCATTAAGTTTAGATACTTGGGGCAAAGAAGAGCTAGAAACTCTTAATAAAGTAATAAAAAAAAGAAAATTTTCAATGGGACCCAGGGTAAAAGAATTTGAAAATAAGTTTGCAAAATTTCATAAATTTAAACATTCAATTATGGTTAATAGTGGTTCAAGTGCAAATCTTTTAATTTTAAGTATTTTAAAATATAAATATAAATTAAAAGGAAATATTATTGTGCCAGTTTTAGGATGGTCAACCACTTTTTTTCCTGTAGAGCAATGTGGATTTAAGCTGAATTTTGTAGATATTGATAAAGAAACATTAAATATTGATCCTTTAAAAATAGAAAAATCTATTAATTCCAAAACAGTAGCAATATTTGTAGTGAATGTTTTAGGTAATCCTTGTAATTTTGAAAAAATTTCTAAAATTGCCAAAAAATATAATTTAATTTTAATTGAAGACAATTGTGAAAGTTTTGGAGCCAAAACAAGTAATGGCAAACTAACAGGAACTATTGGACAATTTTCTAGCTTTTCATTTTTTTTCAGCCATCATTTGCAAACAATGGAAGGAGGCATGATACTATGTAAAAATAAACATGATGCTGATTATTTGAAATCTTTGAGAGCTCATGGCTGGACAAGAGATTTATCAAAAAACAATAAACTATTTAAAGCCACTGGAGATAAATTTAAGGATCATTTTACTTTTATTACCCCTGGTTACAATTTAAGACCTTTAGAAATGAGTGGAGCAATTGGTGAAATTCAATTAAAAAAAACAAATAAAATGATGAAGTTAAGATTATCAAATGGTAAATATTTTGTTAAAAAATTTAAGAATTCATCACGGGTTACTATTCAGAAAGAATTAGGTCAGTCATCATGGTTTGCATTTGCTATACTTCTTAAAGGAATTTTAAAAAATAAAAGAAAAAAAATTATTTCTTTGTTGAGCCAAAATAACATTGAAACCAGACCTATAATTGTAGGTAATTTTATGAAAAATCCAGTAATAAAATATTTAGATTTTATAGCTAAAGATAGATATAAAAATGCAAATTATGTTGATAGAAATGGTTTTTATATTGGTAATTACCCCAAAGATCTTAGGGCAGAAATAGATTTAGTTTATAAAATTTTGCATAAATAAAATTTTGTATGATATTTAATTTTTTTTATGAGTAAAATTATTATTGTTTTTGATCAACCTAGCTGGGGAGGAACAGATAGCCATTTAACTTACCTTCTAGAAGCGTGGCCAAATAATAATGATAAAATAGTAATTTATTATAACTCTTATAATAGAGGAATATCTAGAGTAAAAGAAAACTTAACAAATCAAAATAATATTAATTTTATTGAGTACAATCACAAATTAATTAATCTTTTTGAATATTTTAACTCATTAAAATATATAAGAATATTAAATTATTTTTTTATTCCATTCCGTTTTATAATTATGAAAAAATATTTTAAAAAAATATTTAAATTAGAAAAATTTGATTCTTTATTATCCTTAAATGGAGGATATCCAGGTTCTTATGGTAGCTTAGCATCGGTTATTGAAGCTAAAAAAGCTAATTTACAATCAATAAATATGGTTGTTTATCATTGTGCAAAAAAACCAATTTTTTTATATAATAAATTTAGACTTAATTTAGATAGAGATATTGCCAACTCGCTAGATAATTTAATTTCCATATCTGAAGCAACATTATTAACAATTAAACAAAATACTAAAATATTACAATATCTTAAAAAAGATAA
>MDSW01010713.1_pt1 | contig 16725 bp, 11 predicted proteins | sample 811171 | NCBI WGS metagenome assembly MDSW01 (sample SAMN05326641, study PRJNA326480) | marine metagenome | isolation source: seawater | place: Atlantic Ocean: North West | collected 2012
CTGACATGCAATATCCTTCTTTTCTTTGGATTTTGTTTCCTAGGTTTTAAGTCCGCGCAAATCTTAGAAATCCTATCTAAAGCTAGGTTAGAGACATGCACCTCTCCGATTTCCTTCGTCTTTTCATTTAATTCTTCGATTGAGAATCCAGTAATTTCCAGAATCCGATAAAATCTATTTTGATACTCAATTACCAATTTTTCGTAGGTTGGTCCGATGTTATCCATCCTATCCAGATATTTCTGTGCAGAAGAAATATTCCCTTTTTCTATAGATTCCTCGAACATCATTTGGATATGCCTGAAATTGTCAGAGTAGTCTTCTTCGAGCCTCCCGATAGCTATTTCACATCCTTCATCCCATCCCATGCTTGAAGATAGTGAGTAGAAAAGAATCAACGACTCCATTGGGTCAGTGATCTTTGAAGATGCTATTTCTACAACTTCTTTCGCCTTTTCTTCATTACTAGTCTTTAGATACACATCGATTATTTTTTCCCAATTTGAGAGTATTTGAGGCTCTCTTTCCGCCTCCTCGAGTAACCACTCAATTGCATCGTTACTCTCTCCTAATTTATCCAGACACAAACCAATCAATCTACGGGCAGGACGATATCCAGAGTCTTTTTCTAATGCCCTAAGGAGATATTCTTTCGCTATTTTGTAATCTTTTTTCTCATAATGAAGTTGCCCTAGCCTCGAATTTCCATCCAAATGATCAGGCTTCTCATGAAGTAATTTTTCAAATGCCTCTATCGCCAATTCAATTTGGGAAAGTTGCTGCAAAATCCTCCCCAAAAATAACAATCCTTCTTGGTTAGTTGAATCTTCTTTGAGAAGGCCCCTCGTTAATCTGAGGGATTCGTTGAACTCACCTTTGTTGTAAAGCTGCCTAATCAGGAATATGTATGGCTCAGATTGATTAGGAAATTTCTTGTTTAGCCGCTCGTAGACGTCGATACTGGATTCTATATCTCCCATTGAATAGTACGATCTAGCTCTAAATACCTCTACATTCCATCGATTTCCCCCTTTGTTTGTGGCTAAATCACATTGTTCTATGCATTCTTCGTATGAACCAATCAGATATAGTGCCCTAATCCAGATTTCGTGCTCTTGATCAGTAATTTCCTCCCTTTCTCTGATTATCGAGTCAACCAGAACGTAATCTCGTTCGTCTAAAGCCTTGCGGACTCTGAACTCCACGCTCCCCCTACTCACAAATACCCCTCATTAACCATGGATAATACTGTTCCTAAGAATCATACGTCCACAATTAAATACTGAACGACCAATAGGAATTCGATGTGTGGCATCCTACTAACTACTATGGACATAGAGGACCTAGATTCAGTTATTGAATTCCTTAGATTTAGGGGGCCCGACCAAACAAATTCAATTTCTGTCAAGGGTCTAAATTTTGTGCATACCCTACTTTCTATGACGGGCCCCCCAACCCCACAACCCTTCCTAAGTGAGGACGGTGAAGTTGTTGCGTTTTTCAACGGAGAAATATACAATTTCAATGATTTTGGAGATTTTTCCTCTGATGGTGAATGCTTAATCCCCCTCTATTCCGAATTTGGTGATGATTTCGTACAGAAGTTAGATGGTGAATTTGCCCTAGCACTGGTGGATTTCAAGTCAGACAAATTAATATTTTCAACAGATATCTTTTCGACAAAACCTCTCTGGTTTGCTAGGGAAAATTTACACTGGGGGGTTTCATCATACAGGTCTTGCTTAGAAAGAGTCGGTTTTTCCGAACCGTCCCAGGTGGAAGCAAACTCGACCTACATTTTTTCGCTTTCAAAAATGGAATTTAAGAAGAGAAAGGACGTTTACACTTTCGACCTCAAGCAGAAAAAAGGAAATTTTGATGATTGGAATAAAGCATTTTCAGCAGCAATCGAAAAAAGGACTCGGAATATAAAACATGGAATTTTCATTGGTCTTAGCTCGGGTTATGATAGTGGAGCTATAGCCTGTGAACTCGAACTTCAAGAGATTCCTTTCACTGCATACAGCATTATTGGCTCGGAAAACGAAAATACAATAAAATCCAGGATTGAAAGGACGACCGATCCCCGTTTTATTGATTTAGACAGAGAATCATTCCTTTTTGCCAGAGAGCATCTCAAGAGTTGTTGTGAAGAATATACCCTAAGCATCGACAACGGGGAATCCGACTTGTACGATTCAGAGAAGGAAAGAGAGATAACTGTCTCAGAAGAGTTAGGTAAGCTAGAGGAGATTTACAGAGAATTAAACGATCCTGAAATTACTGATAGGGTAAGGGTTCTTAGAAACGAAAAGGCTCTATTAGAGAAAAAATTACCCCGTTTGTTGGAGATAATCGAATATCGAAAGACTGGACAATTGCTAACAGACGATAATGGTGCCGTGGGGATGTCTCACATTTGTCGCTTAGGAAAAAAAGAAGGACAGTTGATTTATCTATCAGGTAGCGGGGCAGACGAAATTTTCAGCGACTATGGATTCGGTGGCATCAAGCACTTTAGACACAGTACTATCGGCGGGCAATTCCCTGAAGACCTCTCCTCAGTTTTCCCCTGGAAGAATTTCTTTGATAACACACAAAGGGCCTATTTGATGAAAGAAGAGCATGTCAGCGGATCCTATGGAGTTGAGGGGAGATATCCATTTTTGGATAAATCTGTTGTTCAAGAATTCCTGTGGCTGATCCCGGAATTGAAGAATTCCAATTATAAATCAGTAATTCATAATTACCTGGAGCTACATGATTATCCATTTGATGATTCTGAGAAAGTTGGTTTTAATTGTGGGTTTTCACCAGTAAACGACGGCTTCAAGAATCAGAAGTCTAAACACCGAAAAATTGGAATTACAGAAGACAATTCACTTATCGTCGATGTAGATCAAGTAGTTTCAAGAACAGATAAAAGAAGAGATAGGCACGTAATTCAAATGGATAGTACTTGATTGTAAACCTCTTCCGTACGGTTAATCATTGACTCAACAGAAAACTCTCTTCTAGATCTTAACTGCGCCTTTTTAGACCAATCGTTCTCTTTATTTCCAATTAAGTGCAGTAATGCTTCGGAAATATCCTCTCTTGTATCTCTTTTTACTACAATTCCCGTTGCCCCTGAATCAATTATTTCTGAAACACCTCCTACATCAGTGGAAACAACAGGGACTCCAAATCCTTGAGCTTCGATCAATACATTCGGTAGCCCTTCACTAGAGGAAGTAAAAAGGAATACATCCATCCTTTTTAGCCACGTTCCAACGTCGTCCACAGAACCAGCAAGTAGTATTCTTCTAGTTAGTCCCCTTTCTTCTAGCCAACTTTTCACGGTTTCTTCCAGTCTTCCCCCACCCACCAACAATCCCTTTAGCCTACTATTCTTTTGAAGTGCTAACTCAAATGAATCGATCCAGAGATCAACTCTTTTTCCAGGCTCAAGTCGAAAAACACCTCCGACTATTATGTGACTATCCGTTAGTCCAAATGATTGAATCGACTCAGGCAGTTTTTCTTCAGTCGAACTCTCCATATCATCAAAATCTACACCATTGTGAATCACAGAAATTATCGACTCCTCAATTCCTAACCATTGGGCGTAACTCTTCCTACCTGCATAGCTATTTGTTGAAAGGTGAAACTCGTTCAAAGAGATTAACTCTCTCATACATTGCCTAATGTACGGCCTTTTTCTTATGTGCAAATCACTCTTCTCATCAGGCCTCATTGATCTGGCAGAACCAATTATTCTTGGAACGCCGCATATCAATGAAGCAATTGAAGCAGACAGTATAGTCTCATCTTGCCAAGCATGGACAATTGTGGGACACTGGGATGAAAATCTTACGATTAATCCTTGAACCATTTCCTTTGTCGAACTAGGTAGTAAATCAATCCTATCTGAGAAGGAATCTCTTTTGGCTCTAGGAGATGCAGTCATCGCTATTTCTACCACATGATCTTTGAACTCCACAATTTGATTTTCGTATGTCTCACCATTCCCCCTGTTGTCCAACCTCCTGACTAATAGCTCACAATCAAAATCACTCCTGTTAATGGCGCAAAATGTATTGGCAATTTGTCTTTCAGCGCCACCCCTGTTAAGAGAGGATGAAATCAATGAAACCGATTTTCCCCCTTTGATAGGATTTAGTTTAGTCCTATCTCTAATGATAGATTTTAGGACCAATGTGACAATCCAAACTCGCTCTGATAATCTGCAATATTCTTCAAAATCTGCAATCTCAATACCTAGAATCTTTAGTATTTCTTTAATCTCATTCTCTATCTTGTCTTTAGTATCTCCATGAGAAATTTTCTGTAAAGTTTTCCAACTTGCCCCTATATTTCCATTTTTCAGATGAATTCTAGCTACCTCTGTTAGGAACTCAGGATCGTCTTTTCGTAATCTGCCCCTTGTTTCAATTAACCAATCGTATCTTTCTGTCCAGTGAAATCTTAAGCAAATTTCAAGACTTACAATCAATGAGTCCAAAGATTCCCAGGAACTAACCAATAGCCCCTTCCAAATCGATCTGACCGCACCCTCGTCGTCTAATCTGAGCCTAGTTTCTATTAGCTTCTCCCAAGAATCCACCCTTAGTGGGTTACTCTGACAATCCTTTTCCAAAAGAGGAATAGCCTCCTCCAATAATCCCTTCCGAAGTTTTGAGGATGCCAAATATCTGTTAGCCCGCGAGTCCTCTGGACTCAATTTGAGGGCTCTATCAAACATTTCACATGCATAATCATTATCATAATTTCTGAAATATATTTTGCCCATTTCTATCAGGGTCTCTAGATCATCGCCACCTTCGTCAAGCAATTTTTTCCAATAGTCTAGAGAATTATTTCTTCCTTGCCTAGTTAATGCTCTTGCATGCCATCTTATTGACTCTAAACGCAAATCATCGTTTTCCATGGCAATTAATGTAAAATCTTCTACAGCTCTCCAGTCTTCTATTGAAGCGGAATGTCTTATTAGGGTACTAAGGGCTTCAGAATCATCATTTTTGTTTTCTAATATTCTTTCTGCAGAAATACTAGCTTCTCCTCTATCTTCTAATTTTCTTAGAGATCTCATCCTTAGCCTAAGTCCGGTTAAATTATCAGGTGATAGATGAGTTAGATTATTGCAGCATTCATAGCATGCAGACCAATCACCCATAGAATAATAGCTTCTGGAAAGGAGCTCTAAGTCTTCTTCCGATTGTCTAGCTTCTAATCTGAGAGTAAGGATTTTAGCGCAATCATTGTAGTTACTGCTGTTATAGAAAATTCTAGCAATTCTGTAACCCTCATTTTCTAAAATTCCTGGCATCCTAAGATACATTTTCCAGTACTTTTCGGCATCCTTGTTATTCTGTAGAGTTAATGCGCTAGAAATTTCTTTTAGAGCAAAAACATTGTCCGGTTCGAAAGTTAGTAACTTTTCACACTCTTTGATTAGGGACTCCCAATCCTTAAGATTCCTAAAATTAGATATTTTGAAGGTTAGAGCTGAAATATTGTTTTTTTCTAATTTTAGAATTCTTTCAGAAATCTCCATTCCTTCTTCATATTCCCCTCCTCCGCGAAAATAATCCAGCATTATTTCGAGGCCAACTATACTATCCGGTCGGAGTTCAATCAGTTTCTTGCCCCAATAAGGTATATCTCCGATTCCAATAACTCGATGGAATCGTATCAAAATTTCCAGGATTTCATAATCTTCCGGATTATCATAGATGTAATCGAGCAATAATCTCTTAGCTATTCCTGAATCACCTTGTTCTATTAATTGTCTCAATCTCCCTAAATCTGGCTTCTCTGCGATTTTATTTTTTTGCGACGAGTGTCTAAAGGAATTCTCCGATTCTCTCCTAATGGTTAAAATTTCTCCGTGTTCGGAAGTTCTCAAATCTACGCTTTTCACCACTTTCTTTGCTTGTGAAAAATCTTCTCTAGAACCCGGTCCAGAATCAGTCATATTGGCACACCAACGCCCGTGTAGACCCACCCTCCGGCTTGGAATTCACTTTGATCTAAGACTCTTCTTCCATCATAAATTATCGGGTCACAGCAATTAAAAATCTTCTTCAATCTCTCCCATTTTAATTCCATAACTTCTCTATGGGCAGTTGCCAAAATAACCACTCCGACATCATCACATTCATACGGGTCATCAACCAATTCTATGCTTCCAGGCACTCCCTCTTTTTCCACTAGGGGATCCCAAACAAATACTTCATTGCCCAACTCCTCGAGTTTAGATGCAAGTTCCTTTACTGGAGTTTCTCTAACATCCCCCACCTGTGCTTTGTAGGCGTATCCTAGAATCAACACTCTTCGAGGATTATTTCTAGTCTTCATGATATCGTTTATCTCTGTGGCACAATGTCCAGGCATAGACTCATTTATTTCCCTTGCAGCTTTGGAAACTAGAGATTCTACTCCAACGGATTCAGCTAGAGAAATATAGTAATAAGGATCCACTGGTATGCAATGGCCTCCCACGCCGATACCAGGGGTATGCCTATGGAAATTCCACTTTGTTTCAGCTGCTGACAGTACATCCTCCACATCTACATCGATTTGCGACAAGACCTTAGACAACTCATTCGATAGAGCTATGTCGATATCTCTTTGAACATTTTCTACCATCTTTGCAGCTTCAGCAACCTCCATCGGACCCACATATCTGCACTCTTCTTCGGTTATCTCTCCGTACAAATCTGCTAGCATCTTCCCTTTCTCGGGATTATCGCACCCTACAACCCTTGCAACCCCTGATACGCCCTTACCATAGTCTCCCGGACTGACTCTCTCTGGACAATAAGCTATGTGTATGTCCTCGCCTAGGACTAGTTTTTCCTCATCACAAATCCTAGTAAAGACCTCTCTTGTTACTCCTGGATAGACCGTACTTTCCAGAATTATTGTAGTTCCAAGGCTTGAATCGATGTTTTGCAGAGTACCTCTTGAAGCACTTTCTATAAAACTCAAATCGGGCCTCTTGTCATCTGTTGTGGGAGTTGGAACTGTGATTATCACAATGTCCGATTTCGAAATATATGGTGAATATTCTGTAGACACTCCCCATAATTCAGACTCCGTCGGTATGGCTAAAGGTGAACTTTCATCAACCAATGGATCAATACCGGACTTTAACTGACTTATTTTTGAGGGATTAGTATCTATGCCGAATACCTTGTATCCACTATTGTAGAATGCTACAGCAGTTGGAAGCCCCACATATCCCAGGCCGACAACGCAAACTGTCAATTCAGATTTCATTCCCATTTTTATCACTCAAAGAAATGTATCCTTTGGAATAACGGGTTCCGCCGCATAACTTCCTCCCTCCACCTATTCTTCCAAATTTCAGTCAGTTCGTTTCTTTGCACCTTGAAGCGAGTTTCAGTATCTACTTCTCCTAGTCCAACTTCAACATATTCGGCTATATTTCTGATGATTTTTTCTGGATTTGCACAGAGGTCCTCATAAAACAACTCGATATAGTTAGCACCATATGAAAACAACATCGTCTCTATTGCGTAGTTCGCCTGTCTGACATTCCTCAACTCTCTAGAGATTTCTTCGAAACTGTAATCCTCATCTGTAATTTCCCGGGTAGGCTCAACCCAAGAAGCAGCCTGCCTATTAAGATTCAACTTATGTATGGAAATTGCTTGTTCCAACTCGTCCCTTCTTTTAACAAAGATAATTTTCCATTCCTTGATATTCTCTGGAAATTCACCTACAAGGAACATTGGGGCTAAAGAGAAGAAACCGGACTTAGCTGCGTATACTCCGTTTGGAGTTGAGTGCCGCTTTACATTTTCTTCCATCATTTCATTAAAATTTTCAAATCCATTTTCTCTGAATTCAGAAATTAGTTGGTTGGCGTGAAGAGACTCTCTCGGAAGTCCCAAAACGCCCGTTTTCTTCATTAACTCGCAAAGCCAAGTTGTACCTGTACGAGATTGAAAAACAATTAGGATCCTCTTATTGCACTCTTTCCAAGGATTATGTTCAGATGTTGGTACCCATGGCATCTCATCCAATAAATGGGCATTATTCCCCAATCCCCTGATCATACTGTGCATTCTTTTGTAGTCTTCAGTTAATTCCACCCTTAGTCCCCCCGTTTTGAATTAATTAGCGCTCTCTTCTTCAACAGTTCCTCTCTCTCAGGATCAATGGAGAGGCCATTTTCAACATATTTCTCTGCATTATCCCAGTCGTTTAGTGCCCAATAGGATCTGCTCAGATATATGCACGTGTCCAGACTAGATAATTCTTTTTCGTCCAAAATTTTCAACTCAATCTCAATAGCCGATTTATGATCGCCAGTCTCCCTCAAACCATGTGCCACTCTTCTCATTAGAATTTGCTCATTTGGATGATATTCGAGTCCCTCTTTAGCAACTATGCCACACTCTACTCTCCGCTGACTATCCCAAAGTGACCTTGTTCTAACTTCCCAAGAGTCTATGTCGGTAGGAGAAATCTTCGTCCAATGTTCGAGTACCTCAAAATCATCCAACCACTTACTCCTAATTAGTTCCCTTATGGGACTTTGGCCGAATTTCTTGCTCCTGTCATTCATAAATAGGAAGATATGACCTGAAAAAATAGTCTTAGTGGACAAGAAAAGAGACCTGAAAAATTCTTCATCATCTTTTGATGATTCATCTGTGGCGGTAATCTCCTCTGCCGAAACCTCACTCACTAGCGTGGCCAGCCAACAGAGGTCCCTCTCCTCCTCATTATTCGTCTTGTTTTCCAAGCCGGTAAGGACATCCACTCTATGGTCACTGTAGTCTCGGAATAGTGAAGTCATACGTTTCAAAATCTCTGATAGATTGGGATGCTTGGTCATCGTGGCCACTATTTCTGAAAATTTTGAATTGTCTGTCTTCAGAAGAAGAATTATCAACATTTCAGAACGTAAATCCTGTCCATTTATGATCGATTTTTCTAGCTCATCTAACAACCTAATAGCGGGCTTCGAAAGCGATTTATCGATTTTTTTAACATAATCAAACTCATCGATGCTCTTGCTATCCTCCTCTATTCCAAACTGAAAAAACTTCCCATTAGGGTTTATTTTTTTTTCAATAAATTCTGATTCTACTTTCCACCAGGTTACACTATCTTTACCAGACTGGAAAATGACATTGTCAAACTTCCTATCACAGGTCCTACTAAATTTCCCAGTAACAAAATCCAGGATTTCTTCAATCTCAAAGTACACCCTATTCTTAATCAAATAGTCAATTATATTCTGTACATCGCCAATTTCCTTTTTCCTATGATGTACATTGGCATTAGAAAAAAATGGGGATTCGGTTAATATTAGAGTGTCCGCAATAACCATATTTTCACCAAATTAATTACTTGAATTGTCAATATGTCTTTGCACCGCTTCGTCGATATTGCCGTCAAAGTCAACTCTTCCATTTACGATCACTATCCCTCTAGAACAAATCTTCTTGGCCAGATTAAGTGAGTGGGTCGAAATCAATACAATTCCACTTTCATGAATAAATTTCTCCAGCCTTTTGCTGGCCTTCTTCCGAAATTCTAAATCACCTACCCCTAATGTTTCATCAACTAGTAGAATATCTGTATCTAGCGCCGTGATAAATCCAAATCCCAATTTTCCTGCCATTCCAGTGGAATATCCGCCAAAATTACGATTTATTGCATCCCCGAGACCGGCAAATTCGATTATCGATTCGGTGAACTCAGGTTCTTCCTCCTTCCTAACTCCATAGGCCGCTGCTAAATCTTTCAGATTTTGCTTGCCAGTGAGGTTTCGGTCAAATCCCGGATCTGAACCAGATAGTTTGACAACTCTCCCCCTGATCTTTATTTTGCCACCCGAAGGCCTTGTTTCACCTGCAATGCAATTCAACAAAGTACTCTTTCCAGCACCATTCTTTCCTAGAATGGCTACTATTTCCCTCTCAGTAAATTTGCAATTGATATCTTTCAATGCAGTAAACTTGCTGACCTCCCCCCTGGAAAAAATATTTTTCCTCGCATATTCCTCATACTCCAAGTAGAGTGATGAAACTTCAATCATTGGTCCGCTTACCAATTGGATACCCTCCACCTGATGTTATCGATTTGCACATATCCACGGATGCATAAAATAACACAAAATAACAAAACCCCCGTAGTTATTACTGGATCTATTTCTCCAATTGAAGAGTCTAGATTTGCAAAATATCTCGCAGTTTCAGCAAAATATGTGAAAGGATTCCATTCATTCACTTCTCTGTGGAAGCCAGTAGTCATACTTAGGGGGTATAGCGCAGGGGATCCAAAAAACATGAGCATTAGTATGTAATTAACTGCAGCCGCAATATCCGGAATTCTTCTGGAAATCAGTGCTAAGTTAAGGCCGATGCCTTCAGATAAGATTCCCAGAACCTGAGCTAAAATAACGAACATCAACAATCCTGTAATGGATATATCATATGCTATTAGGAGGATAATTACTGTCCCTAGAGATTGGAATAGGGTATCTATCGATCGATAGAATATCATACTATTAGTTAGAACCTCCGTTCTAATTCGTTCAGCCTTTATTCCTCCTGAGAAGTCTTTTACTGCATTCAAACCCGACTTTATAGAAACTTGAAAAATCCTGATCAGAGAAATTCCTATAAAAATCGACTCTCCACTAACCGAGGCTCTCAGAACAGTAAACACAAATAAGTAGACTGACGACATCAAAACTGGATCTAATAATAACCAAATGAAACCCAACTTTTTCCGGCCTACCACTTCTCTAAATCTCTTTGATGTGATAAACCAAACTCTACTTCTATTGGCCCTTTTTTCTTCATCATTAGGGGAGTCAGAATAGGAATAACTCTCATTTTTTATCGTTACAGCCTGCATGTTAAACCGCCCTAGTATACTTGACTAAACCTACATTGGTTTCTCTCGTTCTTTCTGTAATGTCTTCTGATTTTATTCCTTCATCCAATTCTAACTTCTCAAAAATTTTGTTATCTTTGCCATATTTACCATGACATAAGATAAAATCTGTTCCATTTTTTATCGCATTGGCAAATATCTCGTATTCCCCCACTCCTAGGTTTTGGGTCACTGCGTTAATTGAGAAAACTAAATCATACTCGTTGAGATTCAGTTTTCTAAAATCCCCAAATTTAATTTTGACCCCAGAATTTAATTTTGATTTTATATCGTTGCCAAGTTCTACCCTACCACGATTATACTCAGAATATTCCAAACTCTCAAAACCCAACATTTCCATTGTGAAACTGATCTGACCACAGCCAGCAGCAATCTCATGAACCCTATCTCTCTTTTCGTAATTTCTCACTACGTAATTAATGAATTCCAAATCCATTTTATCTATCATTTCTTTTCCGTTTACTCTTGCTTCATAGTATTCATAGAGTCCGCTTTTTTCGGTTCCAAGTGCCTTCAATCGATCATTACAAATTTTCAAAATTTTCCTATTTGATATACCGATTAAGGTATGAATTGGGTGCCGTCTTTCTAGAACGTTTGATAAATCCGGATCGCATTCGTGTAAATGGTCAATAACCTCGCTAACAGTCCATTTTTCATAGTCTAAACCTGCTCTTTCACAGCTCTCCTTCATTGAATGAAAAATATTCAAAACCTTCGGAGAGGAGTAAGTCCTATCAGCACCATCAGCCCAGTAAATCCGATTCATCGAATGAGCATGAGTTTTGAGAAATGCAACTTCTCCAATTATTGGAGACCCCCGGGCCCATGTTTCAGTTGTTCCCACAACATCATCCAACGCCCTTTCGATTAATTCAGAACCATAATGATCAATCGTACAATGGGTGAATGGTATATCTTGATTCCAGATTAAGAAGCGTTTCGCAGAGCCATGATTTTCGCCAATTTTTCTCGGCTCGGCCTCTGGCAAATCATATCCTTTAGGTTGGTTCGTTGGGAGGACTGTGTGGGGGAATTTTATTTTCGAGTCGACGATTCTCCTGCCCGCTGGCATAGAGAAATCTCCAATACAACCATGCTTCATCAAAATCTCTATCTCATCCGAGACATTACAAACTGCACAATCTGATGCATTTAGGGCCCATAGTCCATGAATGAAGTGCCAATTTAGGAAATCTTGCCCCGTAACCTCCCTGAGCTCCTCCAGAGATATGCCAATCATGGAATCTAATCGGGAGGAATCAAGCTCTGGGGTTGTATTTCCTTCCGGCCATTCAAGATGTGAAAATTTGAAAAAATCTCCAGAAGTTACCCCCTCATGGTGAATGTGAACTTGGAACTCATGGTTGGTTTCTTGAGCGCATTTCCTAATCGCGTAAACGTATCTTTCCCACCCTTTGGGTTTTTGAGGTTCAAATTTAATTAATTCTCCGGACTCATCAATAGGGGATAAATTTGTTACAGTTCGCAGGGGGTGATTGTAGAATAGGGTCATTCTATCGAAAAATGGGTTTTCTGCAGTTTCTTCCATGAACCTCAGAATAGAGTTGGAATTTTCTTCGGATTCGTCCCCCCATTTCAGCCAATTTCCCGTAAATGGCTCCCAATGATCAGTGTGAAAATGGACAAATTTTTTTGCCCCCCTGGAGGCTAGAATATCCCCTGCTCCCTCCATAATACAACGTATTCCAATCCTAATTTGCATTTAATTGTGGAACATCAATAATTCTATATTCTATTTGAAATTTCGATTTTTCCAGTTTCTAATATCATTTCCAATCCCCAATCGCTAGCCCATAAGTAACCCTTCCTTCTTTCTTCAGACAACTTTTCGATTTTGTACACCTTTACACCATCTCGGTCAGCCATGAAGTATTGATTATCCGATACATTGTAGAACCTATACCAAATTCTTGATCCCTCCAACTCTTCAAATTCTCCCTCCAATTGGTTGTACCATAGCCCCGTCACCATATTTTCTTCAAACCAACTCACTGCTCCCCATGTGGCATTTCTAATTTCAGAGCTACGGTTCTCCCAATTAAGTAAAATAAGCGTCGTCCCTACCGATTCAGCAGCGGTTCTACAAGCCAATTCGTAAGATCTTCCAGGCATCGGTTCGTAAGTCACGGGATCGTGTTGTTGCCCCCAAATAGTTAGCCTTCCCTCAACCACAACTTGAGATTTTATGACGTACTCAATCCCCTTCATCAATGCCGAATCAACTCTTTCAATATCTAGATCATCGAAAATGTCAGAATCAAATGGTTTTTCCTTTTCGAAAATATCCCAGAGAAGGAAAATTGAATTCTGTATCACAAAATCATTGTAAGTCATCAAAGAAGTATAATTACAACCTGATACGGAGCAGTCCCTGTTTGGATGGATTTGCGGCCAACCACCCGAATCATGCTGAGCATCAAGAACAAATTCAACACCTCTTAATGCCGACTCTTTGAAAATCGACTTGTTTTCATAATCGTCCGTATTGGCATAAACTCCGGCAATATACCTTATTTCTGCGGTTGTGGCTTGATCAGCAAGTGAGCCGACCTCTTTGCCATCAGAGAGATAGTATGTCCTTTGAGTGACTCCATCCCAGGGTTCTTGATACTCCTTTTCCTTCCATTTCTCCCAACCTCCGTTGTCTAACTGCCAGGTGGTCATGTTTAGCGCGTAAGACTCCTTGTTTTCCCCCGAATAAATCAAGAAATCACGATTTTCCCCCATGTATCTGAAATTTCTGAGGGCTCCATACAAATCTGGATCTAGATTATCGCAGATTCCATCAGAATCCTTATCTGCTGGAAAGGAAGAAAACAAAGTTGAATTTGTACCGCATTCTTCTTCTTCGATGTTACCCCATCCGTCACCGTCCATATCATCATCTAATTCATCTCTAATCCCGTCACCATCTAAGTCAGCAATATTGGCGAAACAGCCCGAAATTGAAGATGAAATAAAAAGCACCACAGTCATGATGATTTTATTCATAATATCCCTGCCTAAGCAATTTCGAATAATTTCTCTCCATTCCGGATTACTTGAGTTATGGACCATTCTGCCCTATTTCCCTCATTAACAGACTCAGGACGACAATCAACTCTCAAGTACGGACTACCATTTTCGGGAAAAACAACGTTTTCTACGATTAAAGAAAAATTTAGCGGATATCTTCTCAGATGAATTTTATCTCCCTCGGAGAGCTTAGAAAAAAGTTTTTTTGCAGAATTTAGATTATAACTTTCATGAGTCCCAAGTATTGGTCCATTCTTTGCAAAAAATACTCTATTCGATAACTCAAATCTCTCCCATTCTTCATCAGAAAAATCTAGATTTTCCTAATACGACTCATCAGGATGATAAAATTGACATGCAGATAAATCAGTCTCCAATGGCCTTTCCCTTCGTTGCCCACTAACATAAACCATTTTTGCTAGCAATTCTTCAAGCGAATATCTGGATAGCTCAGCCCTCCTCTCCTTAGTTAGTCTCTCCAAACCATGAACGACTATATTCCAATCCAAAATCTCGTAATATTTTCTTAGAAGGTCACTGAAATCCATTAGCCTCATTCGATTTAAGTGGCTCATGTTATAGCAATAATGGCCTGGCTCCAAATGCTTCCAATCTACTACTGATTTGTGTTGCTTATTATTTTCATCGTATGTCGTAGTCAATCTTGGTTGCTGGTGATGGCCAGTCCAGGAATAATAATTTGCGTGCGAGAGCCATATTTTTGCCCCCGATGCCGATGCTCTGTACGCTGCCTCAATAACTAAATCAGGATTTTCCAGGTGCTCAGTTACGACCGACAAAACAACCAAATCAACATCAAGATCTGCCACTTCGTCAATATGATTTTCTAAAAAACCAGAAATCAACCTTATGTTGTCAAATTCTGACATTATTCTTTCTGGCTTATGTGGGAATTCTCCGTACCCGGTTTCATTCCTCGAGTCTCGATTTGAGTTCATATCCTTGACTAATTTAGTCCCCACCAAAGGATCAACTCCAACATAACTCTTAGCTCCACCGATGATGAAAGGAATGCAGTGGGGACCCCCTCCCATGCCTATGTCCAAAATCCTCTTACCTTTCCAGATTTCAGGTCTTGTGTAGATAAACTGATTTCCGTAACCCCATTTCAAAGCTTCTGAAATAATTTCTTTTTGAGCTTCAGTATAATTAGCGTAATGCTCTTCGCCAATATTCACATCAATACTATGTCGGGAGATGCTATTCAACCTATTGTAATCATTTTCAGAAACTCTAGAAGTATCCTAGGTTCGAGAAAATATTCCCTTCTACCTGTGTCTTTGAATCCCCCTTTCTAAAGCTGTAATCATCAACTTGATCACTGCCTATTCTTCCAACAGAGAAATATCTAGAATCCGGATTGGCAAAAAATAATCCACTAACGCTGGAGGCGGGCAAAATAGCATTCGAATCAGAAAGAGATACACCGATATCACTAGCACCTAGTAATTTGAATGTCTTTCTTAACTCGCTGAGATCGGGACAAGCAGGATAGCCATAAGCCGGTCTAATGCCACGGAAATTGCTATTCAACAAGTCCCCCAACTCAAAATTTATTGGATCCGGAAACCCCCAATCGGACCTGACCTTCCTATGGAGCCATTCTGCAGACGCCTCTGCCAATCTATCCGCTATGAGTCCAGTCATGATTGCTCTATAGTCGTCATCCATTTCCTGAAATCTATTCGATAATTCACCCTCCCCAATACCGGCTGTCACTGCGAATATTCCGATATTATCCCCTCTACCGGAATCGATTGGTGCTATGAAGTCGGCTAGGCACGCATAGTTAGAATCCCCCCTATCCTGCTGTTGCCTCAGCATATTTAGTCTGAGTATTCTCCCTTTTCCGATTCCATCATGAATTACAATATCGTCCCCATCACTATTTGCTTTCCAGAATCCATATTTTGCCCTAGCACTTATTAGATCCCCATCTATGATTTCCGTTAGCATTGATTCCGCATCCCTGAAAAGACTTCTTGCAGCGCCCCCATACTTTTCATCGTCTAAAACCGCGGGATATTTCCTCGGGATGTCCCAGGATGTGAAGAAGAAAGTCCAGTCGATGAAATCCACCAGATGCTTAAGCGGAATTTCTTCAGTTATCGCTCGTCCAACAAATGGTGGTTCCGGAATGTCAACTTTATCCCAGGGAAAAATAATTCTCCTAGCTCTCACTTCATCGAGTGGGATAATGGATTTTCTTACGATATCTTCGTTCCTCTTCCTCAGTTCTTCTTGGGAAATTCGATTTTCCTCAAAAAACTCACCAGACCTCTTCTTATTGGTAATGTTGCTTGCAATTTCAACTACTCTTGAGGCGTCTTTGACGTGAATTACGGGGTATTCGCACTCCGTAGCAATTCTGACAGCCGTGTGTTGCCGACTGGTAGTCGCACCCCCAATTAACAATGGCAAATCCATATCCCTAGATTTCATTTCTCTGGCAACATGTGACATTTCTCTTAAAGAAGGGGTGATTAGCCCCGAGAGGCCAATTATGTCAGCCTCAACCTCTTCTGCGGTGTCTAGAATCGTTTCTGCCGAGACCATTACTCCCAAGTCAATCACTTCGTAGTTATTGCACCCAAGAACCACTCCCACGATGTTTTTTCCTATATCGTGAACGTCTCCCTTGACGGTCGCCAATACAACCTTCCCTCTATACTTCTTAGTTTGGGAAGCCTCCTCCATAAAGGGCTCCAGATAATTGACAGC
>MDSW01183876.1_pt1 | contig 16725 bp, 14 predicted proteins | sample 811171 | NCBI WGS metagenome assembly MDSW01 (sample SAMN05326641, study PRJNA326480) | marine metagenome | isolation source: seawater | place: Atlantic Ocean: North West | collected 2012
CATTTCTGTATAATCTTTTGCATGACCCCAATCTCTTTTTGCATTTAAATTACCTAAATATAGTATTTCTTTTGAACCCATAATTTTTTTTGCAAAAAACATTGTAATTTTTCTTGTCACAAAAGTTTCTCCTCTTCTAGGACTTTCGTGATTAAACAAAATCCCATTACATGCATAAAAACCATATGCTTCTCTGTAAACTTTTGTAATCCAATATGAATAAAGTTTAGATACACCATAGGGAGATTTTGGAACCATAATTGAATTTTCATTAAATGATTTAGTTCCTTTAAATTTTTGACCAAATAATTCAGAGGTACTAGCTTGATAAAATTTAGTTTTCTTAAGACCTAAAAATCTCATCGATTCAAGTATTCTTAATGATCCTAATCCACTGACTTCAGATGTATATTCTGGAATTTCAAAAGAATGACCAACATGACTTTGGGCTCCCAAATTATATATTTCATTTGGTCTTACTTTGTTAACTACATTAAATAAACTATTTGAATCTGCTAAATCACCATAATGTAAAAAAAAATTTGAAGCTTCATGAAAGTCCTTATAGATATGATCAATTCTCGAAGTATTAAATGTTGAAGACTTTCTTTTAATTCCATGAACAATATAGCCTTTCTTTAAAAGTAGCTCTGCCAAGTAAGAGCCATCTTGGCCGGTTATTCCAGTAATTAATGCTTTTTTTTTCAATTTACTTATTTAATTTGTTATAAGTCAGTACTAATACACTATAAATTGAAAATATAAAATTTTTATTTTCATATTTATTAAATAATTTAAATGCATCTTTTAGTTTTTGAAATTTATTTGACGATAAAGAATTTTTGCTTTTTCTCCAACAAGATAGGACTTTGTTAATATGCATTAATTTATGTCCTTTTCTTATTAACTTAAGCCATAATGCAAAATCTTCTTGTGTTTTTAAATTAGGAAACTTTATATCTTTAAAAATTTTTTTTTTGACCATTACTGTGCTTAATCCAATAAAATTTGACTCTATTAAATTTTTGTAATCAGCGTCTACAAAAACCTTTCTACAACTTAAAAAATTACCATTGTGGCTAATAACATTATACGAGGTAAAACTAAAAATACTTAAATTTTTGATCATAAAATTAACTTGAAATTTTAATTTATTTTTTTTCCAAATATCATCAGAATCAATAAATGCAACATATTCTCCTTTGCAAAACTTAATTGCTAAATTTCTGGATTTAGCTACTCCAATATTATTCTTATTTATAATAATTTTTTTTTTTTTTAAATTTTGTTAAGAGACTTTTTAAATATTTTAAATCATCTTTTATTCCATCGTCATAAACTAATATTAATTCATAGTTTTTATATGTTTGATTAATAATTGAATTAAGTGTTTCTTTAATATAATTTTTTTTTCTATAATAAGTTATAATTATAGAAATTAGAGGTTGATTTTTGGTCATTTAATTATTGAATAATATATATAACCTTTTTTTTTATATATTTTTAGTCGATTAGTATTTCTTACACATGTTGATGGGGTGTCCCAACATTTTCCATTTACCTTGTATACTTTATGATTATAAATTTCAATTTCATCATAATTAACATGGTCAACCCAATAAAAAGGGAAATTTTTAAAATTATGATGCTCATTTATTGGTATATTTAATTCATTATAAATTCTATTTGTATTTTTAATAAAAAAAATAAAATAACTTATTAAAAAAATAATTGTAATTTTTTTTATTTGAGATGTATCTTTCAGATTAACTTTATTATTTAAAAAAGAAATAAAAGGATAAGAAACTACTAAAAAAACAATTAAGTAACCAGCATATCTTAAAGTTGGAAAGTTCATAAACCATACAATAAAAATAATAATCAGAGAAATTAAAACTGTAAAAAATTTATTTGTAAATATTTTTTCTTTTTTTCTTTTAATAATTTGTTTATAAAAAAAACAATATAAAACTAAAATTATAAATAAAATTAAAACTAAATAATCTAAGAATTTGTTAAAAAAATAAACACTAATCCAGTTACTTACCCAATTGAAAGATCTAATATATTCCTCAGGTTGTAAAACTTCAAAAGTGGGACCTTTTCCACCTTTAGACCAGATCTCATAATGAATTTTTAAATCATTTACTGTCTGCATTGGTAAAGCCCATTCAAAATTATCACTAAAACAAGAATAGGATACGGGATAAATTATACATCCCGTAGATACAAAATTAAAAAAAAATAAAAAACAAACCGGAAGTATTAAAAAAATAAAATATTTTAAATTAAATATACTTAAAATTAATTTTTTTTTTTCTTTTAAATAAAATAAAGATAAAAAAACAATTAAAGAATAAATAACTAATATAAATTTAGTAGAAATTGCAAATATCAGCAAAAATAACGATATTTTTATGTATAAAATTTTATTTTGATAACTAAGTTTATTATTAAAAATTAATTCAAAGTTATAAAAAACATAAATGGCAATGATTATTTGACCAGCAATATCTGCACCATATTCGGCAATTCTGCTAAATTTAACTAAAATAAGTATTAAGAAAAGTGCTAATAATATTAATGAAATATTATGATTATTTTTAGATCTATAATAAATTTCTTTATAAATAAAATATACAAAAAAAACTAAAAAACAAAAGTTTGTCAGATTAAAAAAATAATGTTCAACAAAAGGTAAATAATTTAATGACATAAGCATAAACAAAGAACTTATATGCTTAAAACCGTGATTAATATTTCCTAAACCAAACTGTAATTTTTGCTGGGCAAATTGAAGTGCGTTTGGAAGATGATAGTAGGCATAATCTTCATTAGTTTTTGAAATAATAAAAGCTATAAATAATAACGAAAATATAATGGTTAGATATTTTGTTTCTTTTAAGTTTAATTTTGAAAAAAACAAAAGTAAAAAAAATCCGATTAAGATAATAATTATATTAAACAAAAAATTGTGAGATAAAATGATATGAGAATAGCTGGAAAAAATTGATAAAAAAAATAAACCAAGTATTCCTGCTAGACCATAATTATAATTTAAATCTTTATGGTTTATTACCTTTAACATTAATAACCCGTATCCTGTTATAGATAATAAAATTACAAGTGATAAAAGAAAAAAAAATATTATCATCAAATTTATTAATTATTTATTAACAAACTATCTAAAACTCTAAAATGACTAAAAATTGTATACTTTCTAACACTTTTTAAATTGTTAAGTTTTAAAATATTTGTATTTTTGTAGTTAATTAGTAAATTTAATTTTTCTTTAAAACTACTAATGTTATCAGTATCATAAACTATACCGTTAATTTCATTTTTAACTAATTCTTTTGGTCCAGGTTTGCTATTATTTGTTAATACTAAAGTTCTACAAACTGCAGCCTCGATTAATACAAAACCAGGATCTTCCCATAAAGAACTTAATATAAAAGCTTTTGCTTTTACAAAATAAGGAAATATATTTTTTACATGATTTAATAAAATAATATTTTTTTCTAAATTATTTTTTTTTATAAAATTACTTATTAATTTTTTTTGTTCTCCATCCCCTGCGATTAATAATTTGAAGCTACTATTTTCTTTAACTAAGTCTTTAAAAGCTTTACACAAAAACAAAAAATTTTTTTGATTTGTTAATCTTCCAACTGATAAATAATAATTATCATAATTAACATTGTTTTCTTTTATTTTATTATTTATTTCTCTTATATTAATAACAGGATCACATAATAGTTGTATTTTATCCGAGTCAATAATATTTAGCTTTTTTATATAGTTGTATGTACTATTTGTAGGACATGTAACAATATGAATTTTTTTAAATGCAATTTTCCAAATAAATTTTCTTATTATATTCATTCTAGGAAGTCCTGAAATTCTCAATATAAATTTTGTTTTAAAATTGAACAATATTAATAAAATTAATGGCAAGGATGTTATTAAATGTATTATGAAAAAGTCTGGCTGTTCTTTTTTTATTAAATTTTTAAGTGGAAAAAATGAAACTAAAAAAATCAAAATAAAAGAAAATCTGCTTTTAATTTTTCCATGCCTTGGCAGAAAGTTACAAAATTTTTCACTAAAAAAATTAATCAAATTTATATTATTGTTATTTGTAAATTTTTCGTACTGCTTGAATTCGTTAAAAAAATTAAAAATTGAGCATTCATAAGAAGTTCCATACTTATGAAGTGAATAAGCTGAATTTACTACAGATCTATTTGTAGCTATATTAACTAAAGAAGGTGACCAATAATAAACTTTTTTTAAAGTTTTCAATTTTATATTTATAATAATTTGTAATAATTTAGTAAGTATTCTAAATTAATTTATATTAATATTGAAATATATTTAATAGAAATATTTAAAAAAACTATAGTAATTTCTTTTTGAAAATTGAGTTAATTATATTAAACACGCTTGTATGGATGATTATAACATTAAATTAGAAGAAAATATTTTTCCTATTATAAAGAATATTAAAAACCCTAATATTTTAGAACTTGGTGTTCAAAATGGAACATCTACAAATAAATTTTTAGATTTATGTGAAAAAAATTCAGGCCATTTATTTTCAGTAGATGTAGTTGATTGTTCAAAAGTTTCAAATAATAAAAGATGGAAATTTATACAATCTAGGGATGACAATTTTGATTATATAAAATCCTTAATACCAAAAAAAATTGATGTAATTTATATTGATACGTTGCATGAAGCAGCTCACGTAAAAAAAATTATTTATGGTTACTATGAAATGCTAAATGAGGGAGGGTTTATATTTATTGATGATATTTCACACTTACCATACTTAAAAACTACTATGGGTAATAACTTTTACTGTGAAATAAATAATAAAGAAACATTTGAAATAATATTAGAAATTTATGAAACAAATAAGGACTTAATGGACTTAAATTTCTCATTTAAATCATCAGGAGTTGCAATAATAAAAAAAAAAAAAAATTTGCCTATTAAAAATAATCAAAAAATTAAATCAAGAGAAAGATCAATAAAAAATATTATTAGATTAATATGGAAAATACTAAAAAAAAATTAATCTTATTTATGCCCTCAATGGAGGGGGGAGGAGTTGAAAAAAATATAATTTTAGTCGCAAACTATTTATCAAGACATATATCTAAAATAAATTTAATAACTTTTGATAATAGATTTAATAAAAAATTTTCAAAAAAAATAAAAATACTTAATGTTGTTAAGGTTAATAAAAGTAAACAATATAGTAAATATTATAAATATTTAAGATGTTTAATTTTGCTTATAAAGCTAATAATCTTTGATAAAAATTTTTTATTGTTTACTTTTCAAGCAAATATTTATTGTATAATAATTTCATCAATTTTAGGTGTTGACGTAATTGCTAGGTCTAATTCAGCACCAGTAGGATGGACAAAAAATTATTGTAAAAATTTTATCTTTAGATTTTTTTTTAAATATGCAAAGTCTATAATTGTAAATAGCGTTGATTTCAAAAATCAAATAGATAAAAAATTTAAAATTAATTCAACTGTAATCTATAATCCTCTAAATTTAGAGGAAATTAAATTAAAAAGTAAAATAAAGATAAATTTTAAATTTTTTAACGATAATAAAGCGCTTAAAATAATCAATATAGCAAGATTTACTAATCAGAAAGATCATATTACACTTTTAAAAGCGTTTAAAATTATTAATTCAAAAATTAACACTAAATTATTAATTATTGGTTATGGTTCTAATAAAAAAATTATTTTAGAATTTATAAAAAGAAATAATTTAAACAAAAAAATAAAGTTGTTTAATTATAAGGATAATCCATATCCATATATTAAAAATTCGGATATTTTTGTTTTAACGTCAATTTATGAAGGATTGCCCAATGTTTTATTAGAAGCATTAACTTTAAAAAAATTTGTTATTTCTTCTAATTGCCCAACTGGACCTAAAGAAATTTTGCAAAATGGAAAATATGGCTTCCTATTTAAAGCTAAAAATTATATTCAGCTTTCAAAATTAATTTTAAAATATTCAAATAATAAAAAAAAATACAAAAATAAAATTATTCATGGATATAAAAGTCTAGAAAGATTTAATTTAGATAATAATTGTCGAAAATATTACAATGAAATAGTTAAATATCTATAATGATAAATTTTTCAGATCCACAGACAAGATACCTGATTGATTACGCAAATTTAAAGCAAGGACTTATAAAACATCAAAATGATTTTTTATCAAAAGATAGTATAAAAAGTTTTTTAAAAAAAAGGTATTTAGGATGTCCACTTGTTTTACCTTTGGGTATAAAATTTTTCAACTATCCTAATTTAAAAAACAGTTTTAAAATTTCAAAACGTGAAGCAAGAAAATATATATTTAAATGTAAATCCAATAATTATATTGGAATGAAAATTTTCTTTAAGTATGGTGATAAATTTTATAATGGTGCTAAGTTAAAAAAAAAATATCGAAAAGATTTAAATTTAATAATCAAAGAAAATAAAAAACTCATATCTACTATAAAAAAAATAAAAATTAAAAAAAAAGTATCCTCTTTTCAAACAAGAAATATTCCACATTTTGGTCATGAAAAAATAATTCAAAAATTAATTAGTAAAAATAAAATACTTATAATTAATCCTTTAATAGGTATGAAAAAAAAAGGAGATTGTAAAAATGATGTTTTAAAAAAAATTTTTCAATTTCTAATTCAAACAAAATTTTATAAATCTAAAGTTTTATATGGACCAGTAATATGTAATATGAATTATGCCGGACCTAGAGAAGCATTTCATCATTCCTATGTAAGAGAAAAATTAGGATTTAATGAATTTGCGATCGGTAGAGATCATGCTGGAGCAGAAGATAATTATGGACCTACAGAAGCAGCAAAATATATTGATAAATATAAAAAATACCTAAAAATAAAAATTGTTAGCCACCAAGGAGCTTATTATTGCAGAAAATGTTTAAAGATTGTAATTAAAGGTGATTGTAAACATAATAAATTAGATAATATTTCTGGGTCTGAATTTAGAAAATATATTATACATAAAAAAAAGTTTGCCTTGGCTAATGATGAATTACAAAAACATATATACAAAATTAAAAAAAACTTATTTTATTAAATGAAGATATTGCCAACTATAGGACCAGTAACCAAAAATACTCGTGACTTAAAATTAATTTTTAAATACTGCTCAATGGTAAGAGTCAATACATCGCATAATAAATTATCTTGGCACAAAAATACTATTAATTTAATAAAAAAAATAAATCCAAATATTGATATATTGGTAGATATACCTGGCATAAAACCAAGGACAAATAATCAAAGTGATTTGATTTTAAAAAAAAATCAAATAATTAAATTTGGTTATAATATTAATAGTAAAAATAAAGATTTTGTAAATTTAACAAGAAAACTACCAAAAAAAAATAAAAGAAAAAGTAAATTTTTTTCGTTAGATGATGGAAAAATTCAATTTAAATTATTAAATTTTAAAAAAAATTACATTGAAGGAAAAGCATTAAGAGATTGTATAATTAAACCAAAAAAAGGATTAAATATTCCTAATTCAGTATATGATGATAATTCCCAAATAAAAATTTATATTGATTATTTAAAAAAATTAAGAAAAAATAAGTTTGATGCTGTTGGATTAAGTTTTATACAAAACAAAAAAACTATAATTAATTTTAAAAAAAAATTCCCAAACATCTTGTGTGTTGCTAAAATAGAAAATAGTGAAGGACTTATTAATGTTGATGATATTTGTAAATATGCAGATGCAATAATGATAGATAGGGGAGATTTGTCAGCAGAAATAGGAGATAATAATTTATATGAAGCAATATTAAAGATATCTGAAACTGCTAAAAAAAATGGAAAACCTTTGATAATGGCAACTGAAAATTTAGAAACAATGTCTAATTCAAACGAACCAACTAAAAATGATATAATTTCTCTTGGCTTTAGCAGACAAATTAATTCGGATATAATCATGCTTAGTGAAGAAACTGCAATTTCAAAAAAATGGAAAAAAATTATTCTTTGGCTAAATAATTTTATAAATTCCAAAATAAAAATTGTTAATAAAAAAAACGATAAAAACATTTTTTGGAAAAATGTAGAAAATATAAAAGATCATACACTCGTAGTATTTACAAAAAAAGGTTTAATGCTAGACAAAATTTTTAATAAAAATATTAAAAATGATGTTTTTGTATTTACAGATACAAAAAAAACTAAAATACTTAGTAATTTGTATAAAAATGCCAAATGCTTTTTGACTAAAAAATTCAATAATAAAAACATTAATAAATTTTATTATCAAAACATAAAAAAATATAAAAAAGTTATATTTAAAAAATCAGATAATGTTTTTTTAGTTTCTATATCTTTTCCTAAAAAAGGATCAAAAGCCAATAGTCTTTCGCTAATAAATAAAAATGATATATAAATAATAGTGATAAGAGATTTAATTAAAATTTGTTTATATTATTTAATAATATTATTTCCTAAAAAAAAAACATTGGTATTTGGTGATAGGGCTGGAAGAAGATTTGCTGATAACTCAAGATATTTATTTTTTTACTTATGCCAATATCGTAAAGATTATAAATGTATATGGATTTCATCAAATTATAAAATAATAAACTATTTAAGACAAAAAAAATTTCTTTGTTATCATCCATTTTCTTTGGGAGGAATTTATTATTGTTTGACAGCAAAATATCATCTTTATAATTTTGTAGAAAATGATGTTAATAAAATAATTACAGAATTATCAGATTCCATTCATTTATGGCATGGAGTATTGCCAAAAAAAATAAAAGAAATTAAAGTTAAATCATCAAAATCAAATCAATTTTTATATCGAAAAGTTAAAAAATTTTTTCTTTATCCAAATGAAAAACTTTCAAAAAATATTTTTGATAGATTCCCACCTAATAAATATCAATTAAAAATTACAAATTTACCTAGAAATATTATTTTTTCTAATAAAAAAATAAATCAGGATATGTTTAGAACTGACAATGAAATAAAATACAGAAAAATATTACAGGATAGAAAAAAAAATATTTTTGGTTATTTTCCTACTTGGAGATCTGATGGATTAGAATTATTTAGAGATATAGAAGATTTAAATAATTTAGAAAAAATTAATAAATCATTGGAAAAAACTAATTCTTTAATGCTTATCAAAAAACATATGAATTCCGACATTAAAGATAAAAATTTACTATATAATTCTGAAATTGAAAACTTAATCAAATATTTAGAAAAATTAAATAACTTTGTTTTTGTAGACTATGACTTTGACCTTAATTCAATTCTCGATGTTTGTGATATCCTTATTTCAGATTATTCGGGAGTAATTTTTGACTATCTATATCTCGATCGACCAATAATAACATATACTCCTGACTACAATGAATTTGAAAAAAATGTAGGCTTTATGTTTGATCCAGTAAAAAATAATTTTACATACAACGCGGTTAATATAAACGAGCTAAATGAATTAATTTTAAAATATAGTGAAAATAAAATAGAATTTATTAAAAAACATAAAGATAGAAGAAATATTGTTAAAAGTGCAATATTCAGTGAAAGTTCTGAGATGGATCAAATTATAAATTTAATTGATTTAAAATAAGTGAAGAAATTATTTAAAAATATTATTTTATCATACTTCAGTGAAAGTTTTTTTTTTGATGATCATGCGATTCCTTTGTTTGACACTAAGGAAAAATTTAAAAAAATCAGTTTTTTATCGAGAAATCAATTTGGTAACTTAAATAAAAATAAATATTTTTATATAATTAACAGATCTCCAGGTGCCGGTTTATTTTCTAATTTAACTTTTGTTTTAAATTTTATTTTAGTTTCTAGAAAAAAAAAGTTCATCCCTATTGTTGATATGCAAAATTTTCCAACAATTTATAATGAAAAAAATAAAATTTTTAACTCTTACAATGCATGGGATTACTATTTTAAACCATTGAATAAATATTCACTAAAAGAAGTTTATAAAAGTAAAAATGTTTATTTTTCAGATTCTAATTTTATAAGTGGTATGGCTTTAGATATGACTAATCCCGAATTAAAAAAAATGTTTAAACTAATAAGTTTCAAAAAAAAATTTTTTATTAAAGCAAATAATTTTTACAATAACAAATTTAATAAAAATGATAAAATTTTAGGTGTACATTTTCGTGGATCAACTTATAAAGTTGCAAGAGGCCATGCTTTTCCACCAACTGTTGATATAATGATTAAAAATATAAATCTTTTAATGGAAAAATTTAATTATAATAAATTATTTATAGTTACTGAGGAACAAAGCTATCTGGAGATATTAAAAGAAAAATATAAAAATAATTGCATTTTCTATAATTCTTATAGAATGGAAAATGTAGATTCATTTAAAATATATCCAAGAAAGAACCATAGATATAAATTAGGTGAGGAGACTTTGATAGAAACTATATTATTGTCAAAATGTGATGGTCTAACTTATATAAAATCAAACGTTATATCTGCAGCAATTTGTTTATCCAAAAAGAGACAAAAATATCATGAAATCTTTCTTGGTTACAATTCAAGAAACAAATTTATAGCTAGATGGCTTTGGTATCTAAAAAAAATACTACCAAAAAATTTTGGTGGTCTTAAATTACTTAATAAAAGTAAATATAATTAATATGAATATTATTTATGATTATAATGCATTTTCATTACAAAAATTTGGTGGAATAACAAGGTACTATACAGAATTAAATAAAATCTTTAATAAAAACGAAAATATAAAATCTAAAATAATTGCGCCTATACATCAAAATTATTACTTAAAAAATAATAAATATAATGAGCGTTTTAATATATACTTAAATAGATATCCAAAATATACAAAAACATTTGTTGAAAATTATAATTTTTATTTATCGAACATTTTAATTAATTTTATCAAACCTAAAATATTGCACCAAACATATTACTCTGAAAGAATTTTCAAATTTGATAAAATTAAAACTAAATTAATATTAACAGTATATGATTTAATACATGAAATATTTTATAAAGACTTTGGCTTTGAGAAAAATTATAGACCAAAACTTATATCACTTTCCCAAGCTGACCATATAATTTGTATATCAAATAAAACCAAGAATGATTTAATCAATTTTTATAATATTCCAGAAGATAAAATTGAAGTAATATATTTAGGATGTTCGAGATTTGATGTTAAAAAAAATTATGAAAAAAATATCTTTGACTTCCCTTATATTCTTTTTGTTGGCTCTAGAAGAAGATATAAAAATTTCTACAATCTATTAAAAGCATATTCTACATCTTCAAAGCTTAAAAAAGATATAAAAATAATATGTTTTGGTGGTGAAAAATTTGGTGTGGATGAAAGAAAATTATTACAAACATTTGGTATTAGTGAAAACCAAATAATTCAAATTCATGGAAATGATGAAACTTTGACTGCTTTATATAAAAATGCAGAAGCCTTTATTTTCCCTTCAATTTATGAAGGCTTTGGATTGCCTATTTTAGAGTCTATGAAGAATAATTGCCCAGTAATATTAAGTTCTATAGAAACTTTTAGAGAAGTAGCTGGCAACTCAGCATTATATTTTGATCCACTGTCTTCCGAATCTATACGAGAAAAAATTGAAGAGGTAATTTATTCAGATACAAAAAAATTAATTCTGAAAAAGAATGGTACCGAGCGTGTTAAAAAATTTACTTGGGAAAAATGTGCAGAAGATACACTCAAAATTTATCAAAAAATAATTTAAGAAATTAAATTTATATTATTATCTTTATACCATCTTAAGACTTTATAAAAATTATTATTGAACTTAGAAAATTTTTTAATTTTTAGTACTTTTTTAATTTTTTTATTATCCCCATGTGTATCCAATACATCAGCCTTATGCATTTTAATCAATTTAATTCTAGTCTTATTTTTTTTATTAAATTTTTTAACAATATTTAAAATATTTTGTGGTTTATTTGAGCAAATATTAAATACTTGATGACCCTGTATATTTTTACTGATTAATGATACTAAAATTTTAACTACATCCTCAATATAAGTAAAATCTCTAGAATGATTTCCAAAATTATTTAAATAAAAAAACTTTTTTTCTTTAAAAGCTTTAAACAATTTCATCATAAACATGTCTGGTCTTCCCCATTCTCCAAACACTGTAAAAAATCTCAAGCCAATAAAATTCATTTTATAAATTTTAGAGTATAGTTCTGCCGTTTTTTCATTTATTTTTTTTGATATTCCATAAATATTTTTAGGATTTAAATTTTCGCTTTCTTTTAATGGAAAATTAATGCTATCTCCATAAACTGAACTAGAGGAGGCATATAATAGTTTTTTGATTTTTTTTTGATTTGAAAACTTTATTAAATTTAAAAAGCCAATTATATTTGTATCTATATATTTTGCAGGCCTATTAAATGAGTATCGTACACCGGCTTGTGCTGCCAGGTGAACAACTGTATCTATTTTTATATTTTTAAAATGCTTTTTATTAATTTTTATTATATCAATTTTTTTAAAATAAAAATTTTTAAATTTTTTTAATTCTTTTAATCTTTTTTTTTTATAGCTTACAGAATAATAATTATCTAAATTATCTATTCCATAAATAGTATTTTTTTTTTGTAGTAATTTTTTGGCTAAATTGAATCCTATAAATCCAGCTACTCCTGTTATAATAATTTTCATACTAAAATTTTTTAAAATTTTTTAGAAATTTATATATAAAGATAATTAAAATCAAAATTTTATTCTGTTTATTATCTATTCTAATTTGCATCTCCTCAAAAAAATGATCTATAAAACTTATAGAGCTTGAATATCCACCACGTCTAAATATTCCAAATAGCTCTTTCTTTAAAGTCCCTATTCCATCCATTTTATGCTTAACTATCATCCTGTAAAAATAGTCATAATCTGATGAATACTTATACTTTAAATTATACAAGCCAACTTTTTTTGCAGAATTTTTTTTTATAAAAAAACCTGTTGAATGACTTGAATAAAACCCCCAACTCCAATGTATTTTATAAGGCTTGTATCCGTGTAAAATACCCCAATGTTTTTTAACTGATCCAAAAATAAAATCTTTTTCAGGATATTTTAAAATATATTTTTTTAGTATTATCAGCGCTTCACCAGTGTAACAATCATCCGAATTTAGGAAGCCTATATAATCACCTCTTGAAAGTTTCATTCCTAAATTAAAAGCATCGTAAATTCCTTTATCTTTCTTACTACACCAGTAATCAATAAAATCTTCATTTTTTTTTATTATTTCTAAAGTTTTATCTGAAGAACCTCCATCAATAACAATAAACTCAAAATTTTTATATTGTTGTTTTTTAAGACTATCTATTGATTCCTGTAAATATTTTTCATTATTTAAGACCACTGTTATTATTGATATCAGTGGTTCTTTTTCTGTGCTTTTTTTAAAAATGTTTTTTTTTCTTTCTCCACCATCTTGATCAGCATTTTTTACAAGATCTAAACTTTCAAAAGAATTATTTTCAATATTCATTATTATACATTTTGTATATAATTTTGTCTAAATTATATCTTGGTTTCCATTTTATTTTTTTTTTAATTTTTGAAATATCAGCATAATTTTGACTAATATCAAATTTACGAATTTTTTTATTATTTATATCAATATATTTTTTATAATTTAAATTTTTAATTAAAAATATTTTTTTTATTATTTCTTTTAGTGATGTTGTTTTTCCTGATGCGATTATATAGTCATCAATTTTATTTTTTGATAGGATCTTATTGCATGCTTTTATAAATTCTGGTCCCCATCCCCAGTCTCTTTTAATATTTATATTTCCTAATTCTAATTTTTTTTCTTTTTTACTGTTTTTAACGTAATCAATAATTTTTTTTACAACATATCCCTTTGATCTTAGTGGGGACTCATGATTAAAAAAAATCACCGAACATACGGGTAGTTTAAACATTTCCCTGTAAGATTTAATTATTTCAAATCCTATCAATTTCGAAAGGCCATAAGGACTTATTGGTTGTTTAAAAGATTTTTCATTTTTTTTTAAATGACTTTTAAAATTTCCAAAAATTTCACTAGAACTTGCATATAAAAATTTACTTTTCTTTTTTTGATTTCTTATAAATTCAAGCACACTAATTATTGGTTGTATTTGACTGCTATACGTTAAATCGTGATTGTTAAAAGATTTCAAAACATTAGATTGCCCTCCCAAAAAATATATCTCATCAAAATTTTTTATAAGAATTTTATTAATATTTTTTTTATAGCTATAAATCTTAACAAGTTTAAATATATTGAGTTTCTTTAAATTTTTAAAATTTTTTTTTCTAGAAAATCCAAATACTTTATATTTTTTTTTAATTAAATGATTTGCAAGATAAGAACCGTCTTGACCAGTTATTCCAAATATCAATGCTTTTTTCATTTTCATTTAATTGTTATATTAATATTTCTATCGTGGCTTTCCAAAAATTTTTTTAATCTCGAAATAATTTTATTGTGATTATTTTCTGTAAAATTTTTTATCCAATATAAATAAAATTTTTCAGAAAACTGTTTTTCCGATAATCCAAGAAATTCGATAAGTTTATTTTGGTCAGTCAGCCAGTTCTTATCATTGTAAAAGTGTCTAATAAAGTAATACCTGTAAATTTCATCTAAATTTGTCTCTTTTTTGCTTTTTTTTATTTCACTTAAATTATCAAGTGTATCTTTATATTCACTTAAATTTTTTGGAGTTATTGAAAATTGACAATATGAATGTGGATTGTTCACTGAGGCATTAATAACTGAAGGACCTTTAATAAGTGGAAACTCTAATGCTGCTGTTCCATGAACCGTCAGTACAAAATCCATTTCTTCCTTTTTAATTTGGTGTAGTGAATAATTATTCGATATTTTTTTAATATGAGGATTGTTTTTTAAAAAGTCATTAACTATATTTTCAGTAATACCGTGGTAATGCACATACTTTCCTTTATAATCTGGTCTTAATTTTATAAACCATTCATAATTTATATTATTTTTTTTTGAATAACTCCCTAAAAAATTTAACCACTCATAAAAATCTGGAAAAATACCTTTCCCATATATATGAACTGCATCAAAAAAGTCGTGAGGTAAAATAAGTACTTTAATTTTATCACTTTTATTTATTTGTCTTTCACTATCCATTTTATTAAATGGTGAGACTTTTACATTTCCAAAAAAACCTGCGCTCGTATCGATGTTTCCTTGGATTCTATTTTGAAGAGTTTCTTTAGCTAATTTAATTCCCTTTTCTTTTGTTTCTTGATCTAAAGAGTTAAAAATTTTTTCATATTCGTTTGCATTTGCATGCATTCTAAATTGTAACTTATTAAGTTTATTAATATGTCTACTTGTACATCCATATGCTTTAATATTTTTATATACAGCTATTCTTAATGGAATTGCATAAGAGTATACTGAGTGAGAGGTTATTACAGCTTCAATACTATTGTTTTCAAAATAATCAATCCAAAAGTCACATAATGCAAAGAAGTCTCCACAAAAATTGTGAAACTCATTTGAATTTAAATCAATAGTGGGTTTATTTTTTGATTTTAAATAAGTGTCATATAATAAGTCACCTACTAGAATATTTTTATAAAAAATATCTAAAACTTCATCTTTTTTATTTATATTTTCAAATAATTTTTTTTTAATTTTTTTTGCCTCTGAAATATTTTTAGAGTTTATTTTAGGCTTCATACAATTTAAAGATCCAAAAGATTTATAAACTTTATGATTAAATAAATTTAATTTTTTTGATAAAAACCACTTTAATTTTTGAATAAAGCTTGGAAATAGTGGGGATGATAAAATTGTATAATTAAAAAATGGCTGAATACTTGCTTCATATTTTTCAGCTAAAACATTAGATAAATAGGAAAAAGCTACATGTGTTGAATGAAACGCATTAAATTCAACTAAAATTTTCTTGTTAGATTTTTTTTTCTTAAAAAATTTATTATTATGCTTAATGTAATCACTAGTTTGTTTGTTTATTATTTTTGTTAAAAAATTCAATTTGATTAATATAAAATATTTTTAATTATATTCACAACTTTTAATAAATCTTTTTTTTTCAAATTATTATGAATAGGTAATGTGATAGCTTGTTTATTAAATTTTTCCGCATTAAAAAGTTTAAATTTTTTTCTAAAAAGATATTTTTTAATATAATTAAATTTATAAATAGGAATATAATGTTGTTGTAATTTTAAACCAGATTCAAAAGCTTTTTTGAAAAAACTTTTTTTACTTATTTTAAATTTAGAAAAATTAATTTTTAATATATACAAATGATGTGCATTTAAATTTTTAGCATATTCCTTTGGAATAGTAATATTTTTTATATTTTTAAAATGTAAATTATAAAACTTAGATATTTTATTTCTTTTAATTATTTTGGAATTTAGTTCTTTGAGCTGATATCTTCCAAGTATGGATTGAAAATCTGTTAATCTATAATTGTACCCAACTTCATTAATTTTATAGTTCCAAGAAAATTCGGATTTATCCTTAATAATTCCATGTGATCTTAATAGTTTGCATCTTTCATAAATTTTTTTATTGTTTGTTAATATTGCCCCTCCC
>MDSW01217194.1_pt1 | contig 16718 bp, 14 predicted proteins | sample 811171 | NCBI WGS metagenome assembly MDSW01 (sample SAMN05326641, study PRJNA326480) | marine metagenome | isolation source: seawater | place: Atlantic Ocean: North West | collected 2012
AAAGCCCTTTGCGATAGCCACAAAAAGAAAAAGAGTACTGTAAAAAAAAAGGCCAGAGTAACACAATTTAACAAAAACTGATGAGAACTCTTTCAATGGTAACCCTAGAAAGGAAGAAAATTTCTGAAACCAGAGTTCGCCCTGTAAATTTATTTCGTATGGTACCGGTCTAGGAATACTATTAACATTCTTTACTCCTCTGGCAAGCCAATCCTCATTTTTTGAGATATAAAGAATGATAGCTGAAATTCCGAGAGTCGCTATGGCGAGGTAATCACTTTTCAGCTCTAGCGTAATTTTTCCAATCACCCAGGCTATTCCTGCAGCCAGAATACCGCCCACTAGCCAAGACAATAAAATCGGTAGGCCCAATCCGCCTAAGTAACCTGTTTTCGCAGCTTCAAATCCCTCAATAGCTTCGATAGCTGGTCCAGACACGAATCTCATGATTGTATATCCTAAAACTACAATGATTATCGTTGGAAAATATCGGAATTTTTTGAGAAGTTTTGTTCTTTTCCATGTAAATACCGCCAGGGCCGTTGTCGTTATGGTAATTACTATACCCCAAATCACTCCAACACCGCCAATAGCCCAGGTTTCCTGTACAGGTGGCATCGAAACTACAACGGTTGCAAGGCCACCAACAATAATGAAACCCATGACTCCCGCGTTGAAAAGTCCGGCGTAGCCCCATTGAATGTTAACACCTAGCGCCATTATTGCTGATATAATGCACATGTTTAGTATTAATAATGCGACATTCCAACTTTGTACAAACCCCACCAAAATGAGCAACAATGTCATAAGAGAAAAAACTAGAAATTTTCTTTTCGATAGACTCATGTTTCTTTCCCACTAAAAATACCTGTTGGTTTAATTAAAAGAACCAGAACTAGAATCAAGAATGAAACAGCAATTTTGTAATCAGTTGATAAGAGCTGCACTAGTGTATCTGGAGCTATTGACTTCGGTAGTATATAGGAAAACACTTTCTTGTAAGCAAAGGTAAATATCAATTCTGAGAAAGCTATAATGTATCCGCCAACTATTGCACCTACGGGATTGCCAACACCTCCAAGAATCGCAGATGCAAAAACTGGAAGCACTAAATACATAAATGTGAAAGGCTTGTAAATTTTATCTAAACCGTACAATGTTCCAGCCACTGTAGCTAAAATACCTGTAAAAACCCACGTTATCAGAACCACCTTTTTCGGATTTATGCCAGATAAAAGAGCAAGATCCTCATTATCTGAATAAGCGCGCATAGATTTCCCAGTGCGAGTCTTGTTTAAGAACCAGAATACGAATGCTACTAGTATTACTGTAACCAGTACCGTAATGCCCTGTGTAGTTTTTATAGCTAACCCTTCACTTAGACCGGTCATTTCTTTAAATTCTCGAGCTTTTAAAATAAAGCGTTTGCCATCAGAGAAATTTTGATCTTTAGGACCGATAACTAATCTGATTAAGCCAGCCGTAAAGAAAAGCACACCTATCGAAACAATGAAATAGGTGTTTGTGTCTATTTTTTTTTCTCGATAATACTCATACACTGTATAGTTTATGATAAGGCAGTAAATGACCGTAATGGCTGCACCTATCGGAATAGCAATAATAGCAGTGGGAAGTATTGTTAATTTTATTCCCATTGATTGCAGTGCCCAGGTACATAATATTGTTGACATAGCACCAAAAGACATAAGCTCTCCGTGAGCAAAATTTGAAAACCTTAAAACCGCGTATATCATTGTTACTCCCAGAGCACCCAACGCCAGCTGACTTCCATATGCTAGGCCTGGGACAATTATGTAATTAGCTAAAATGGCTAACGCATTGAAGTAATCAATCATTTATCCACCCAAGAAAGCTTTTCGGACTTCGGCATTTTCCAAAAGTGATTTTCCCGTATCAGTATATTTGTTTTCGCCTTGAACCATCACAAAACCTTTGTCAGCAATACCGAGTGCCTGTCGCGCATTTTGTTCAACCATTAAAATAGCGACGCCGGTCTCAGCAATCTCAATTATTTTGTCGAAAAGCTCATCCATAACCATAGGAGACACTCCTGCTGTTGGTTCGTCTAGCATAAGAACCTTTGGCTTTGTCATCAGTGCTCTTCCCACCGCGACTTGTTGTCTTTGGCCTCCTGATAGTTCGCCTGCCACTTGGAATCGTTTTTCTTTCAAAACTGAGAATAAGTCATAAACTTGTTCCATAGTATCATTTATTGAATCGTTTCTTATGAAAGCACCCATCTCGAGATTTTCTTCAACCGTCATTGAGGTAAAAACATTTTTACTTTGAGGTACAAAGCCCATCCCTTTTAGCACTCTCTCCTGTGGTTTAAGCTTTCTCATGTTCTCTCCGTTAACCAGAACGGTGCCCGCTTTAAGATCCAACATGCCAAATATAGCTTTCATTGCTGTTGATTTTCCTGCACCATTTGGGCCAACAACAACAGCAATTTCACCCTCCTCAACACTAATTGTACAGCTGTTGAGGATATTTTCACCTCCATATCCAGCCACCATATTTTTACCAACTAAAAACGGCATAAACTAATACTTCCTATTCTTTTGACCGGTGCCTAGGTAGGCCTCAATCACCGCATCATTTGATTTAATCTGATCTGCTGATCCCTCCGCAAGTACTGCCCCTTCTGCCATAACAATTACTGGATCACATAATTTTGAAATAAAATCCATATCGTGCTCTATCATACAAAACGTATAGTTTAGATCTCTATTTAACCTCATAATAGAGTCACCTATAGTTTTCAAAAGGGTCCGATTAACACCTGCGCCCACCTCGTCTAAAAACACTATTTTTGGTTCAACCATCATCGTGCGGCCCAATTCTAGTAATTTTTTTTGACCACCAGATAAATTTCCTGCAAACTCCTCTGCCAAGCTACTTAATTGAAGAAAGTCCATAACTTCGTTTGCTTTAGTATTAAGGTTTTTTTCCTCATTTCGAATGAGAGAGGGTCGTAACCATGTTTCAATCAACCTTTCCCCTGACTGATTTTCAGGGACCATCATCAAATTTTCTCTTACGGTTAAGGATGAGAATTCATGGGCTATCTGAAAAGTTCTCATTAGCCCTCTTTTAAATAATTCGTGCGGTGGCAAACCTGTTACCTCCTCTTTGTCAAGAAACACTTTGCCTGAAGATGGAGGATATACACCCGCGATTACGTTAAATAGCGTCGTCTTTCCGGCTCCGTTTGGCCCAATCAAACCGGTAATACTGCCTTTTTGTATATTCAGAGACGCCCTGTTTACTGCCTTTATGCCACCAAAGTTTTTACTGAGGTTTTCTGTGGAAATCATTATTGTATGTATAACATCTTTTTTGGAAAAAACGGCCTGGATTAGATATGTTCCAGGCCGCTACCAGTTTTATCTATAGCCAACGGTTGTATTTTTTCCGCCTTTCACAACTATTTCACGGTATGCACCAGCAGACTCTCCGGGTCCTATAAGTTCCACCGCGGATGCGCCGACATAATCTACATCCTTTCCCGCTTTTAATAAATCTATGGCTTTTGAGAGCTCACCAGGGAATATTTTCTCTCCTGGAGCGTTTGCTACGTCCATTACATGATCTTTGAACACAGTGCTGTCTGTGGATCCAGAAGCCTGCATTGCCAGTATGATCAAAGCTGCCGCATCGTAAGACTCAGCTGCAAATGGTCCAGCTTTGAATCCATTGGCGGTTGCCATTTCACCAAATTTTGCAGCGCCAGGACTGTCTGTTCCTGGAACGGCTCCAATAGAGCCATCGAGATCAGGTCCAATATCCGTTGGAAGAGAATCTCCAATCATGCCGTCAGGTAGGTAAAACATGTCAAATGCTCCTGTGTCTAGCGCTGACATTATTATTCCCTTGCCGCCGTCGTTTAGATAACCAGCTACCACCAATATTTCCCCACCGGCTTGAGCAAGAGCCGCCACTTCTGCCCCATAGTCTCCTTTGCCGTCTTCATGAGAAGCGTTAAGAGTTACTGTGCCACCAGCCGCCTTGAAGTTTGCTTCAATACTATCTGCTAAGCCTTTGCCATAATCGTTATTTGTGTAAGAAATTGCAATAGAGTTATACCCTTGTTCCATAAGTATATCCCTGACGATTTCACCCTGACGCGCATCGGATGGCGCAGTTCGAAAAAACAAACCATTGTCAGCTACGGTTGAAAGGGCAGGAGAGGTTGCAGAAGGTGAAATCATCACGGTTCCATTCGCAACGGCGACGTTCTCTAGCATCGCTGTAGTAACTCCTGAACAGTCCCCTCCAACAATGGCGTTCACCTTGTCTGCAGTAATAAGTCTCTCGGCTGCAGCAGTAGCAGCAGCGGAGTCAATGCACGTGGAGTCACCACGAGTAGATGCGATTTCGCCGAATTCAAAATTTCCAGCCCCATTTACTTCAGTTATCGCTAGTTCTGCACCAGCGCCCATGTCTACGGTTAGTGATTCAATTGGACCAGTGAATCCCAATATAATTCCTATGTTTACACTCCCTGCGAAAGAAGCGCTCGAGAGTAACAACGAGGTCGCAGAGGCAAAAAGAATTTTTTTCATGATAATCTCCCAGTTGATTAAATTTTAAGTTCTGACTCAATATCCTTCATTTGTGTACTGTCATGCAAGTCAAACTGACTTTGGAATAGCAATTTAATACCATAATTGCACTAATTATGCGATTTTTCTATTTTTGGGGTAGTTATTAAGGCCGAAATCTAGGGACTGGGATGTATAGACATTGAAACCAACGGAGATGATTCGGTTTCTTTTTTAAATGTTAATTAATTTTTATTAAAAAAGTGATAGCGTATTACACGAATATTTCCGTATTATCACTCAAATTAACACTAAGAGCAGTAGTTGGCTTTAATAAATTTTTGGTATTAGGAAAGAGAGGGTCACGACGATGAGTCTTTTTGAAATTAAAGATCTAATTCGCGAGGCGGAGCTGCAAAGCAAGAGAGTTCCTGGATCAGTAAACTTAATTGCTGTTTCGAAAAAACAACCGCACTCTAGAATATTAAAAGTTTTAGATTGTGGTCATAGAGTTTTTGGAGAAAATAGAGTGCAGGAAGCGGCGGCGAAATGGCCAATTTGGAAGGAGAAGTACCGCGACGTTTGTCTTCATTTACTGGGTCCTTTGCAAACGAACAAAGTCAAAGATGCCATCAATATTTTTGACTGTGTCCATAGTCTGGATAGAGAAAAATTAGCAAAGGTTTTTGCGCAAAATATTTATAAAATTGGGAAAAGCCCGGAATTTTTTATTCAGGTTAATACTGGCGCTGAGTCTCAAAAGTCAGGAGTACTGCCGTCAGAAATTGACTCGTTTATCGAAACTTGTACTAAATTTTTCGAATTACCAATAATCGGATTAATGTGTTTGCCGCCAGTTTATGAAGAAGCAGCACTACACTTTAAACTACTTAAGAAAATGGCAGATAGAAATGGTTTAAAACGGCTATCTATGGGAATGAGTGCTGACTTCCAGTCTGCCATTGCGCTTGGTGCCACTGACATTAGAGTTGGATCGGCAATTTTTGGAGATCGGGAGCCAGAAACCTCTTTATAAAAATTATTTTGTGATGCAATTAAAGAATATGACCACTCTTCAAAGCTTTTGTGGACAGGTAGTTGGCGTTTTCAGCATTTGGTTTCGTTATTAGGTCAAGTCGTTTTGTTACTTCTAATCCCATAGCTGTAACTTGTTCAATTTTTGTAGGGTTATTTGTTAAAAGTTTTACTTTCTTAAATCCCAACTTTTTGATTATTTGTGCACCGATGCGAAGGTCTCGTTCTTCGTCCTCAAAACCTAACCTGTGATTTGCCTCTACAGTGTCAAATCCCTGGTTTTGGAGTTCATATGCGCGCATTTTGTTTGCTAAACCGATTCCTCTCCCTTCTTGATTCAAGTACACAATGATGCCACTCTTCTCGTTTCCAATGAGTCTTAAGGCGGATTTTAATTGAGGTCCGCAATCACATTTTAAAGAACCAATAACATCGCCAGTAAAGCATGCAGAATGCATTCTTACTAAAACAGGTTTGCTCCTATCAACATCGCCAATTACGATTGCACAATGCTCAGAGAAGCCGGTATTATCGCGGAACACGTGTAATCGTGATTTTCCTACAGAGGCAAGTGACAACTCAGCAGCACTAACCTCTTCTAGGATAGCAGTGTCACGACTGTGTTTCAAAATCTCATCACAATCTTGCAACAAAAAACCTCGATCCGCAAAAATCTTGTATTGGCTCTGCGTTAGAAAAAATATCAATGCTGCAGGGAGCATTTGACCTTTTTTACATAACTCGATGGCTGTTCTAGAAATTTTAGTTTGCCCTCCCCTCATTGCTTTATAAGGACCCTTGAATGGCTTGCTTAGATCTAATGCGGGATTTACGGTGGCAAGCAACCAACTTAAAGAGAAATCGTCTGGCACGATAATTCTAGCAATGTCTCCGTCGTAAGGCGTTGCGCTTAGTGTCTCAGCTCTGCGTGCCGTAATGACCAAGTGCAGTCCTTTTTTGTTACCAGCTTTTATATCATTTAAAAAAGGATTGCGCAGCATTTCAACAGCAAAAACGGCCGCAATATTTGTTTTATCGCGTAACATAATTGGTAGACCCAGTTTAAGGTCGTTTCTTAGCCTTATGGTTTGGTCTAAGGATGAGGGTAAATATTTCATTTTCTCTATAATGTTTTTTGTTAGACTTATTCATACCAAGCTATATTAAGATTACAACGCAAAAAATCTTAATAATGCTAAGGTATTAGGACGGACAAATGACAAAGAAAAAACATAAGATTTTAATTTGTTCTGAAAACGTTCCTTTTGCCAATACCATGCTTAAGCAAATTAATAGGGAGACTGCTCTTAAAGGTATTACTGTAGAAAATATCGGTGGAGTCCAGTTGTTACTTTCTCATAATTTGAAAGAGGTAGCATGTATTGTTATCGAATATGTCGAAATATCTCTTAACTGGGAAAGACTTTTTCAGCATTTATCGCAAAGTAACAAAGACACTCGCATTATTTTTATTGGGTCGGAGGCAGGTTTTTTTTATGAAAATAAAAATGCAAGATCAAACATTACAGATTTTTTGGTCAAACCATTTAGGGTTGAGGAATTGTTATTGAAGTTAGTATTGTCACTTAACGAGTATTCAGATAGATGGGAGAATAATATCGTAATAGAAGGTTTTGAATTCGATCCAAAAATCAATACTTTATTTGGGATGAGTGGAAAAAAAATCAAATTAACAGAAAAAGAAGTAAAAATACTAGCGCATTTGTCAAAGTCTAATGGCACCGTGCTTACAAAAGAGAATTTACTAAGCGCGATATGGGGTTATGAGTCAAATATATCTACCCATACTTTAGAAACGCATATTTATCGTTTAAGAAGAAAGTTAGAAACAACAGCTGATAAGCCATCTTTGATAATTAGTGGCTCAGGAGGATACATGTTATCCTCTAAATCTATAGTTAAAGGAGTCAAAAAATGCAGCTAAAGATCGCCACTTGGAATATTAACTCTTTACGATTGAGGCAAGATCAAGTCTGCAAAGTTCTGAAGCAAGAAGCCCCTCACATTATTTGTTTGCAGGAGATAAAGTCGCCGGTGGAGTTTGTACCAAAAGATCCTTTTGAAAGTATTGGATACAAACATATTGTGGCCCGTGGTGAAAAGGGTTATAACGGCGTCGCTGTAATTTCTCGGCTAGAATTGAAGAATGTTTGGTCCCACAATTTTTGTTCTCGAGGTGACGCGAGGCACGTTGCGGTGGTTCTGAACGATGGTATAACTATCGAGAATTTTTATGTGCCAGCCGGAGGAGACACTCCTGATGCAGCCTTAAACGAAAAATTCGCTCATAAATTAGATTTTTTGGATGAAATGTCTGCGTACTTTTCAAAGAAAGCGCCACAAAAAACTGTCCTTGTAGGAGATCTAAATGTGGCCCCTGGAGAAAATGATGTTTGGAGTCATAAGCAACTTCGGAATGTAGTTTCACACACCGAATTAGAGGTAAAAAAATTAATGAGCTTAAAGGCTTCAGCGGGTTTCGTTGATATAACACGCAAGCATATAGAATCTGGAAAATTATTTAGCTGGTGGTCCTATAGATCACCAAATTGGGAGAATTCCGATAGAGGGCGACGTTTGGATCATGTTTGGGCATCCGAAGACATTGCGTCTGGCTCCATATCAAGCTTTATCTTAAAAGAAGTAAGAGGCTGGGTTAGACCATCGGACCATGTGCCAGTTTTTGCGGAGTTTAATCTTTGAACACACCAATTTTTAAATTTGAAAACGGTTATGGCACCATAAAGCTGGATAATCCAGGACTACATAACGCTTTACGCGTCAGAGATATTGACGAGATTATTTTAAAATTGGAAGAATGGAAAAAAGTAAAAGATTTAAGAGCTTTAATTATCACTGGTAATGGAGAAAGTTTTTGCTCTGGGATGTTTATAGAAGATCTTGAAAAAAAAAATTGGCAACAAAATCCCGTAAAGCGCGTTTGTGACTCCATAGAAAGTTTTTCTGGAGTAACAATTTGTGCCCTTAATGGAAGTGCTTATGGGGCGGGGGTTGAATTAGCTGCATCTTGTGACTTTAGAGTTGCACATACGAAGATTTTGATTGGAATTCCCGCGGCAAGTCTGGGCATTCATTATGAACCCTCGGGTATTAATAGGGTATTGAATTTGTTTGGACCAAGAGAAACTAGAAAAATCTTTTTACTAGATGAAAAACTAAACTATAAATGTCTGAAGAATACCAGTTTTATTGATTACTGGGTAGATGACCCCAGCTTGGTTTTTAGACGTGCTTTAGGCATTACAAAAAAAGTTTCCGAACTTTCGCCTTTAGCAGTCCAAGGCATGAAGAGATCCATAGTCAAAATTCTTAATAACCGGGAAAATAATACTGGGACTATAGATAAATTTTCTAGTTCGTTAAATTCGGCTGATCACTTAGAGGCCTTAAGGGCGTTAAGAGAGAGAAGGAAAGCAAAATTTAAAGAACAGTAAAAAGTTGATTAATTTGCACTGTTAGCTAATTTTTCGATTTCTGCTTGTATATTAAATAATTTCTTATTGACCGGCTTGTTGACTTTAATATCTTCAAAAAGAAGGCGAGTTTTTTCTCCAGAAAAGTTTACAATAACCCATTCATTAAATTCTATAGGGTCACTTTTGAATAAAAGTTCTATCTTACCTAATTTTGGTTTTTCTTTATTGCTTAGCTTTAAGTGAATGAGATTATCTGTGGCCTCCATGGCGTTCAAAAACTTATTATTTCGAAGTTGGATTGGATCTTTTAATAAGAACGAGAGTGGCGTTTGAGAAGTAAGGTATTTCTGGGGAATTTTTGAGTTTTTTCTGTCAAAAAGCACCAATGCGGGTCCATTAATTAGAATTAAGTGTTGAGAAGGCTTGTCATATTCAAATCGCAATTTATCGGGTTTTTGAAAAAAAATGCTGCCTGTTTCTACCTTGCCAGTGTCACTTATTTGGATGAATTTAGCATCCATAGTTTTTACTGAATTAATGTAATTTTCGATTTGGATTATCTTTGGTAGAGAATTTCCATAAACCGAAGACATTAAAGAAAAAAGCCAAAGGGTTATGACACTTATATAAATTTGTTTTTTCAACTTTTTGATACTCAAACCTCAGGAATCAAGACTTCTCTTTTTCCAACATGATTGGATTGGGAGACTATACCTTGTTCTTCCATGGTCTCAACTATTTTTGCGGCTCTATTATACCCGATTGATAATTTTCTTTGGATATATGAGGTCGAACATTTTCGATCTTGAGCAACGATCGCGACGGCCTGATCGTACAAAGCATTATCACTATCGCTATCAGTAGACGATAAGCCTAACGTTTGATCCAACCTAATCTCTGTTTCATTGTCTGGACCTTCAACGACGCCTGAAACATATTCTGGTTCGCCCTGAGCTTTCAGGAAACCTACAATCTCCTCAACTTCCTCATCAGATACGAACGGACCATGAATTCGGGTGATACGACCATTGTTCGCCATATATAACATGTCGCCCATACCTAACAGTTGTTCTGCGCCCATCTCTCCTAAGATTGTTCTGCTGTCAATTTTTGAAGTCACTTGAAAAGATATTCTACTCGGAAAGTTTGCTTTGATAGTCCCGGTGATCACATCAACGGATGGTCTCTGAGTCGCCATGATTAAATGAATTCCTGCAGCTCTTGCCATTTGAGCTAGTCTTTGAATGCAGGCTTCGATTTCTTTTCCAGCTACCATCATTAAGTCGGCCATCTCATCGACGATTATAACTATGTATGGAAGTTTACTTTGCTCAAAGTGTTGTGTCTCATAAACAGGTTCACCGGTATTATTATCAAAACCTGTTTGAACAGTTCTATCAAGGCTTTCACCTTTACTAAGTGTTTCTTCAACACGAGCATTAAATCCGTCTATATTCCTTACTCCCATTTTAGACGTTTTTCTGTATCGTTCTTCCATTTCAGATACTGCCCATTTAAGTGCTACAACTGCTTTTTTTGGATCTGTAACAACGGGGCTTAACAAATGGGGAATACCATCGTAAACTGACAATTCGAGCATTTTGGGGTCAATCATAATCAAGCGGCAATTTTCTGGTGTAAGGCTATACAAAAGGGAAAGTATCATTGTATTAATTCCAACAGATTTTCCTGAACCAGTAGTTCCGGCAATTAATAAATGTGGCATCCTTGCAAGATTGGTTACAACGGTTTCTCCACCGATGTCTTTTCCTAATGCTAGAGGTAGTTGGAATTTACTATCACCATATACTCGTGTAGAAAGGATTTCTCTAAGCAGCACTTTTTCTCTGTCGACGTTTGGCAATTCAATCCCGATTACAGAGCGTCCTGGAATAGTTGAGACTCTTGCTGAAAGAGCCGACATTGACCTGGCTATGTCATCTGCTAAGCCTATGACTCTACTAGCTTTAAGGCCAGCGGCCGGCTCTAATTCATAGAGTGTGACCACGGGTCCCGGACGAACAGAAACTATTTCGCCTTTGACTCCATAATCATCCAACACATTTTCTAGCATCCGAGCATTTTCGTTGAGAGCATCGTCACTTAAACTGTTTTTAACGATATTAGTTGTGTTCTCTAGAAGGGATAGAGCTGGAAGTGTAAAACTTATATTTTTCTTTTCAAATTGCAGGCTGGGTTGCTCCTCAGCAATAGCGGTCCGACTTTTAGATAATTTTCTACTGTGACTCTTTTGGACTCTAGAGAATAAACTACTTTTTTGAGGCATATTGCTCTCACTTGAGTCGCCTTTGTTTAAAAATTTTCCCCTTGTAAAACCTCCTAAACTTGGTGTTTTTGCTGGCAGTTCGAATGAGTTGGGCCTTGTGTAGTGAGTTTCCTCTTGGGTATTATTGTTTTGACGGGTTAGTATCACTTCATTTATCTTGCTTTTGATTTTTTCTTCGTAAGGCTCGTAATTGAACGTATGATCGTTACTCAGATTATGGCCTGTTTCAAAACCGTTAGAACTTTTTTTGGTTTGTGGTAAGCTATGGAAGGGAGCTTTGAAAGTTTTTATGGTGTTTCTTAAGAGGAATAGAAGAAGATGTTTCACTTCGCCTGTTGTCACGCCAAAAGTGTAACTTCCTAACGTTAGTAATGAGAAAGCCAAGAACAGTGTGATTACTTTTAGCCAAGTGTTGACCTCCAAAATACGTAGATCTATTGTTAAGCCAAGCGAACTGTCTCCAAACACTCCGCCTAGACCATATACGTAAGTCCAACCTTCTGGTGTAGGATGGGCGGATAAAAACATGGAGAAGCCAGCCAGCACAATAGGAAAAAAAACTGCACGTTTTAGCAAAGGTTGCCGTGTTTCTTGAAAAAGAAATCTAAGCCCCCAAACAGCTAGAAAAAACGGAAGTGCATAGCTTGAAAACCCGAGTGCTAGGTGAGTGGGGTCAGCAATATGACTTCCAATATCTCCTAGCAGGTTTTGAGTGGCTAGATTTGTGGCACTTCTAAAACTTGGGTCTGAAGGGTGGTAAGTCAATAGGATCGTAAAAAGTATAATGCTGGCAATTATAAAAGTAATTCCAATAACTCTTCTAATTATGTTTTTGATATAATTTGCGGAGTTAGTTGTAACCAGTGGGTTTGGATTTAACTTATTTGGTAATAATGCCATGGTCATTTTGGTCGCCTTTTATACTAGTTGTGGGGTGTTGAGATAAGCAGAGATAGCTTTTAGTCCCTTTGTAATTTGGCTTTCAGTGTCTACTAAAGCAATTCTAATATAATCTCTTCCTGGATTTTTTTTGTTGAAGGTATGATAGTTTTCTTGTGATAGATAGGAGCCAGGCAAAACTTTGACGCCATATTTGCTCCAAAGAGCTTTTGCGGTTTTTTCGTCATTATTGACAGGAAGCCAAATAAAGAATCCTGCTTCTGGAGTCCTGTAGCCATTCGTTTTTCCAAGGATCTGGTCAGCGATATTAACTTTTTGCCGATAAAGTTCCCTGTTTTTTTCAACATGAACTTCATCACGCCAAGCTTCTGCAGCTGCGAATTGCACTGCTGTAGGCGAAGGTGCACCTGAATAAGACTTCAGTTTCTTTAGTCTGGAAATAACGTTTTGTCCGCCTACAGCAAAACCAGATCTCAGACCTGGCAAATTTGAACGCTTAGATAAAGAATTGAATACTAGCAACCTTTCAGGGTTGCTGGATTTCTTTTTAAGAACTTGTATAGACCCGGGCGGTTTCTTATCTCTATAGATTTCAGAATAACATTCATCTGAAAGTATATAAAAATCGTAAGTTTCTGCTAAATCCAGTAAGCGCGTCCAATAGCTTTCGTCGGCGATAGCTCCCTGTGGGTTGCTTGGCGAACACACGTAACATAAGGCTGTCCGGCTCAAAACACTTTTCGGCAGGCTCTGGAAATCTGGTAGATAACCATTTGTGGCGTCTGCTGGGGTAAAAATAGCCTCGGCTCCAATTGCTTTTGCTGCGACCATATAGCATTGATAAAATGGATTAGGAATAAGAACCGCTGGAACGCTCCCCTTTTTTGATTTGTGGCCTAAAGCTATAGCGGCATTAAATAGACCTTCCCGTGTACCATTTAAAGAAATTATTTGGCTTTCGGGGTCTACAGATTTTACGTTGTAACGCTTCCTGATCCATTCCGCTATAGCGCAAAGTAAATAGGGATCTCCATCATTTGAAGGATAAGAATTAAAGCTATTTGCATGTTTGATAATTTGATTAGTTATAAAATCTGGAAATGGGTGTTTAGGTTCACCTATATGCATAGCAGTTTCTATATCTCCACTTTTTACCCCATCCAATAGGGCGCGGAGACGCGGAAACGCATATTCGGGAAGGTCCGAAAACCTATTTGTATTCTGCATCTTAGCCTCAGTTACTGGATCTTAGGTCCATATTGAGTATAGAATAGCCTCTGTTTTGTCCCAGGTCTAGTATTTCGGGCTAGATTTTAATTTTTTTTTAAAGCAATTTTGTCTCAATTGCCTTTCCAAGTCTTAGCAAGCCAATTTCACCAAAAGGCTTTCCCATAATCATCAAGCCGCAAAAATTATGACTGGTAGGCAGTGATAGGGCGGGTAATCCCATCATATTTGCCAAGCGAGTATTTCTCAAAGTAAGCAGGTTTTTCTGCGAAAAATAATCATCGTTGGCTAAGAGCTCTGATATATCTGGAGGTAGTATTGGGGTGGTAGGTACCATTGTCGCGTCAAATTCCTCAGTCAAATGAACAAACTCATTTCTTAATCTTGTTAAATCGTGCCATGCTCGGACATAGTCTGGCCCAGAAATCAAGTTGCCACTTTTAAATCTACTCAAAATAGGTGCGTACATTTTTTCTGGAGAGTTATCTATGATATCTTTCCAAGTTCCATACGCCTCTGGACTAAAAATTCTTGGAGCCAAAGAAAGTGTATCAGTTATTATGGTTGATTTTATGTAAGACAGCTTCACCCCTAAATCAGAAAGTATCTTTGTACTAATTTCGAAAGCATGGTGTATTTCATTGTCCAGATTTTCCAATAATTCAGTGTGCACAATACCAATCTTCTTGTTTCTCAAAGTTTCTTTCTCTAAATCTGACGGTATTTTATCGGTCAGTAACGCTAGGAAATTTATTGCATCATCGACTGTGCGGACGATTGGCCCTATCGTGTCAAATTTTGGACAGAGGGGAACGACGCCCTTCAAGCTTAAAAGGCCATGGGTAGACTTCATACCCACTAGGTTGTTCCAAGCGGCTGGTACTCTAACTGAGCCACCAGTATCAGACCCCCAAGATCCAGATACCATTTTCAGAGAGGTTGAAGCCGCCGCCCCGGAGGAGGACCCTCCTGGCGCCAGTTCATTATTCAATGAGTTTGGCGGTGTTTTCGTCATTGGGTTTACACCTAATCCCGAAAAGGCCAGCTCTGACATATGTGTTTTCCCAACGGAAATTAAACCGGCTCTCTCTGCATCGCTGACCACCTTTGCATTGTGTGTTGGAACTCTGCCTTGAAGTAGCTTTGATCCCGCTTCAGTTGGCACATTAGCGATATCAAACAAGTCTTTCCAGCTTACAAGAACGCCATCCAATTTACTCTTCCTGTTTCCGGCTTTTGCACGTCTTTTTGCCTCTTTTGCTTTTGAAATCGCTTCTTCCTCGGTCAGGAAAGAAAATACATTTGCCGAGAGTTTATTACTTTTTATCTGATCTAGATATGTTTCGGTAAGTGTAACAGGGCATAATTTGCAGTCAGAAATCATTTCTCCTTGCTGCGAGGCACTTAACTCAAGTATTTCCAACATTAAAACTCATCTAATTAGTTTCTTCATTTATCTCTAAATTAATTTAGTATAGACTTAAAAATTTACTGGTACATATCAATATTAATGGCAGAAAAATACGATATAATTTTGGGTGGCGGTGGTTTAACCGGGTCAATTATGGCTCTTGCACTAGCGAATTATGGTTTTAGTATAGCACTGATAGATGAATCAACAATCAAAAAAAAGCGTATGGAACCGTCCGATGGAAGGGCTTACGCCATTAATATGGCAGCCGCAAAAATGCTATCAGCCGTTAAAATTTGGTCTCATTTGGAGAAAAACGCGCAACCTATATTGGATATCAAGGTCTCAGATGGACGAGCTGGTGAAGGAGCTTCACCCTTTTATATGCACTTTGATCATCGTGAGTTATCCCAAGGCCCTTTAGGTTTCATGATGGAAGACAGGTTTATAAGGGATGTTTTGTTAGAGGCCGTAACTAATCATACTAATATCAAGCTATTTTGGGGAACCAGTGTGATGGAACAAAAGGTGTTCCCAAACTTTATAGAGGTGAAGATAAGTAGTAATAAACGCCTTCAAGCGAATCTTTTGGTTGGTTCAGACGGGCGAAGATCACAAATAGCGGCAAACGCTCAAATCAAGAAAAATATTTTTGATTATAAACAAATGGGGTTGGTATCTGTTATAGCTCACCAAAAGGACCATCTTGGTCAAGCTCACCAGTTTTTCATGCCCTCAGGACCAATAGCAATTTTACCTTTAAGTGGTAGAAGATCGTCATTAGTTTGGACCCTAGAAAACACAATAGCAAAGAGAATAGTAGAATTAAATGATACTGAGTATTTGAATGAACTTAAATATAGAGTTGGAGATTTTAGAGGAAAAATAGCTCTGGAGGGAAAGAGATTTTCTTTTCCTTTGAATTTAGTTTTCGCTGAGAATCTAGTAGCTGACAGAGTAGCGCTTGTAGGTGATTCAGCGCATGCTCTGCATCCTTTAGCGGGGCAAGGCTTGAATTTAGGAGTGCGGGACATAGCCACTCTGGTGGAGGTGCTTGTTCAAGCTAGCCGGCGCGGAGAAGACATCGGGAAGCAAGATGTGCTATCTAGATATGATTCCTGGCGATGTTTAGACCGAGTCACGGTAACTGGATTCACGCATGTTGTTAATAAAGTTTTTTCAAACGATAACGCTTTCTTGAAAAGTTTAAGGGGGCTGTCAATGGCTACTGTAAATAACTCGACAGTCTTGAGAGAAAAACTTTTTAGGGAGGCCAACGGTTTGTTGGGTGATTTGCCGGCATTAATGAAAGGCCAGGCTCTTTAGTAAAATTTTTTGGTAGAAGTTGACTACTTCGGACTTCTCTTAGCGAGTATACGTTGAAGAGTCCTACGGTGCATGTTTAATCGCCTTGCTGTCTCAGACACATTTCTGTTACACAATTCAAACACTCTTTGAATGTGTTCCCAACGGACCCTATCTGCCGACATTGGATTTTCAGGAGGTGGGGGTTTTTTCTCTTTATTGGCAATTAGTGCGTTCATTACATCCTCAGCATCAGCAGGTTTTGCTAAATAGTCGGTTGCACCTATTTTTACAGCTGCAACGGCGGTGGCTATAGCTCCATATCCTGTTAGAACAACGATGCGAGCATCTGGACGTTTTTGACGCAATAGTTCTACGATCTCGAGCCCACTACCATCTTCCAAACGTAAGTCAATTACTGCATAGTTGGGACATGCGTTATTAACTAATTTTTTTCCTTCCAAAACTGTTAGCGCTGTTACCACAGAAAAACCTCGACGTTCCATCGCTCTACTCAAGCGTCTTACAAA
>MDSW01148903.1_pt1 | contig 16717 bp, 18 predicted proteins | sample 811171 | NCBI WGS metagenome assembly MDSW01 (sample SAMN05326641, study PRJNA326480) | marine metagenome | isolation source: seawater | place: Atlantic Ocean: North West | collected 2012
TATTTGATGAACTAGACTCTTCATTTATCAGTGGATCAATAATAACTATAATATTTGGTATACTGTTTTTTTTATCTAATTTAGATCATGAAAAAAAATTAAGCTTACAAAGTGCTTTTCTACTAACTGCACTATCGTGGCTAAGTATTGCTATTTTTGGTTCGCTTCCATTTATTTTTTCTGAATTAAATTTGAATTTTACAGATTCATTTTTTGAAAGTATGTCTGGTATTACAACAACTGGATCAACTATAATTAGCGATTTAAATTCTTCTCCTAAATCAATACTTCTTTGGAGAGCAATGCTTCAATGGTTAGGCGGTATTGGTATTATTGTAATGGCTATAACACTGATGCCTGTAATGAATGTTGGTGGAATGCAGTTATTTAAAATATCTAGTGGTGAAGCTTCAGAAAAAATTTTACCAAAAACAAAAGAGATTGCTTTAAGACTAATATTTATTTATTTGATACTAACATTTCTTTGCGCTTTTTTTTACAATATTTTTGGAATGAATGTTTTCGATAGTTTAACACATTCTATGACTACAATAGCTACTGGTGGATTTTCTAATTATAATGATTCTATTGGACATTTTAATAGTGTAAAAATTGAAATAATATCAATAATTTTTATTATCTTGGGAAGTATACCTTTCATTGCTTATATAAAATTTTTAAGTGGGAAAAAAAATATCTTTTATAAAGATGAACAAATTAAATCATTTATTAAAATTATTTTTTTTTCAATTTTAATTTTATTTTTTTATTTACTTTTTTTTAATAAAAACTTTTCTGACATTACGATAAGATCAATTATATTTAATGTTGTTTCAATATTAACTGGTACAGGATATGTTACTCAGGATTTTGATACATGGGGTAGTTTTCCACTAATTTTCTTTTTGATTCTAATGTTTATTGGAGGATGTGCTGGATCAACTGCTTGTGGTATAAAAATTTTTAGAGTGCAAATTTTATATAGTTTTTTAAAAAATCAACTAAAAAAAATTATATACCCAAGAGGAATATTTATTCTAAAATATGACAATAATAATGTAAATGATAAGTTTATTTCTTCGATAATTTCTTTCATCTATTTATATATAATTATATTTTTTATAATTGCTGCACTTTTATCTCTTAGCGGATTAGATTTTACTACTTCAATTTCAGGAGCGGCAACATCAATTTCAAATGTTGGGCCAGGACTAGGAGATTTAATAGGTCCAAATGGTAATTTTTCCGAGCTACCAAATTTTTCAAAATGGGTATTGAGTTTTGGTATGATATTGGGAAGATTGGAATTATTTGCTATATTAGTACTTTTTTTACCTTCTTTTTGGAAAAAATAAAAATTTTAATACTTTATGAAAATATATAAAAAACAAAAATTATCAGAAACATTTTCCCTTTATTTTGAAAAAAGAATGGCAAGAATTCTTTTGCTTGGAGCAATAAGTGGATTTCCTTGGGTTATAATTGGAAGCAGTCTAAGTCTTTGGCTTAAAGAAGATGGATTGAGTAGAACCACTGTTGGTTGGGCAGGATTAATATTTGCAGTTTATGCATTCAATTATCTTTGGGCTCCTATCGTGGACAGGATTCGTATTCCATTTATAACTAATAAAATTGGACATAGAAGAGCTTGGATTGTAACAATGCAGACCATAATTTTAATTTGTTTAGTATTTTGGAGCATTATTAATCCTACTGTAAATTTATCTTTAGTAATTAGTATTGGTTTAATTATTGCCATTGCTTCAGCAACTCAAGATATAACAGTTGATGCTTTAAGAATTGAGCAAATTGGACAACACGAGGGAAAATCGATGCAAGCAGGTGCTGCAATGGCAGTTGTTGGCTGGTGGACAGGATATAAATTAGGTGGTGTGATCGCGCTTAACTCTGCTGAATATTTTGAAAAAGCAGGTTTTGAAAACTATTGGCAAATTACTTTTCTAATACTTGGTATAGTTATAATTGTATGCAATATTTTTTTGATGTTTGTTAGCGAACCTCAAACTACAGAAAGACAAAAATCTCAAAAAAAAACTGATCGAATGATTGAAAAAAAATTCGGCAAATCTAATTTTTCAACTAAAGTATTATCATGGATAAGTGGAACTATAGCTGGCCCTGTAATAAGTTTTTTTAAAAAAAATGGTTTTAAAATTGCTTTAGGTATTTTAGGATTTGTATTTCTTTTCAAAATTGGAGAAGCTTTTCTTGGCAGAATGTCTATAATATTTTATAAAGAAATAGGTTTTTCAAAATCTGACATTGCACTTTACTCAAAAGGATTAGGCTGGATAACTACTGTTGTGTTCACTTTATTAGGTGGACTTTTTGCAATTCGCTCGGGTGTAATTAAAGCAATGTTTATTTCTGGATTATTGATGGCGTCAACAAATATTTTATTTTCTTTTCTTGCTTGGTCCGGAAAATCAGAATGGCTTTTTGCTATTGCTGTAATTTTTGACGATATGGCCGCAGCATTTGCTACAGTAGCTTTTGTAGCTTTTATTTCAATGTTAGTAGATAGAACTTATACGGCAACACAATATGCATTGCTAGCTTCGATTGGCACAGCAGGAAGAACTAGCTTAGCAGCTTCTTCGGGGGCATTGGTTGATTGGCTAAATGGAGATTGGGGTATATTTTTCATTATTACAGCTATAATGGTTATTCCATCTTTAATTTTTTTGTGGATAATAAAAGATAAATTAAATCTTAGTGAAAAATAATTTTTATAGTAAAGAAATTTATACAAGTTTATATGAGAGTCCATCATCTCAATCTAAAATTTGTACCGAAATCATATATGGAGAAAAATTTAAAATTTTATCAAAAACAAAAGGATGGCTTAAGATTAAAACATCTTTTGACAGTTATATTGGATATATTAAAAATATAAATTATTCTCAAAAATTTAATTTCACACATAAAGTTAATGTTTTAAAAGCTAAAATTACAAAATCTCCAAATAATTTTAGTAATGATAAATCAAAAAAATTTTTACCTTTTGCTAGTAGAATTGAAATTTTGAAAAAACATAAAGATTTTATCATGTTTGAAAAAAATAAATGGATCAAGTTTAAAAATATCAAAAAAGAAAATTATGTAGAAAAAAATTTTTTTAAAATTTTAAAAATGTTTATTAATTGTAAATATAAATGGGGTGGAAAAACTTTTGATGGTATTGATTGCTCAGCTTTAGTACAAATATTTTTTCAATTCAATAATAAATTTGTTCCAAGAGATACTAAAGATCAAGTTAAATTTTTTAATAAAAAAAAAAAATTAATAAGAAAACATTTAATTTTTTGGAAGGGACATGTAGCGGTTTGTTTAAACAAAAATTCCCTAATTCATGCATACGGGCCTAAAAAAAAAGTTGTAATTATGAATATAGAAAAAACTATAAATGAAATTAGACAAAATGCTAAACTTGAAGTAATCAAATAAAAAATAGACAAGAATGAATATAGAAGAATTAGAAAAAAAAATTAAAATTATTCAAGGCAAATTTGCTATCGAACAATTTGATGAAGTAATCAGTGATACAAAAAAACTTCTTAAAAAATTTAGTGATCAACAAGTGCTTTATAATATTCTGTCTCTAGCTTATCAAAAGAAAGGTGAGCACAGTAAATCAATTGATTTACTTCTACTGGCAATTAAAAAAAGCCCAAATAATATTTTTTTTCTCAATAATTTGGGTACCAGTTATTATAATTTAAAAAATTTTAAAGAAGCAGAATATTATTTAAAAAGGGCACTTGAAATAAATCCCAAATATACAAATGCTTTAAATAATTTAGCAAATCTCAAATATGATTTAGACTTAATAGATGAAGCCAAAGAACTTTATAATAAAGCATTAAATCTAAACGATAGTCTTATACAACCAAATTATAATTTGGCATCACTTAATCAAGTAACTGGAGACTTTGAAAAAGCAATTTACCATTACAAAAAAGTGTTAAAATTAAATCCAAAATTTACCAAGGCTGACAGAAATATCTCAATGATGACAAAATATTCATTAAAAAATGAACATTTTATCGAAATGAAGAATAAATTAAAAAATGAAAATTTAAATAATTATCAAAAACTAGAATTGCACTTTGCACTTGGTAAAGCCTATGATGATTTAAAAAATTTTAAGGAGTCTTTTACAAATATTAATTCGGCGAATGCACTAAAAAAAGAAATTACAGGTTATGATATAAAAAATGATGTTCAATTATTTAAAAATGTAAAAAAAATATTTTCTCAAGATAAGATTGATCAATTAGTTGAAAATAAAAAAAAAATTATTTTTATTTTAGGAATGCCAAGATCAGGAACGTCCCTTGCAGAACAAATTATTGCTAGTCATAAAAATGTTTATGGTGGAGGAGAAATTTATATGTTAACAAAACTTTTTCAAGATAAAGTTAAAAAAAATGATCAGCTTAATAAAGATGAATTAACAAAAATTCAAACTGAATATATATATCATGTTTCTTCAATCGATAATTCTGATAAAACTTTTACAGATAAAGCTCCTTTAAATTTTAGATGGATTGGTTATATTATTTCTTTATTTCCAAATTCAAAAATTATTCATTGCACCCGTAATAAAATTGACAACTGTTGGTCAATTTATAAAAATAACTTTGATGGAAATATAGATTTTTCAAATGATTTAGATGATCTGGCTTCATTTTATAATTTGTATGAGGATCTCATGTCGTTCTGGAATAAAAAATATAATGATAAAATCTATAATCTATCTTATGAAAATTTAGTTAATGATCAAAATACCCAAATAAAAAAATTAATTGAATTTTGTGAATTAGATTGGGACCCAAGTTGTTTAAATTTTCACGAAAGTAAAAAAACAATTAAAACTGTAAGTTTTGCTCAGGCAAGAAAACCGATTTATAAGTCATCAATTAATGTATCAAAAAACTACTCTTTATATCTCGACAAACTTATAACAAAATTTAAATCTTAATAGCTTCTTCCAAAATCAGGCTTATTTATATCTTGTTTAAGAGATATTATTTTTTTTCTAACCTTTTTACTATCAACTAATTTTTTTAGAATTTTATTACTTTTTTTTATAGTAATATCTTTCTTAAAAGATTGAAGATTTTTTATAAACAAATTTATTGCTGGGATCATATTTTTTTTATTATTAAAAAATATATCACGCCACATAATTTCATTACTGGCTGCTATTCTTGAGAAATCTCTTAATCCACCAGCACTGAATTTAATTAGACCGTATTTTTTTTGCTTTTCAAAATCAGTTGCTGTTTTTACTAAATTATATGCTACTAAATGTGGTAAGTGGCTTGTTATAGAAAAAATTGTATCATGTTGTTTAGAATTCATAAAAATAATTTTAGATCCCAAATTTTTCCAAAAAGATTTTAACTTAGATAAATAAGTTTTATTAATTTTTTTTTGTTTAATCAAAATGCACCACTTGTTTTTAAATAAATTTTTATCTCCATGTTGTGGTCCGCTTACTTCAGATCCTGTTATAGGATGTGAAGGAATCCATACAATGTTTTTTTTTAATTTTTTTTTAACTTCTTTAAAACTTAATTCTTTTGTTGATCCAACGTCTGTTAAAATTGTTTTATGTTTAATAAACTTATTTACTTTTGGAATAATCCTTGAATATTGACTCATATGAGTACAAAGGACAATTAAATCAAATTTAATTGAAATATTGTTTAGGTTTTTTAATATTTTACACTTAATTTTTAATTTTTTAACTATAGATATGTTTTTTTTTGATTTTTCGTAAACATAAACGTTCTTAGATGTTTTACGAAAATTTACTGCTCTTAATATAGATGAGCCTAACAATCCACATCCAATTATAAGAATATTTTTCATTATTTTTTAAAAATTTTTTTCAGACTTTTTATTAATTTATTATTATCAGGGCTATTACCAATTGTTAATCTTAAAGAATTTTTTATTTTATAAGACTCCATAGATCTAACAATAATTCCATCTTTTTCGAGTTTTTTTTGTACAAATTTTGCAGAATGCTTACATTTGCTAAAATCCAAAAATAAAAAATTTGTAGTAGTTTCATTTGTTTTAATTTGAAATTTATTCAAAATTACTCTAATTTTTTTACACCAAACAGAATTATGCTTAATTGATTTTTTTATGAATTTTATATCATTTAAACTTTCTACTGCAGCAAGTTGTGCAACAGTATTTACGTTAAATGGAGGTTTTATAAAATTCATTGCATCTATTATTTTTTTTGGTCCATATCCCCAGCCTATTCTTAAAGAAGCTAAACCATATATTTTTGAAAATGTTCTTAACACCATAACATTTTTACTATTCTTAAAAAGTTTTAGTCCTGAAGTATAATCTTTTTTTTGCATATACTCATTATAAGCATCATCAACTACTAATAAAATATTACTTCTTAATTTCTTTCTTAATTTTAATACTTGGTAATTTTTTAAGTAAGTTCCGGTTGGATTATTTGGGTTTGCTAAAAAAACAATTTTAGTTTTTTTTGAAACTTTTTTTATAATTTCAGAAATAGATATTTTATAATTTATTTCTTTTGAGTACAAAACTTTTGCTCCAGCAATTTTAGAGTAAATTCTATACATTAAAAAACTATACTGTGGAACAATTACCTCATCTTTTGGTTTTAAAAATAACTGACAAATAATTTGAATTATTTCATCTGATCCAGATCCACAAATTATTTTTTTTGGTTCACAATTGAATTTTTTAGAAATTTTAAATATTAGATTATTTGCATTGCCATCAGGATATTTAGAAAAATTAATATTGCTTTTTATTATTTTTTTTACTTTAAGACTAGTTCCTAAAGCAGATTCATTAGCAGATAGCTTAATAACATTTTTAAACTTGCGCAAATTTGATTTGCCTGGTTTATAGGATTCGAATCTAATATTTTTAAATTTCGGTAAAATCATTATTTATTATTTTATATACCTATCCTTATAAATAAATTAATCAATATTTATTGAAAAATAGCATTATTTATAAAAAAATTGACATATGCAAATTGATCTAGTACAAAAATTATGCGCTGATTTAACTGAATTGCGAGCGCTTAAAAAAAACCGCTAAATAAGTTTTTTTCCTCACAATTCACTATTAGCCAAATACTATGAATAATAAAGCGAATATTAAAAAAATAATTGTTAAAAAACCTCTTAAGTTAGATTGTGGAGAGGTTATTAATAATTTTCCCTTAGCTTATGAAACCTATGGAACTTTAAATGAAAAAAAAGATAATGCAATTTTGGCATTTCATGCTTTAACTGGAGATCAATTCGTTACTGGAACTAATCCTATAACAAATAAAAGTGGATGGTGGTCCTATTTAGTTGGTCCCTCAAAGCCAATTGATACTAATAAATTTTTTGTAATTTGTTCAAATGTAATCGGAGGCTGCATGGGTTCATTTGGACCTAGTAGTATCGATAATAAAACAAATAAAGTATATGGTACAAATTTTCCTGTCATAACCATCAATGATATGGTTAACGCCCAGTACAATATTTTAGAATTCTTTGAAATTGATAAACTGTATAGTGTATTAGGTGGTTCTATGGGTGGTATGCAAGTATTACAATTTGTAGCAAATTTTCCAAACAAAACCAAAACTGCCATACCTATTGCTTGTACTGCAAGTCATTCAGCTCAAAATATTGCCTTTAATGAACTTGGAAGGCAATCAATAATGGCTGATACGAATTGGAAGGAAGGAAATTATTCAAAATTAAATTTATCACCTGATAAAGGTTTGGCTGTTGCAAGAATGGCAGCCCATATCACTTATCTTTCAAAAAAGGGACTTCAAGAAAAATTTGGAAGAAAACTTCAAGAAAAAGATGACCTTAATTTTAGTTTTGATGCTGACTTTCAAATTGAAAGTTATTTGAGATATCAGGGTTCAATATTTGTAGATAGATTTGATGCAAATAGTTATTTATACATAACCAGAGCTATGGACTATTTTGATCTTATTAAACAATTTAAAGGGAATTTGTCAAAAGCTTTTGAAAAATCAAAAACAAAATTTTTTATTATTTCTTTCACTTCAGATTGGTTATATCCAACTTCTGAAAATAAAGAAATAGTAATAGCCTTAAACTCTTCTGGTGCTGACGTTGGATTTATAGAAATTGAAAGTGACAAAGGTCACGATTCTTTTTTACTGAATATTCCAGAATTTTTGAAAACCGTAAAAAATTTTTTAGAAACAAACTATTAAAATAAACATGAAGAAAGAATTTCAAATAATTTCTGAACTAATTGAAAATAATTGTAGAGTATTAGACGTTGGATGTGGTGATGGCACATTAATGAAATTTTTAAAAGACAAAAAAAGAGTTGATACACGAGGTCTAGAAATATCAAAAAATAATGTCCAGAGTTGTATAAGTAAAGGTTTATCTATAATTGAAGGAAATGCAGAAAAAGATTTGCATCAATTTCCAAACTTATCTTTTGACTATGTTGTTTTAAGTCAAACTTTACAAGCATTCTATAATCCAGAAAAAGTAATTGAGGACCTTTTAAGAGTTGCAAACAAAGCAATCGTAACTATTCCTAACTTTGGTTATTGGAAAATTAGAATGCATTTACTTTTAAAAGGAACAATGCCAGTAACAAAAAATTTACCTGATGAATGGTATAATACTCCGAACTTACACATGTGTACTATTAAAGACTTTTTTGATTTTTGCTCAAAAAGAAATGTGGATTTATATAAATCAATTGCTTTAAATGGTGAAAGAACTTCAAAAATTAATAAATTAAATTTAAATATAAAAAATTTTACCTCTGAATTAGGAATTTTTTTAATAAAAAGAGAAAAATGAAAGTTGAGATTATCCCTTGCTTGGAAGATAATTATTCTTACATCGTCATCGATGCAAAAAATAGAAAAACATGCGTAATAGATCCAAGTGAGTCAGGGCCCATAATAAAGTTTTTAGAAAAAAATAACTTAAATTGTAATTATATATTAAACACACATCATCATCACGATCATATCGGCGGTAATTTAGAAATAAAAAAAAAATATAAATCAAAAATAGTAGGATTTGCAGAAGATGCAGAAAGAATACCTGGAATTGATATTAAGTTAAGTGATCAAAATATTTGGAAGGAAAATAACTTTGAAGCTAAGATTATACATATACCAGGACATACACTTGGTCATATTTGTTTTTATTTTTATAAAGATGACAATTTATTTACTGGTGATACTTTATTTTCATTAGGATGCGGAAGAATATTTGAAGGAACTTATAAGCAAATGTTTAACTCGTTAGAAAAAATAAAAAAGTTGCCACCTAAAACGAAAATTTATTGTGGACATGAATATACATTACAAAATTCAAAATTTTGTATTAAATATGATGAAAAAAATAAATATTTACTTAAAAAAATTGATGAAATAAACATTAAGCTAAAAAATAATAAGCCAACAGTGCCTTCTACGCTTGATGATGAGTTAAAAAGTAATATTTTTTTAAGGTGTGATAATAAAAAGATTCAAAGTAATTTAAATATTAATAGCGACTCTACACTTCTTACTTTTTCAAAATTAAGAGATTTAAAGGATAATTTTTAACTTATTCAGCTTGACTATAATTAAGCTAAGACTATATTTCACCATATAAAAATTAGGATATAAAATGTCTTTTGCAATAATTCAAACTGGAGGAAAGCAGTACAAGGTTAAAACTAGTGAAATTTTAAAAATTGAAAGACTAGATAAAATTAAAAATGAAACTAAAATAGAATTCAATGAAATCTTAGCATATGGAGATGATAAAAATGTTGAAGTTGGATCTCCACTTGTCAAAGGTGCTAAAGTTGAAGCAGAATTAATTAAAAATTCAAAAAATAGAACTGTACTAATATTTAAAAAAAGAAGAAGAAAAAACTCAAGAAGAAAAAATGGGCATAGGCAACTTTTTTCACTTGTAAAAATAAAAAAAATTTTTTCTAAAGATGGAAATTTACTTTCAGAAGCAAAAAAAATAGAAAAAAAAGAAATTAAAACAAAAAAAGATAAATAGGATTTATGGCAACAAAAAAAGCAGGTGGATCATCGAGAAACGGACGAGATAGTGCAGGTCGCAGGCTTGGAGTAAAAAAATATGGTGGTCAGCTAGTAAGCCCAGGAAATATCATTGTTAGACAAAGAGGAACCAAAATTTTTCCAGGAAAATATGTTTCCATGGGAAAGGATCATTCAATTTTTTCATTAGTTAAAGGAAAAGTAGAGTATAAAAAAAGTAAATCTGATAGAACTTTTGTTTCTGTAAAACCCAATTAATCAATACAACATATAATAAAAGAAGTTGTATTATGAAATTCTTAGATCAAGTAAAAATTTTTGTTAAAGCAGGGGACGGTGGTCCTGGCTCTGCAAGCATGAGAAGAGAAAAATTTATAGAATTCGGTGGACCAGATGGTGGCAATGGTGGTGATGGAGCTTCTATAATCCTTAAGTCTGAAAGGAATTTAAATACTTTAATTGATTACAGATATACTCAACATTTTAAAGGTGAAAAAGGAAGAAATGGAATGAGCAAAAATAAGACTGGTAGAAATGGAAAAAATTTATATTTAAAAGTTCCAATAGGTACCCAAGTTTTAGAAGAGGATAATAAAACCTTACTATTTGATTTTAAAAATGAAAAAGAAGAATTCGTTGTAGCAAATGGAGGTAAAGGTGGCTTGGGTAATACTACTTTCAAAAGCTCTACAAATCGTGCCCCTAGAAAATTTACAAAAGGGTCCCTAGGTGAAGAATATTGGATATGGTTACAATTAAAAACTATTGCTGATATAGGAATTGTTGGACTTCCAAATGCAGGTAAATCAAGTCTTCTTGCAGCTATTACTAATGCAAATCCAAAAATTGCAAATTATAAATTTACAACTCTAAATCCAAATCTAGGGGTAGCAACATACGATGATAAAGAAATTACAATTGCAGATATACCAGGTTTAATTGAAGGTGCACATGAAGGTGTTGGTTTAGGAATTAAGTTTTTAAAACATATAGAAAGATGCAAAACATTACTACATTTAATTGATATTAATGAAAATGATTTAGAAAAATCATATAACCAAATTAAAAATGAACTAGCAAGTTACAGCAAAGAATTATTAAAAAAAAAAAGAGATAATTGTTTTGAATAAAATCGACTTATTAAATGAAAAAGATGTGAAATATATATGCAAAAAATTTTCAAAGAATAAAAAATGTGAAGTAATTACTTTGTCAACTTTTAAAAAAGACTCTATATCAAAAATTAAAGCTAAACTTCTAAATTATGTATCTTAAAAAATCTAACAAAATTATTATTAAAATTGGCTCTTCTTTACTTATAGATAATGAAAAAAATATTAGAGAAAAATGGCTTATAGAATTTTCAAAAGATATTAAAAATTTACTAATACAAAATAAAAAAGTAATTATTGTTAGTTCTGGTGCAATAGCAATTGGGTGTAAAAAACTTAAGTTAAATAAAAAAAATTTAAAAATAGATAAAAGTCAAGCAGTAGCTTCTGTAGGGCAGATTGAATTAATGAACCTATTTAGCAAAACATTTTCAAAAAATAATATTAACATCTCTCAAATTTTACTAACATTAGATGATACAGAGCAAAGAAGAAGGTCTTTAAATGCTAAAAGAACTTTTGAAAATTTATTTGAATTAGGATTTGTTCCAATAGTCAATGAAAATGATAGTACGGCAACTACAGAGATTAAGTATGGCGATAATGACCGGTTAGCTTCTAGAGTTGCACAAATATCAGGAGCTGATTGTCTAATTTTATTATCGGATGTAAATGGACTTTATACTAAAAATCCAAAACTAGATAAAAATGTTAAATTAATTAAAGAAATCAAAAATATTGATAAAAAAATAGAAAAGATCTCAACTAACAGTACTAGTGAACATGGAACCGGAGGTATGAAAACTAAAATAGATGCTGCAAAAATTTGTCAATTATCAGGATGCTATATGTCTATAGCTAATGGTTTGTCAAATAGACCTATAAAACAAATACTAGAAAAAAATAATTGTACTTGGTTTTTACCAAAAATTTCTAAACTAGATGCAAGGAAAAAATGGATAATTGGATCTGTATCACCAAAAGGTCAACTAATAATTGATGATGGGGCAAAACAAGCTTTAAAAAAAGGTAAAAGTTTACTTGCAGCTGGAATAAAAAATGTTTTAGGAAAATTTTATAAAGGTGATCATATTAAAATTGTAGATAAAAATAATAAAGAATGTGCTAGAGGTTTAAGTTCATTTTCTTCTGATGAAATCAATAAAATTAAGGGTCGTCACTCGAGTGATATAGAAAAATTAATTGGTTACATTGCAAAATCTGAAGTAGTACATAAAAATGATATGGTAGAAATTTAAAATGAAAATTTATATGAATTCAATTGGTACTAAAGCAAAAAATGCTTTGAGAAATAAAATTAATTCTAAGCTAAAAAATAAGGTATTAAATGATTATATTATATTATTAAAAAAAAATAAAAAATTAATTATTAAAAAAAATAACATTGATATTAGAAGTGCATTAAGAAAAAAAACAAGAGAAAACTTAATAAATAGACTAATCCTTAATGATAAAAAAATAAATGATATTATTAAATCTATAAATAATATTAAAAAACTAAAAGATCCAATTGATATAACTTTAAAAAAGTGGAAAAGACCTAATAGATTATTAATAAAAAAAGTTTCTATTCCAATAGGTACGATTGGAATAATATTTGAAAGCAGACCAAACGTAGCTTGTGATGTATCTAGTTTGGGATTCAAATCTGGAAATTCTGTTATTCTAAGAGGAGGAAGTGAAGCACTTAATTCTAATAAAATTTTAATTTACTTATTCAGAAAAGCTTTAAAAGTTAATAATATAGATCCAAATTATGTTCAATTAATTGAAAAAAAGGATAGAAAATACGTTGATTTCATGTTGTCAGAAATGTCAAAATACATTGATGTTATTGTTCCAAGAGGTGGAAAAAAACTAGTTGCTAAAGTTCAAAATCTTTCAAAAGTTCCTACGATTGGACATCTTGAAGGTATCTGTCATACTTTCGTCGATAAAGATGCTGATTTAAAAATAGCAATTAAAGTTGTTTATAATGCAAAACTAAGAAATACAAGTATTTGTGGTGCTACAGAAACTATGCTTTTACACAAAAAAATTTTTAAAAAATTTTGTAACCCAATATTAAATAAACTTGAAAAAAATAAATGTAAGATTATTGGGGATAAATACTTAAAAAAATACTACAAAGGAAAGTTTAGACTTGCTAAAAATAAAGATTGGTCAACTGAATATTTGGATTCTATAATTTCAGTAAAATGTGTAAAAAACTTAGACGATGCTATTAAACATATAAATAAATATGGAACAATGCATACAGACAGCATAATTACAAAAAATAAAAAAACAGCAAATAAGTTTTTAAAAAATGTTAAAAGTTCAATAGCTATGCACAATACTTCAACACAATTTGCTGATGGAGGTGAGTTTGGTTTTGGAGGTGAAATAGGAATTTCAACAAATAAACTACCACCTAGAGGACCTGTAGGGTTAGAACAATTAGTGTCATATAAATATGAAGTTATAGGAAAAGGACAAATCAGGAAGTAATTTGAGTAGAAAATCAAAAAAAAAAATAAAAATTGGAATTTTGGGTGGAACTTTTGATCCAGCACATTTTGGTCATCTAAAAATATCTCAGGAATCTAAAAAAAAATTTAAATTGGACAAAATAATTTGGGCAATAACTAAAAAAAGCCCAAAAAAAAAGAAAAGTTCATTAAATTTAGAATCTAGAATTTATTATGCAAAAAAAATTATAAAAAGAAAAAAATACATTAAAATTAAATTTTACGAAAAAAAAATAAAATCAAACAAAACAATAAGTCTTATAAATTATATTAAAAAAATTTATAAAAATTCAAGTATTTACTTTATAATGGGAGCGGATAATCTTATAAATTTTCATAAATGGTATAAATGGAAATTAATTGCAATAAAATGTAATATAATCGTGTTTGATAGAGATGGATATAGATCAAAATCTTTAAAATCAATTGCATTCAAACGTTTTGGCCAAAAAAATTTAACCTTTATTAAATTTAAAAAAGTCAATATTTCATCTTCTAAATTAAGAAAAATTTGATAAGATTTTTATAATTAATGGATAAAATACTAGACTTAAATAAAATCATCATAAGTGCTCTGGACTCAAATAAAGCTTTAGACATAGTTACTATAAATTTAGAAAATAAAAGTTCTATGGCTGATTATTTAATAATTGCTAGTGGTACTTCTTCCAGACATATACAGGCGTTATCTGAAATAGTCTTAGAAAAATTTAAAATTAATGGATTAAAAAATTGCCAAATTGAAGGCAAAGAAAGTGGTGACTGGAAATTAATTGATGGAAAAGATATTGTAGTTCATATTTTTAACCCTGAGAAAAGAAAGTTTTATGATCTTGAAAAAATGTGGTCTGAATTAATACCAAAAGAAAAAGTTTTGATATGAAAAAATTTATTATAATTTTGTTTTCCCTTTTTTTTATAAGTAAGGCAAACGCTGAAGTAGAAAAAAATATTTATGAGAAAATTGATTTATTTAGTGAAGTTTTAGAAAAAATTAATGAAGAATTTGTAGAAGAAGTAGATCAAAGTGAAATAATGGATTCAGCGATTGATGGAGTTTTACAATCTCTCGACCCTTACTCATCATATATGAATCCTGAAATGTACAAAGAGATGCTTACAGAAACTAGCGGCAAGTTTGGTGGTCTTGGTATTGAAGTTGGTATGGAAGCTGGAGTTGTAAAAGTTATTTCTCCAATAGATAATACACCTGCGGCTAAAGCGGGAGTTAAAGCAGGGGATTACATTGTAAAAATAAATGATATTCAAGTTCAGGGAAAGTCTTTGACTGAAGCTGTTGAATTAATGAGAGGTCCAGTAGGTTCTGACATAGAAATTACTGTTAGAAGAATAGGAGTCAAAAAAGCAATTAATTTTAATATTACAAGAGAAATTATAGAAATAGCATCTGTAAAATCTAGATATATTGAAAATAATATTGCTTATTTAAGGTTAACTTCATTTAATGAAAATAGTGCTGAACAAATAAAAGATAAAATTAAAGAATTTGATAAAAAAAATAATTTAAAAGGATATATTTTTGATTTAAGAAATAATCCAGGAGGTTTGCTTTCTCAAGCTATAAAAATATCTGACTTTTTTTTAGATAACGGAGAAATTGTTTCAACAAAATCTAGAAAAAGTAGAGAAAATAGAAAATGGTTTGCAAAAAAAGGTGACCTTATAAATGGGAAACCATTAATTGTGATGATAAATTATGGTTCAGCTTCTGCTTCAGAAATTGTAGCAGGTGCACTAAAGGAACATAAGAGAGCAATTATTCTTGGCGAACATACCTATGGAAAAGGATCTGTACAATCAATAATTCCATTAAAAAACAGAGGTGCTATAAGATTAACAATATCAAAATACTATTTACCATCTGGTAAATCCATTTCAGATGTTGGAGTTGCTCCAGACATAAAAATAGAAGAATTATCTGAAAATTTTGTAATTAATACTGAAACAGATAATCAATTAAATTTTGCGATTAAACTTCTTAACGGTTAAAAGTGAAAAAAAAAAATCAAGATTTGCCACTAAGAATTGGCGTTGGAATAGTGGTACTTAATAAAGAAAATAAAGTCTTTGTAGCAAAAAGAATAGATAACCCAAAAAATTTTTGGCAGATGCCGCAAGGAGGAGTTGATAAAAATGAAGATTTTTTTGTAGCTGCCCTTAGAGAACTTAAAGAAGAAACAAGTATTGTTAACGTTAAATTAATTAAAGAAATTGAAAGCAGTGTTACTTATATTTTACCTGACAAATTAATTGGTATTATATGGAAAGGAAAATTTAAAGGACAACGTCTCAAATGGTTTGTGATGAGATTTATTGGAAACGATACTGAAATTAACATTAAAACTAAAAATGCTGAATTCTTAGACTGGAAATGGATAGATTTAGAAGATCTTACCAAAATAGCAGTGAACTTTAAACTAAAGGTATATCAAAAAGTTCAATCTGAGGTAAAAAAAATACTAAGTTAATTTAAAGATTTTAAGGCTTCAATTTTATGATCAATTAAATATTTTTCTTCATCTGAAATATTTTGTTTTTGTCCATCTTTTTCTGCTTTTTCTAAAATGTCTTTAATTTTATTTTTTTCTATTTTTTTAATATCAAAAATATTACTCGTTAATATAGATAGACAATTATTTTTGAACTCTATTATGCCATCTTCAACATAGTAGATTTCTTCATTTGAGCCTGATGAAAAGACTCTTACAAAGCCAGGTTTTAAAAAAGAGATTATTGATATATGATCTTTTAATATTCCCATGTCACCTTCAAATGCTGGAACAACTACTTCAAAGATATCATCTTTGTTTAAAAATGATCTTTCTGGATTTACTATTTCAAGTTTAAAAGCTTCGCTCATTATGCTGCTGCTTCTTTTGCCATTTTTTCAGCTTTTTCAACAGCCTCTTCAATTGTTCCTACCATATAAAAAGCTGCTTCGGGCA
>MDSW01030897.1_pt1 | contig 16713 bp, 17 predicted proteins | sample 811171 | NCBI WGS metagenome assembly MDSW01 (sample SAMN05326641, study PRJNA326480) | marine metagenome | isolation source: seawater | place: Atlantic Ocean: North West | collected 2012
AGCATGCTGTTGTTCATGACTAACAGATACTAAAAAATTATAAGATAAATCATTGAGTAATGATGCTGTAGGTTTTAAATTTCTATGATCAGTAAGTATATCTAAAAACTCTATTTGTTTATTAAGAGATTTTATCACTGATTCCTTTATAGCAAATTTTGCAGCAAAGGACTGTGAAGAATTCTTATGATTTAAGCAATAATCAATTTCAGATTGATGAAAAATTTTTTCATAAAAAAGTTTATTTTTAGAATATGGTTTTTCAGAAAACCGATTAATATCTATAATATCAATTCCAATTCCAATTTTTTCTAACACAAAGAAATTATCGACAAGGTTTATTTATTATCTATTGATTTTTGCAAATGTAATGAAGAGTGAGCATGAATCAAAAGAAATTATTAAAAAAATATTTTTTGAAGTATTTACAAATTTAGATAAAAATGATTTTTCCTGGGAAAAAGAACAAAAAGATTATGAGAATTGGGATTCTTTCGCTCAATTAAATTTAATTACATTCACTGAAGCAAAATTTGATATTTCATTAACATTAGAAGAATCAATTGAGATTAAATCTGCAAATGATCTTCTTAAAACAGTTAAACATCATTTAGCATGAATTTAATAGATTTTCTTAGAAAAAGTGTTGAAAATCATGGAGATAAAGTAGCAATTATTGATAATGATAAAGAAATAACATTTTTTCAGCTTTATGAGGAAGTAGAAAAATTTTCTAACAACATACATATTTTGAATCAAGAAGAAATAATTAGTTTAGTTTCAGAAAACTCTATTTCATTTATAATTGCATATTTAGGAATAATAAATTCAGGAAAAATTGTTCATTTGATTTCACCAGAAACTTCTGAAATTAATTTATTTAATCAATTAAAATCATCAAAATCAAAAAATATTATTTGCAATCAATCAGTAAAAAATAAAATATCTAATTTTATTTCTATAAAGGCTACAACTTTTGATATTGAAGAAATATTATTTAAAGAATATAATAAAAAAAATAAATCAAATGCTAATGATATTGCATATTTAATATATACATCAGGTACAACATCAGAACCAAAAGGAGTAATAGTATCGCATTCAATGATTGAGTTCACTACAAAAAATATTGTTGAAGTGCTAGGTTATTCTGATTCAGATATAGATCTTTTACCACTTCCGTTAAACCACTCTTTTGGGTTAGGATGCTTACATACATCATTATATGTTGGATCCACGCTTGTTTTATTAAAAAATGCAAGCAATTTGGAAGAAATTTTAGAATCATTAAAAAAATATGAAATTACAACTTTAGCTGCTATTCCTGCAACATTAACAAAAATATTAAATTTTAAAAATAAAAAAGTAAAAAAATATTTTTCCCAAATAAGATTAATCATTACAAATAGTACAGCAATTCCTAAAAAAACAGTAATTCAGTATAAAGAAATTTTGAAAAAAGGAAATATAGCAACATATTATGGTTTAACTGAAGCCTCACGTTCTACATTCATGATATTTAATGAGAATAATCAAAGGGAGGAATCTGTTGGTAAATGTTCACCAAATGTAAAAATAGAAATTGTTAATGAAGAGAAAAATAATTTAAAAGTTGGTGATATTTTGATTAAAGGTGATAATGTTATAAAAAAATATTGGAACAATATTGAAGCTGATAAAAATATTTTTGATGGATGGTTAAAAACAGGTGATACGGGATATTTTGATAAGGAAGGCTATCTTTTTCTAAAGGGACGTAGTGATGAAATAATTAATGTTGGGGGAGAAAAGGTAATGCCAATTGAAATTGAACAAAGTGTTAAAAACATTTCAGGTGTGGAAGATGCAGTTGCATTTGGTATAGTGCATGAAGTTTTTGGGCAAACTATTAAACTGAATGTAATAAAATCAAAAAATTCAGATATTGATAAAGCTATAATTTTGAGTCATTGTATTAAAAATCTTGAAAAATTTAAAATTCCATCTAAAATTGATTTTGTTGAAAAAATTCCTAAAACAGATTACGGAAAAGTTAAACGTTTTATGTTAAAATAAAAAGAGAGATTATGACAAAACAAGACAATTTTAAAGATAATTTACAGGAATTAATGAATTATTATGGATATACAGGCACTACTGGAAAAATTAAAATTCAATTTAAATTTTTAAAAAGTTGGATTCTCCATTCTTTAGCTTATTCATCACCATTATCATCATGGTCAATAAAATATCAAAAATTAAGAGGTGTAAAAATAGGAGAAAATTGTCATATTTCACCATATGTCTTAATTGATTTATTACATCCAGAATTGATCACTATTGAAAATAATGTGACAATTAGTTCAAATTCAATGATTTTTGCTCATGTAAATCCTTCAGCAAATGAATTTTTAAAAAAACATGGATATCCTAGAACAATAAAACCAGTTACAATCAAAAAAGGTGCAGTAATTAGTGTTGGATGTATTATTGTAGCAGGGGTAACAATTGGAGAAAATTCAATTGTAGGTGCTGGTAGTGTAGTAGCACAAGATGTACCAGATCATTGTGTTGTTTTAGGAAATCCTGCCAGAGTAGTAAAAAAAATAGATCACTAAGAAAAATTAGTAAATATATTAAAAATAAAACACATTTATCATATTTTATATTTAGAAATATATGAAATTCATTTTTAAAAAACTATCTATACCAGAAGTCATTTTAATTGAACCAAAAATTTTTTCTGATAAACGAGGTTTTTTCTTTGAAAATTTCAAAGAAAATGATTTCATTTTAAATGGCATAACAAAATTGATTCAAGATAATATTTCACATTCTACATATGGAGTAATTAGAGGCTTACATTATCAAAAAAATCCAAAAGCACAAGCAAAATTAGTAACTGCAATTAATGGAAAAATTTTTGATGTTGCAGTTGATATAAGAAAAAAATCTCCAACATTTGGTAAATGGGTTGGAGAAATTCTTTCAAATGATAACCATAAATCATTATACATACCAGAAGGATTTGCTCACGGTTTTGCTGTTTTAAGTGAAGATGCAGATGTATTGTATAAAGTTAGTAATGAATATTCACAAGAAAATGAAAGAGGGATAATATGGAATGATCCTACAATAAATATTCCGTGGTCAATTAATCAACCAATAATTTCTGAAAAAGATGATTTACTACCAATATTAAAAAATATAGATACTAATTTCATATATGAACAATAATACATTAAAGTTAAATAATTAATTTCAAACTTGAAATCATGAAAATTTTAGTTTGTGGAGGTGCAGGATTCATTGGAAGTGCATTTATTAGAAATTATCTAAAGAATAATCCTGAAAATGAAGTAACTAATTTAGATTCACTCACAATTGGTTCAAATTTAAAAAATCTTCAAGAAATTGAAAAAAATAAAAATTATCAATTTATTAAAGATAACATAAAGAATCAAAAAATTGTAGATGATTTAGCAAAAAATGTAGACGTAATAGTTAACTTTGCAGCAGAGTCACATGTAGATAGAAGTATAGCAAATCCAAAAACATTTCTTGATACTAATATTCTAGGAACTTATTCTTTACTCGAAGCTACAAAAAAATATGATAATTTATTCATACATGTATCTACTGACGAAGTATATGGAGATGCAGAAAATGAAGATTCATTTACAGAAAAATCAATAGTAAATCCCAGCAATCCATATTCAGCAACTAAAGCATCATCAGATCATTTAGTTTCCGCATATTATAGAACCTATGGAATTAAATGTATTACAACAAGATGTACAAATAATTTTGGACCATATCAATTTCCAGAAAAACTTATTCCTAAAACCATCATTAGAGCCAAAAAAGATTTAAAAATTCCATTATATGGAAATGGTGAACAAATTAGAAGTTGGATTTACGTATATGATCATGTTCAAGCAATAGAAGAACTAATTTCAAATGGAAAATTTGGAGAAGTTTACAATATTACTGCATGGAATGAAATTACAAATAAAACAATTGTAGAAAATATTTTGAAATTATTAAATAAATCAAAAGATTTAATTGAAAATGTAGAAGATAGACCAGGTCATGACAAAAGATATTCTATAGATGCTTCAAAAATTCAAAAAGAAATAAAATGGAAACCAAAATTTGATTTTAATGAATCATTAAAAGATACAGTTGAGTGGTATAACAAGAAAAGTTCTTGGTGGGAATCTCTAGTAGATGAAAAATCATTACATCCGCAACCATGGACTCTAAAATGGGAATAACAAAAATTTTAGTGACAGGTTCTGCGGGACTAATTGGAACACAAATTGTAAAAGATCTGCTAAGTAATAATAAAGAAGTTTATGCCTGCTATAACGATAATAAACCTGAATTAGGAATTTGTACACATTTAGATTTATCAAAAAAAGATGATATTGTCAATATAATGAATAAGATAAATCCAGATGTAGTAATTCATTTGGGTGCCATTACTAATGTGGAATTGTGTGAAATTGACAAAAAATTAGCAAAACAAATCAATACTGACGCAACTGAAATTTTAGCTTTAGAATCAGAAAAACATAATTCATTTTTTCTGTATATGTCAACAGATTATGTTTTTGATGGAAAAGCAGGCATGAAAACAGAAGAAGATGAACCAAATCCAATAAATTTTTATGGAAAATCAAAATTAGATGGGGAAAAGGTATTAAAAAAAATAACAACGCCAAGTATTATTGTTAGAACAAGTACACCATTTGGAATACATTCAAAAAAAATGAGTTTTCCATTTTGGGTTAAAAAAAATTTAGAATTAAAGAAAGAAATTCCAGTTTTAATGGATCAATATACATCACCAACTTATGTACCAAATATTTCAAAAATGATAATAGAAATAATTGAAAGAAAAATTACAGGGATAATTCATTTGTCAGGTGATACAAGAATATCTAGATATGATTTTGCAATTTACATATCTAAAATATTGAATTTGAATAAACAATTTATCAAATTATCAAAAATAGAACAGATGGCTTGGAAAGCACAAAGACCTGTTGATTCATCGTTAGATGTTAGTAAAGCTAAAAGAATGTTAAAACATAAGCCAGAAAGAATTGAAAATAGTCTAAAATTATTATTTCATGAATTAAATAATTAAAAATTATTTATTTTCTCTAATTAAATTAGCAATTGAAAAAAGTATTGTGCCTGAAATTAACAAAATTGTGCCTAAAATTATACCACATATTCCAATTAAGGCAACATTCGTCATAAACACTTGTTGTTCAGAATAAATTTGTAAAGCCCACATTCCAAAAATTATTCCAATTCCTAGAAAAAATAAACCTGTAACACCATAATATAGTAAAGGTCTTTCAATTGCAACATGTTTAACAGTACTAATTATTACAGATGTACCATGAGAAATAGGTTCTTTAGAATGAGAATTATTTTCATAGCTGATTGTAATAGGAATTTCAGTAATCCTCATTTTCTTCTTTGTTGCCTTAATTAGAATTTCAGTGGATATTCCCATTCCAGATTCAGTAGGAGAAATTTCTTTCAATATTTTTCGAGAATAAGCTCGAAAACCACTTTGTGAATCAGAAATATTGGAGCCAGTCATGACATTTGTCAATCCAGTAATGGTTTTGATTCCAAATTTCCTATATTTTGGTAAATGCTTAGTTTCACCAAGGAATCTAGAACCAATTACAATATCTGCAGTATTCTCAATAATAGGTTGTAATATATCATTAATTTCATTTATTTCATGTTGACCATCAGCATCAAAAGTAACTAAAATATCACAATCAATTTTTTTAGTTTCATTAAAAATTGTTTTAATTGCTGAACCATATCCTTCATTTGTCGAGTGTTTAACAACAATTGCACCCATTTCTAAAGCAATAGATGATGTTGAATCTGAAGAGCCATCATCACAAACAAGAACATTATCATATGTTTTTTTAAGACTTTGAATTATCGGACCAATATTTTTTTCTTCATTAAATGCAGGAATTCCAATTATAATTTTCAATATGCCATTTTTTTTAATCTACATATTTAAGTCATAAACACAACTAATACGCATTATTCTAATTTAATAGTTAATTTTTTAATATAATGGAAAATTATTAGGTTGTGAAAAAGAAAATTCTATTTTGGGTAGATATTGTGATGGCTCATTTTGGATTGGCATATCAATTACAACAAAAATTAGATGGAGAGTTCTATGCAATAATTGATACTCCCAATAAACCTAAAAAAATGTTCAAAAATCAAAAAATAGTGAATTTTGAAAAAATATGGTTTTTTCATGATCATATTAAAAAAACCACTGAAAGACCAGATCTTGATTATTTATCTAATTTTGAAAAAAAATACAATATTGATTTATGGAAATTAACAATTAATGAAAGACATTTTTACAAACATAATAAATTTTATAAATTTAAAACTAATGAAATTTTAAAAATGTTAGAGCAAGAATGTAAATTATTTGAAAGTATTTTAGATGAAATTAAACCAAGTTATCTCTTAATTAATGAACCACCATTTCACTATCAAAAATTAATTGTAGAATTATGTAAAGCTAAAAAAATTAATGTTTTATCCTTACGTATTTCAAAATATAAAACTAGTACAATTGTAGTAGAAAATAATCACACATTTGATTTCCCAAAAAATTTGGATTCAGTAAAACTTGAAGAATTACTAGAAGAGGAGGTAAATGAAAATTATAGTACTGGAAGTAAAAAATGGAATGATGATAGAACATATTCATTATCAAATAAATTAAAAGCATTAAAAGATTATATTTTTATTTCAGATTCTAAAAATACACAAACAAATTTTACATATTATGGTAGAAAAAAATACAAAGTCATATTAGAAACAATAGCCCTGGAGTTTAGAAAAAGAAAACGATCCAAATATCTAAAAAATAATTCAGAAAAAACAGTTAATTTGAATACACCGTTTATTTATTTCCCTTTAGGGATAGATGATGATGTGGCATTACTTCATGATGCACCATTTTTTACAGATCAAGTAGAAGTCATTAAACATGTAGCAAAATCGGTTCCAATTGATTACAAAATATATGTAAAAGACCATATTCATGGGCATTTTAGAGGTTGGAGAGACATTAAACAATATGAAGAAATTAAAAATATACAAAATGTTAGTTTAGTTCATCCGTCATTTCCATCTGAGAAGCTTATTGAAAATTGTAAAATTGTCATTTCAGTAAATAGTGGAGGTTCAACTGTAGAAGCAGCATATGAAAATAAACCTGCAATTACTTTTACAGAACAGCCTATGAACATAATACCAAGCATATACAAAGTTGAATCAATCATAAAATTACATGAATTAATTAAAAAAGCATTAAAAACTCCAGTTAATCCAGAAAATATTAAGAAATATGATCAATTAATTAGAAACAAAAAAATTAATTTTAGTTGGACAGCTTTAGAAATATTAAGAAATGAACAGTTCTATTCTGGAAATATTCTTTCAGATGTAGAATATCCAGAAAATAAAGTAAAAGAATTTTTTGAGAAAAATGAAAAAATGTTTAAAATATTAGCAAATGAACACGTTAAAAAAATGAATGGATTTGAATCTACTAACTAATTACTCACATAGAATACTTATGATAAATATAAGTAAAATAAGATTTTTGAAGGGACAAAATTGTTAGAATTAGAATTTAAACCAAAAAAAAATTCTATTTTTTTTCTAATACTATTTATTTCAGCTTTAATTATTAGATTTTATTATTTTCCTTATAATTTACCTGTAATTATTGATGGATTTGATAATTTTACATATGCAACTGCAATTAATTATTATGGATACTTACCTACAGAATGGACTCCAATAAATAACGGATGGCCAATATTTCTTTCATTTTGGTTCTCTGTAATTAATTTAGAAAATACAATTCAATATATGCAATTGCAAAAAATAATTTCAATTATATTATCATCCCTGATTACAATTCCAGTATATTTTTTATGTAAACAATTCTTTGATAAAAAAATAGCATTAGTAGGTGTTGCATTAATTGCATTTGATCCAAGATTAATTTTAAATTCAATGTTAGGAATTACAGATCCCCTTTTTATTTTATTAACAACAACATCATTAGTACTTTTTTTAAAATATGATAAAAAATTAATGCTGATATCATTTATTTTAGCATCATGTGCTACGATTGTACGTGCAGAAGGGTTATTTCTTTTTTTTACACTAAGTATAATATTTTTTATTAAATATAAAATATCTAAAGAAATTCTAAAAACTTACATTCCATGCTTAGTTATTTTTATGTTAATTTTAATTCCAATTATGGATTATAGAATAGAAGTTGCTGGGTATGATGGTATTTTTCAAAGGGGAACGATGGGAACAGGTCAAATTATTTCAATGATAAATGAAAATGAAAGTGGAAATTCAGAAATTATTGAAGGATTGACACTTTTTGTAAAATATTTAGGATGGATTATGATACCAAACTTTTTAATATTTTTACCACTTGGAATTATTTTATTTTTAAAGCATATGAAAAAAGAAAATAATTTCATTATAATTTTTATTATAATATGCAGTATTCCAATTTTATACGCATATTTACGCCAGGCACAAGATACAAGATATCTGTATGCATTATTTCCAATTTTTTCATTAATATCATTATATTCAGTTAGAAATTATCTTAATAAATTCAAAAGAAAAGATCTAATAATAATTTTAATGATTGCTGGGATTTTAACTAGTTCAATTATTTTTTATGAATATAAAAAAATAGATTATGAGAAGGAAAGAGAATTAAATGAATTTGTTAAAAATATTCCAATAGTAATTGGAGGTTTAAACTATCATCCTACAATAACACAGTATATTGGTCCGTCAGAAGTTAAAGAAGAATGGCCATTTGTATTTTATGACGAAATACGAGAAATTGAAACAATAAAAACTAATAATTACAATGATTTGCATGATTTTATTTCAAATAATAAAAATCGATTAACTCATTTGATAATTGATGATAATTCAAATCTTCCAAATTTTTTAAATGAAATATATTATAATGAAGAGAAATTTAATTATCTAAATAAAATTTATGATTCAAAGATAATGAATAATAATTTTAAAATAAAAATATTTGAAATAAATTTTGAGAAATTTAATTTAAATCAAAAATTAGAGAAATAGATTATTTACTACTTTAATATAATAATTAATCAAAATTAGAACTCAATCAATTTCTTATTACTTGGAGGATGACCTATATTGATGCCATTAATTTTTTCACCGTATTTTGGAGATCTATACAAATTTTCAATGTCGTTAATTTTAAAATTTTTAACAAGATCACTTTTACAAAAAAAAGCATTTACGCCATTATTGTCACAGCCCAATAATGTATAATTTTTTTCTAGTCCTAATTTTTTTAATGCCAATAAACTTGCTCCAAAATAATTAGTGCCATCCCATTGAGCATCAGCATCATAAGGTACAACTTTACTTTCATTGGGAGGTATAGATGAATTAAATTCTATTACTAATACACGTGGATTAAATTTTGTAATTGCTTTCCAAACCCAAAAATCATTATAATCAATATCTATAGATAATAAATCAAAATTTTCAGGTACATCATATTTTTTAAATAAATTTTGAATATTTTCAGCAGTAATTCTTTCATTTTTTATATCTAGTTTCAAATGCATTGAACGTTCTTTACGTTTAATTATTTTTTTTGAAAATTTAGTGTATTTTTTAATATTTTCACTAAATCCCTTGTTTCTGTTAGACCAAGCTTTTTTCAACACTCCTTTCCATTGAATCTCTTGATCTGCACCATAATCCATCATTAATCCAGTCCAACCTTTTTTTTCTAAAAGATAAACAGTGTTACATTCAAATCCATTACCTACTCCAAATTCAACAGAAAATTTGTTGGTAGTCCCAATTTTAGAAAAAATAAATTCCAAAATTCCATCTTCACCATTTTGGGAATAAATTTTTTTTTCATGTAAATTAATATCAAATGTTTCTAAATTCATTTTATTATTATAATCCATTATTTTTAGTATATTTTAGTATATCATAAAATTAGAAATTACATTAATTCATTATAAAGTTTAATTACTTTTTTGATTTCTACATTTGCATTATAATTTTTTAAAATTTCATTTTTTAATTTTTTACCTAGATCAGTTCTAACGTTTTCATTTTTTAGATAATCAATTTGATTTACTAAATCTTTATTTGTTTTTCCAAGACATACATAATCATTTTGAAAATCAAGATTACCTATAGGTGTTGTAACTATTGGCATTTGACAAGCAGCTGCTTCAATAAATTTTGTTTTTGAACCTAAATAACAAGCAAATTCTGGATAAGGAGCTAATAAAACACTACACGTTCTTAAAGTATCAATATAATTATTCACTTGACCAGTAAATGTTGTATTTTTAAAGTTTAAGCCATCGGAAAAAGTTTTATCAGTTGGACCAATAAATACAAATTCAATTTCTGGGAATTTTTTAACAATAAATTGAATCATATCAAAACCATAGTAATTTAATTTTCCAGGTAAAAATGGACCTACTAAAGCAATTTTTAATTTTTTACATTCAGTAGGCATATAATTTTCTGGAAAAACAGCATTTCGTACTAAAGTTGTACTTTGAATATTTTTTACTCTGTCAAGAATATGCTCTCCAGCACAAATAATATGTTCAGATTTTTTAAAAATTTTGGTTTCTAATTTTTTGTAGTGATATGATTTAGCTAAAAATGCCCATCTACGCCATGAATGATACGAATAACCATTTACCATATGTGAAGAAAATACAAATTCAAGTCCATGTGCATCAACAATATATCGATGATTTTTTAATAATCTGCCACTAAGTTGTTGAGCATGAATTAAATTATTTGATAAATCAGGAACTTTTTCTTCATTAAATTCATCAATTAATTCAATATTTATGAAATCATTTTTTTTAAGTGCATTTAATTCCCATTCAGCCCGATTTCCGCTTGCATCAAAACCATCAATTTTTCTTTCAGTTATCATAGAAACTTTGTTCATTTTAGTACATAGTTGGAATAATGATTAAAACTTTGTTAGTGATTGTTTCAAAAAATACTAAAAATAGTAATAGTTATTTGATAAACAAATTCGTGAATTTTAAAGTAAATTTAGAAAAAAGTGATTTCAAACTTTATTTATATGCATAATTCACTGAAGAATTAATGAAAGAAGGTTGGGGAAGACGTAGATGGTGGGAATTTAGACAAGGTCATACTGTATACTTAATTTTTGTATTAACATTCATAAATTTTATTTTAATTGCATATAGACTATTAATTGAAAGAGTAACTTTTTTTAAAGATCTAGTTCCTGAATTGTGGATTTTTGCATTAATGTTTATTTTAGTTTACGTTCCAGCTGCAATATTGATTGGTTATTGGCATAGACGTACACAATTAAGAGTAGAAACTACTATAATTAATCAACAAAATCCTGTTTTAGCAAAAATGATTAGGACGTTATTGGATGTACAAACTGGAAAAGCATCTGAAGAAGAAATTAAAGATTTTAGAGACATGTTGAAGAGTATAGAAGGCAAGCATAAGAAGTAAAATGGTTTTTCAAAAAAAAATCATAAGAGAATTTTGGTGGGCTGGAAGAATGGGCCATTCCATATATCTAACAATTTCATTAGGATTTATTAATTTCATTTTAATTACATATAATTTTTTGATTGACGGTAACGAAATATTAGAAAATGTTCTTTCAGAAATATGGGTATTCTCTATTATTTTTCTAATATTGTATATTCCTGTATCAGTTTTAATTGGAAGATGGCATTCAAATACTCAAATACATGTGGATATGGAACTAAAAATGTTTGAAGATCCAATTTTAGCAAGAATGATTAGGACATTATTGGATGTACAAACTGGAAAAGCATCTGAAGAAGAAATTAAAGATTTTAGAGATACAATTCTAAAAATTGAAAAACAAGAAAATGATAAATGATAACTGTAAATAAAAATTGAGCCTAAAAATGGACCTTTATCATAAAAGATCAAGATTTTAACATAGTTTAGTTAAATTACCAGAAAAAATTTTCAATAGTCATGAAAGGAGTAATTTTACATGCAGGTCATGGAACACGATTACGCCCTCTAACACATACTGGTCCAAAACAATTACTACCAATAGCAAATAAACCAATGTCAAATTATTGTGTTGATACATTAATTCAAGCTGGGATTAAAGAAATTGCGTTTATAATTGGCGGAATAGGTTCTCAAAAAGTAAAAGAGTTTTATGGAAATGGAGATAAATTTGGTGTAAAATTTTCATATATTGAGCAAGATTATCCTAAAGGAATAGCACATGCCATATCTTTATGTAAAAATTTTATTGATGGAGAAAAATTTATAGTTTTTTTGGGAGATAATATTATTAATAAAAATATTTCAGAATATATTATTAATTTTGAAAAATCTAATGTTGAAGCATCATTACTATTGTGTGAAGTAGATAATCCATCACAATTTGGAATTGCAGAAATAAAAAATAATAAAATAATTAAAATTGTAGAAAAACCAAAAAATCCAATTACAAATTTTGCTGTAACTGGAATCTATTGTTTAACATCACATATTTTTGAAATAATAGATAAATTAAAACCATCATGGAGAAATGAATTAGAAATAGCTGATGCATTACAAATGTTAATTGAAAATAATGAGGAATTAACATTTGAAATGATAACTGATTTTTGGAAGGATACCGGAACTCCCAAGGACATAATTGAAGCAAATAAAAAAATTCTTGAAAATATGAAAGAATCTAAAAATGGGCAAATTGAAGATGGGGTAATTATTTCAGGTAAAGTAATAATTGGTCATGGCACTAAAATAAAGACAGGAGTTAAAATTACAGGTCCAGTTATAATTGGTGAGAATTGTATAATTGAAGAAAATTCTGAGATTAAAGAAAATTCCAGTATTGGGAATGATTGTAAAATTATAGGAACTACTATTTCAAATTCGATTATAATGTCAAATTGTGTATTTGAAGGGAAATTTGAGATTAAAAATAGCATAGTGGGTTCAAATTCTAGAATTTCACAAAATAATGTATCTAATAATGAGTTTCTTCTTGGAGAAGGTTCTCAAATATCCATATAATATTCAATAGTAAATCATTAAAGAGTAATTTTTGAAGAATTAATTATATGAATTTACTTGGAATAGATTTTGAAGATTGGTACCACCCACAGCTAGTTGAACCATTTGTGCCTAAAAATAAAAAAATCCCAACGATGTACCAGGGATTAGATAAAATTCTAGAGCTATTAAGAAAACATGAAGTTAAAGCAACATTTTTTGTTGTTGGAGAGTTATTAGAATCCAATCCAGAAATTCTAGATAAAATTCTAGAATCAGATCATGAAATAGGATTTCATACAATGAAACACGATAGATTAGATTCAGCCAATTTTAAAGAGAAATTTCAAGACGAAATAAAACAATTTACTAAACTTACATCAAAAAAATCAATTGGTTTTAGGGCACCAACTTTTTCCATTAATAAAAAAAGTTCATGGGTAATTGATGAGCTTGTTAAAAATAATTATAGATATGATAGCAGTATAATTCCTGCAAAGACTAGTTTATACGGAATTCCAGAGGCAGAGAAATCACCATATAAAATTACAAGTGATCATTTAGAAAAAAATAGTGAAGAAGGTAAATTAATTGAATTTCCATTGTTAGTTACAAAATTTTTAGGAAAAACTATTCCTGCTGCAGGAGGATTTTATTTGAGAACATTACCATTAAAAATTATAAAAAATGCAATTAAATCATATGAAAAGAAAAATAGAGTATCAAGTTTTTATATTCATTCATGGGAATTAACACCTGAATATATTCCAAAAATAAAATTACCAATTAAAAATAAGTTTGTAACATTTCATAAAATAGAAAAAACATTTTCTAAAATGGAATCACTGCTAAATGAATTTGAATTTACTTCGTTTAATTCATATTTAAATAAATTAAATATATGAAAATATGTCAGAAAAAGAAACAATCGTTGTATGGTTAGATTTTGATGCATATTCCTATTTTCACTTAGGTATAATTTCTAAATTATCTAAATTAGAAGAATTTGACTTTATTGGAATTATTACAAGAAAACAGGACATGGAATTTTTTAAAAAACAGGAGTTTGTTAAATTTAAAAAATTATTTTACTATCCAGATTGTTATATTGAAAAATCAACTTTTGACATGAGTAATTTGAAAAAAATTGAAGATGAATTTGGATTAAATATTTGGTTAAATATTTTTTCAGATAGAAGTTTTAATAAATATTGGACTGATTTTCATAAATTTACATATGAAGAAATTTTAATAATTATAGAAAAATCTCTAGTATTTTTCAAAGATATTTTACAAAAAGAAAAACCAAAAATGATTTTAATGCAAACACCAGGAGAGAATGTTTCAAATGTACTTCTTTACGAGCTTGCTAAAAAAATGAATATTAAGACTTTTATGCCGATGGATATACATTACAAAAATCATATACATATTTCTGCTAATAATAAAAATACTGAAATTTCAAGTAAAATAAAATTAAATGAAAATAATTTTGATAAATCATTACCACAATATGATAAAGAATTTATAAAAAAACAAAATTATGGTGATGTTTTAAAAACAATTTCTAGTTTTGATCCAAGTATGAAATCATTTTCTCAAAAAATTAAACATTATCTAAGAAGATTATCAAATAATTTGGAACCCATTTATCTTAATACAGGAAAAACAAAATTTCGTCTCATTCAGAATAGATTACATAATAATTTAGAAGTAAAAAAGCGTAAACAATTTTTAGATAATTATGCAGAAAAAACATTACAAAATGAGAAATTTTTGTATTTTCCACTTCAAAGTGAGCCAGAAGCTTCAATTCTAATGAATACACCATTTTATAGTAATCAAATTAATTTAATTGAAATTATTGCAAAATCTATTCCAATAAATTATTTATTATATGTAAAAGAACATCCCCTTCAAAAAATTAAATTATGGAGATCTATTGATGATTATAAAAAAATTAGAGATATACCTAATGTAAGATTTTTGCACCCTAATGTTAATGCACAGGAAGTACTAGAAAAAAGTCAAGGAGTGATATCAATTTCTGGTGCAACTGGATTTGAAGCATTATTTTATCATAAACCAGTAATCCTATTTGGAGACGAATATTATGACAAATTATCTATGGTAACAAAAATTGAAACAATTATAGATTTACCACAAAAAATTAGAAATACATTATTTAATTTCAAGTTTAATGACAAAGAATTTTCTATGTTTGTTAAAATTTTAAAAGAATTTGCATTACCTGTTCCATATTATTCAATAATCAAGGATGGTGTTTTAATATCATCGGTTCAGAGAAATAAAAATAATTTTAATTTAACAAAATCAACATTTAAAAAATTTATTCAAAAGTGGGATAAAGAGTTTACAATACTTGCAAAAACAATTTTAGTACGTTCAACTGAAATAAATTGAAAAAAAACGTATATTCAAAATTTATTAGAGATTAAAAAAACAATAAGACATGAGAATGACTCAAAAATTATTTGATCTTTCCAATAAAACAATAATTTTAACTGGAAGTGCTGGTCGTTTAGGTTCAAATTTTGCAGAAATATTAGCAGATGCAGGTGCAAATTTAGTTCTGATAGACATAAATGAAAAAGAAAATGAAAAATTAGAAAAAAGAATTACTAAAAAATTTAAAATAAAATGTATATCTTCAAGTGCAAACATTACAGAAAAAAACGAATTACTACAACTTTCTAAAATAATAATTAAAAAATTTGGAAAAATAGATGGATTAGTGAATAATGCATTTTATAATCCTAGAACAAATATACAGCAATCTGCAAAACGATTTGAAGATTACTCATTAGATTTGTGGAATGACGTAGTATCTGTAAATTTAACCGGAGTATTTTTGTGTTCACAAATATTTGGAAAAATTATGGCTAAACAAAAAGTAGGAGGTTCTATTGTAAATATTTCGTCAATTTATGGAATAAATGGAGCAGATCAGAGAATATATGGAAATAGTAAATTAAATTCACCACCATCATATGCAGCTACTAAAGGTGCAGTTGTTAATTTCACTAAATATTTAGCTGCATTTTGGAATAGGAAAAATATTCGTGTTAATACAATGACATTAGGCGGAGTAGAAGATAAATCATATATGAATAAAAAATTTATTAAAAATTATTCAGATAAAACAATGATTGGCAGAATGGCTACAAATAATGAATACAATGGAGCATTATTATTTTTAATATCTGATGCATCATCCTATATGACTGGAAGTAATTTAATTTTAGATGGTGGATGGAGTAGTTGGTAATTAAAATGAAATTAACTTATTTTTAAAAATTAATTCTGCTAATTTAAATTCAATTTCAGTATCAATCATTAGACCACACTCAGGTGGAATTTCTATTGGTAATGCTTTTGGTAATATTGGGTTTTTATATTTCAGGAATTTTTCAACATTAAAAATGAATAAACCATTAAGCTGATAAACGGTGGGTGATTCTTGTCTACTTTTAGGTCTATTTTTTAATTTTTTACATAATTGTAAAA
>MDSW01166349.1_pt1 | contig 16712 bp, 16 predicted proteins | sample 811171 | NCBI WGS metagenome assembly MDSW01 (sample SAMN05326641, study PRJNA326480) | marine metagenome | isolation source: seawater | place: Atlantic Ocean: North West | collected 2012
CGGCGACGGAAAAAATAGTCCGTTTCATGTTTCCTGCTCCTGCGGATTCAGATGGCGTATGCCCTTGAACCCTAGGAGTGCATGACTGTGCCCGCCTTAACCTTTGTTAAGTTGTGGGTATTTGTCGCTGATCACGGGTTAACCGAAGTCAAGGCTCTGAGCGTGGTGGCAACGATAATTGCCGGTATGAGTCATCTCGGACTTCAAATGCTGTTTGTGCTCCTTCTCTTGGTTGCCCCGACGACCATGGCGGACGTGGCTGGACCCACTGCAAACGAATTGGCGACGATCTATCCGGATGCCGAGAATGCAGGGCCATATCAAGGCACGCCACCGGTCGCTGAAGTGTCGATCGCCAACGCGACGGTCGGATACATTTTCTCGACGGCCGGTGTCATCAACTCAACGGGTTATGCCGGCGAAACCATTGATGTGCTGGTCGGCGTATCCACAGACGGCATCATACAGGGCGCGATGTTGCGCAAGCATAGTGAGCCGATCCTTGTCATCGGGGTATCCGACGATGACCTGAAGAACTTCGTAGACGGCCTTGCCGGGACGAACGTTCTGATATCCGCTGTCGAGCGCTCCCGCCGCACCCCGGACAGCGCCGATGCGATCTCAGGCGCGACCGTCTCCAGTGCCGTTATTCGAGATGCCGTCATCCGAGGTGCCCGGACGGTGTTTCGCGCGCGCAGCACCCCTGTCGGGCCGGCGCGGCTCGAACGACCCGCTTATGAAACGAAAAGCTGGCCCAAGCTCATACAGGATGGTGAAGTCGCATCGAAACAATTTCGGTTTGCGGACATACCGGATGAACTTGGCTATGACGCCGTCCCCGAAGATACCTTCATCACCCTCTATGCAGCATTGCTGACGCCACCACTGATCGGCGGGAATTTGTTGGGCAAGCGGGAGCACGATGCGCTGCTTGCATCGCTCGGTTCCGGGGATCATGCAGTTTTGATCGCGGCCAACGGGTTCTACTCGTTCAAAGGGCGAAATTACCGGAAGTCAGGGGTGTTCGACCGCATCCAGATCACGCAGGGGACACGTACCATCCCGCTGCATGCCGCGTCGTATCGCAATTTGGAGCAATTGAAAGCCCCTGATACACCTGAATTGAGAGAGATCGCAATATTTGTGCTGGGCACGGATACCGATTTCGATCCGACGTCTCCATGGCGTGTTGATTTGTTCATCGAAAACACGTCCCTCGCCGGGGCGGGTCCAGATTACACGGTTTCTCTTCCGTACGCCCTGCCACAGGCATATGTAACCAAACCGGCATCATCGGGGAGCGTGGATAGCGAAGATCCGTCCGCTCATCCGCTCTTGGAACAGATCTGGCTTAGCCGACAAATGGATATCGTCGGTGTAGCCCTGCTACTGACACTGCTCACTGCGGTCCTAGTGTTTCAGGACAAGCTCGTACGTTACCGACAGTTTCGGGACGCAGGCCGCCTCGCGTTTTTGGCTTTCGTTCTCGTCTGGCTCGGTTGGTATGCCGGCGGCCAGTTGTCGGTCCTCCAGGTTCTGACGTTCACACACGCCCTGTTGCAGGGCTTCGAATGGGAGCATTTCCTCATCGACCCCGTTATCTTCATGCTTTGGGGGTTCGTTGCCGTCACCCTGCTGTTCTGGGGTCGTGGTGTTTATTGCGGATGGTTATGTCCCTTCGGCGCCATGCAGGAACTCCTGAATGCCGGCGCACGCCGATTGGGCGTGACGCAACTTCAAGTGCCATTCGCAGTTCATGAACGACTTTGGGCAATCAAGTACGTCATTTTTATCGGCCTATTCGCCGTTTCACTGCATACCCTCCGCGAAGCGATGGTGCTATCCGAAGTAGAGCCGTTTAAGACGGCGATCTCTATGGCCTTCATCAGACATTGGCCGTTCGTTCTTTATGCGGCATTCCTATTGTTGGCCGGATTGTTCATTGAGCGTTTTTTCTGCCGCTACCTTTGTCCGCTCGGCGCGGCGCTCGCCATCCCGGCACGGCTCCGGATGTTTAACTGGCTCAGGCGACGCCATCAATGCGGACGGGAATGTCAAATCTGCAGCGAACGTTGCACGGTCCAAGCCATCCATCCCACCGGTGAGATCAACCCGAACGAATGCATCTATTGTCTCGAGTGCCAGACATATTACATGGACGATCACATCTGCCCCCCGCTTGTCGCCGCCCGGAAAAAACGGGAAAGGCGTCTGGCGCTGGCTGCAGGTGAGGCTGTGAACCGAGAGGCCGACCATGGTTGAGCTCCAACCGATCTCCAGGCGCCGTGCAATCACGATCATTGCAAGCTGCTGCGCGTTCCCCGCAACCGGTCTCGCCGCAAAGGAACAGACTCTTGAATGGAAAGGCACCGCGCTTGGCGCAGACGCTAGGATAATATTCAAGAGCAGCAACGGGCCCCTAGCCGATGCGATGTTGGCTACGGCGCGCGACGAGATAGAGCGCCTCGAAGAGATCTTCAGTCTGTATCGCCCGGATTCAAGCGTCGCGACCCTCAACCGGGACGGCCTCATCCCTGAAGCCCCATTGGAATTGATCGCACTGACACGCCAGGCGCTTTGGTACACCGAGATTACCCATGGCGCGTTCGATATCTCCGTGCACCCGCTCTGGGATCTATATGCCGGACATTTTAGCAGGTATCCAACTGACCTACTCGGCCCGCCGGACGACGCCGTTGCCGCCGCGTGCGCATCCGTCGGCCCAGGCCATGTCAGATTGAAAAATTCGTCTATCAGTCTCGATCCGGGAAGCAAACTCACCTTCAACGGGATCGCGCAGGGCTATATCACCGACCGCGTCGCCGATCTCCTGCGTCAACACGGCTGGCGCAATGTGTTGATACAACTCGGCGAAACTCGCGCGATCGACGGACACCCCGACGGCGGGCCCTGGAAAATCGGGCTGCCCGGAGAGGGTCGCACTGCCTTGTTCAATGGCGCCTTGGCGACATCCAGCGCAGACGGCACCCGGTTCGTCGCGAACGGTCCACACCATCACCTCTTCAATCCGGCTTCCGGCCGCTCAGCAACTGCGCGCCCTCCCGTAACCGTGGCGGCGCCGCGCGCGACAGATGCGGACGCGCTTTCCACCGCACTATTCATCCTACCGGACTCCGAACACGCAAACGTCCTCGCGAAGGTGCCAGGCGCACAGATCGTGCCGAATGGAACGCAATCATGAAGAATTTTCTCGCGACCTTCTTCTCATACGGTTTCAGACCCTTTTTCCTGCTCGGCCCCGCCTATGCGGTCATTGTCATGCTGCTGTTTCTCATGTGGATCGGAATCCACTTTGCCGATGCACAGATTGTCGGCATGTCGATCGGCGTTCCGCCACACATCTGGCACGCGCACGAGATGCTGTTCGGTTTCGGCACGGCGGCGCTTGCCGGGTTCCTGCTGACGGCGGTTCCCAACTGGACGGATACAAAGCCGGTTCACGGCTACACATTGGGCTTGCTTGTTCTGCTGTGGGCAGTGGGGAGGGTCGGTAACGGATTCTCTGCGCAACTCCCGGTGATCACCGTCGCGGCGCTCGATCTATTGTTCCTGCCGGCATTGGGAACCCTCGTGGTCGGTGGACTGCTCAAAGGGTGGTCACGGCGAAACCTCGTCTTCGTTCCGCTCATCGGCGGATTCATCGCGGCGCAGTCACTATATCACCTTGAGTTGCTGGATATCGTCGAGGATGGAATTGCATCCGGACATAATCTTGCCGTCAATATGTTCGCACTGCTGATCGCTATCATCGGCGGGCGCGTCGTGCCGGCGTTCACGACCAGCGCGTTGCGGCAACGTGGATTCGTCAAACTACCCGCAAATTGGCCGTCATTGAACGCGGTAGGCGTCTTCCTTGTCGCCGCCTTCACCATCGCCGCATTTATAGCGCCCGACGACGCGGTTACCGGGTGGCTCGCAGCTGCGGCGGCTCTGGCAAACGGATTGAGACTCGCGGGTTGGCGCGGGCTTAGAACACTCGGCATGCCGATCGTGTGGGTGCTTCATGCGGGGTTTGCCTGGCTTGTCATAGGACTGGCGTTAAAGGCATATGCCAATCTGGACGGTTCAATATCTTCTGCGAGCGCCACCCATGCACTAACGGCAGGCGCCATCGGAACGATGGTTCTGGCGATCATGAGCCGCGCCGCACTCGGTCACACCGGACGGGCGCTCGTCGTCAGCAACTGGATCGTCGCCGCTTTTGTACTGGTGACATTAGGTACGCTGGCACGGATCGTCGTTCCTGCCGCACTGCCGTCATTTTACAGCCCGGGAATGCTTTTCGCCGGGCTTTCGTGGGCCGGCGCATTCGTAATTTTCGTTGCCACGTATTTCCCAATCCTGACGGGGCCACGCGCCCATCGGGGTGATTAGGTCAGGCCACAGTCCGCTCTTCCAGATCGTCTTCGTATGGATAATATTCCCGGAGCGCTGCAACGTCCTTGATATATACCTTGTGCGCATCCGATTCGACGCCATGGTCTCTGAGTTTATTGAACAGTCGTGACAGGCTTTCCGGCTGGACACCCAACCGCGCGGCAATCAGATGCTTGTCGTACGGCAAATCGACGATGGCTTCGCCCTCAACGCCTCGGCAACGACGCAAAAGAAATTCCACCAACCGCTGGCCGGCGGAGCGGGTCTTCAAGGTTTCGACTTCATGGACCAGCCGGTGCAGGTGGCGTGACATCGACGCCAGCATATTCAGCGCGACGTCCGGTTCTTTTGAAACAACGGATGCAAAATTCTTCGAATCGAGTGCGATTAACGTAGCGTCTTCGATCGCTTCGGCATTTGCCGGGTAACCGCCACCAAGAAATGCGGCGGCTTCGGCGAACATATCTCCATTGTTGAAAACTCCGAGGACCGCGTGCTCTCCGCCTGATGTATCCCGATAAACCTTCACCCAGCCGTCTAAGATCACGAAAAACTTACTCGCGGGGTCGCCACGCTGAAAAATTAAACGCCCCTTTAGGAACGTCCGTACGGTCGCGCCATTGAGCAACAAATCCAATATCGCGCTGTCGAGCCCCGAGAACAGAGGCTGTGCGCGGACGATCATTAGATTATCATCACCGAGGGTTGCCATGCTCTCCCCTCCAAACATGGTCGCACACTCTAAACTCGTCTAACATTAGTGGATTGTGTAAACGCCGTCGAATCATCGAATTACGGTCAGAAAACGCCGAGCAGATTGTGCAATCTCGCATCCTTGGATTTAAAATGCCCGACGAACCAATCCCGCAGCCGATGCGACAACTCCTCCGACATCTGGTCAAAACCGCCGGCATCGAATTCGGTAATAATATCCAGAATATCGTCCAGCAGCGCCTCATGGTCTTGTTTGTGCTCGAGGTATTGATCGTAATTACTACGCCGCATGACGCTCTCCTCCAGAGCGAAATGCGCCGCGATCTTTGAGAATATCTCGCCCAGGAAATGTTCAACGACATCGCGCGGGGCATCGACTTCAAGACTCTCGTGCGCGCGATTGATGAGTTCGATCAACTGCTGATGTTCATGATCGACGGCGTCGATTCCGATTCGGAATTCTTCATGCCATTCTATCAAAGCCATTACTCAACCTCCGCCCTTCGCACCGGAGATCACAAATCCTCCGGCGACGGGATCGAAATCGATAGCGAGATTACCCCCGGCATCGACATGCACAATCCTTCGGGTCTCGTAATCCCACCCCTCGTCACGAACGGTTGTCCGCATTCGTAATCCGACTTTGTGCTCCCCTGCGCTGATGATGAATTTCTCGTACATTCGTGACGGACCATCGCCACGAAGACCCGACGGAGACAATACGTTCTTATAGATTATCTTGTCATCGAGCTCGAACTCGATCGCCAACGGAACCCGCTCTCTGGAACAAATCTGCACTTTGCGCATGTTCGGCGCCAGTGCCTCGAGTTCGGCCGCCGTCCGGTCCCGGCACCCCCCCAAGGGCTTTCCACCATAAGCGAAGCTCAATTTGATCTGCGCCTCGCCATCATCAAGCAAACGGTATGCTGGCGCCGCCGAAAAATACCCAACAAGAACGGCGAAAACGCCGTAGACAATCCCTTGGGCGATAATACGGAGCGCCTGTTTCATGATTGCGGCTCCTCTCGTATCGCATGTTCTCCCGCTGCCCTTTCCGCTTGGCCGGCGAGACGTGTCAGATTCTGCTGAAACTCTTCGACGTCAGCCAATGCCCGGCGCCATTCCACCGGAGCACGCCAGATCCTCGCAAGGCGTTCTCGGGGCACGCGTTTTCGGAGATTCGGATCACGCCTGCGCTCGAACCGGTCCTCGCTCCATTCTTGGCCCAAGCGGTAATAGCACTCTCCAGCGCGGCAACCGACCACGGCGACACCGTCTGCCAGGTTTTTCGAAAGCACGTAATCGATATAGGGCGGCGGCAGCATTCCCGCGCAAGGCAGATCGATCGCGACGCGATTGTCCCCGGCCAGCTTTCTGCTCTGAATGCCATGCTTGCAGCCGATAATCAGGACGCGGGATTGCCCCTCCAGCTTCTCCGTAAGTGTATGTATTTTGTCTCTCAATTGCCGCGCGGTGAGCTCCGGAAGGTCGATACCCGGCACCAAGTCGCTGGACACGCGGAACGGCATCGCCGTCGGACATGAGCCGACGCAGATTCCGCAACTCACACAAAGATCCGGATCGACTTTCGCCTGCTGCTCAAACGGTTGATTGCCGGTACGTCGAACCATCGTAATCGCACTGAATGGACAGTCGCTGGCACAACGCGTGCAACCGTTGCAGTTGTCGAGATCGACCACGGCGGCCGGGCGAGCACGCCGGGGCGGCAGCCATGGCATAAGCATCAACGCGAAGGTTCCGACGAACGCAATCATCCAGACCGTACCGGCGCCCCATTCATCCACCAGGGGAAATGCGAACAGGTAATACCAATCAAGGTCCAGTTGAAGTGGTACACGATCAAGATTCGCCGGCCCGTGACTCACCGCCGGCTGAACGAACGACAAAACCAGAAGCATCGCCAGCGTTCCAAGCGCAAGCTTCCGTGCCGGCTTCCACTTGGCGTAACTGACGCGTTGCAGGTGAATCCACATCACGAGAAGAAGGATTAACGGCACCGCGATATGCAGAAAAATAAGCAACGTGAAGAATCGGTCGTCGAGACTGCCCTCGTGCATGAAATTGCGGGCGATAGGCTCGCCGAAGATCGGCAGCCAATCCAGCCACTCCGAAGACCTGATGGCGACGTACTGTCCCAGTTCGTCCCATATCAACCAGTATCCCGTCACCCCAGCCGCGATGACGAGCCAAGTCATCGGCACCCCGGTTATCCAGGAAAATGAACGGGGTCCGCGGTGGTGGTCGAAAGCGAATTCCCGGATGACGTGGAGAACCATCATGACCACCAGCGCATCAGAAGCGTAACGGTGCAGCGAGCGCATGACGCCCCCCAAGTACCACTGGCCGTGCGTCAGGCTCTCAACGGACTCGTAGGCTTCGGTCAGTCCGGTATCAAAGAATACATATACGTATAGTCCGGAGACGGCCACGATCCAGAAATAGAAGAAACCGAGGCTGCCGAGGTAATACATCGGATTCCAGCGGGGACCAAAAGCCCAATCGAGCCAGCCCTCCACCCACATGAACGGTGCCCGGATTAACGATTGAAGGACTTTCATTCACACGCTCCGATGGTGGAATTCTTACGCATGCCGCGAGGCACGCCTTTGTGCGATCAATGCCCGTACGATGACGATCCCAATCCCGGACAAGCTGAGTGCCCCCATCACGATGGCAATGAAGATTGAATAATCGAACCGGTACTTGCCACTGGCCGGGTCATAAAGCGTGCAGAACAGTTTTACCCGGTTGATCAGGCCATCGATGCTGCTCATTTCGATGCGTCCGCCGTAGATCAGCTGCTTGAGCGGCTCAACCAGCAGCGGCGCCTCGAAATCCGCCCCGTAAATATGCCGATATACGCGCCCGTCGGTATCGATAACCGAGGTCTGTGACAGATGGTCGAAGCCCTGGGGCGATGGCCGAAATGTGAAACCGAGATCACGCGATAACCGGTCTACGGTTGCGGCATCCCCGCTCAAAAATGTCCATCCGGAAATATTGATGCCATGAGATGCGGCGTAGGAGCGCATACGGCTCGGGGTGTCGTTTCGTGCATCGAACCCGATGCTAACGATACCAAAACTCTCGTCGCCGAACGCATCGCGGGCTACGTCCACCGCATTGGCCAAAGTTTCCGAAACCATCGGACAGATGTCGGCGCAGCTTGTGTAGACAAGGCTGATCACCAGGGGTTTGTTCAGGTAAGAGGCGAGGGAAACAGGTTTATTGTTCGTGTCGACAAAATGATAATCGCCAAGCCGGTTCCCGATCGAAGATTGAGATGCCTCGAGAGCCTGAGTGCGATCAAACTTGAGCTCGCTCTCCACCGGCGCCGCCTGCAGACCGAGTATCGCGACCGCAAGAAACACGGCTTGCGTCAGCCTATGACCCGGCAAGGATGCCTCCTTCCAGAATGGCGCCGCCAAGCACGAGAATCAGTTGCAGCAGCGACGCGAAGAATGTGCGCATCGCCATGCCGGGTGACGGTGATTTTACGAACAACCATCCTCGGTAAAGGAAATAACCACCGCCCAACGCTGCAGGCACCATATAAACAGGGCCATATCCGAAAAGTCCCGGCAGCAACGATATAACGACCAGCACCAGGGTGTGCGCGAAGATGACCCGAGCGCCGCGCTCGATACCGATTACCACCGGGAGCATCGGCACCCGGACGGCGGCATAGTCTTTCTCAAGAGCCGCCGCCAGTGACCAGAAATGGGGGGGCGTCCAAAGGAACAGTACCATCGCCATGATCGCAGGAATGGGCCCAGGGACAGGCGATACAGCCGCCGATCCCGCCAATACGGCAAACGTTCCAGAGAGACCACCAATCACGATATTCCAGGGCGTGAGCGGCTTCAGCCATACGGTATAGACAACACCATACGTAATGGCCCCCAGGAACAGGTAAACGCCCACAAGCGGATTGAGCACCAGGCCTGCAATCGACACCGACCCGGCTAGCAACAAAAGAACACCCAAATGCCAGACGGCCCCGGGTTTGTACTTGCCCGTCACGAATGGGCGTCGGCATGTCCTTTTCATTCGGGCGTCCAGTTCGACTTCCACCAATTGATTGAAGGCGCCCGCCGCCGCGCTTGCACCAAGGGCTGTCAGGCAGAGCACGGCGATCTGCCACGCCGGCAAGCTGACACCTGGCGTGACCGCGAGCCCCGCCGCCGCGCTGAGCACGATGGCGAAACCGATGCGTATCTTGAACAGGCCGTAGAGCTCTTTCAGAGTTGCCCGCATGATGCGCTCCATCCCATCATGTCATCAACTAAGCGGCCATACTTCGGACAGGAATTTCCAGTTCACGAAATAATAGAGCACAAAGCTGATGAAAAAGACGGTTACGAGAGTGACGGTTCCCGGAAGCTTAAGTGTCGCTTCGCCACCATGACCGGAAATCGTCGCCCCGCCGCCCTGGAAGATAATCGGCGCCGTCTTCGCCATTTCTTCATCACGAGGTTTGCCCACGAGGACCGAACCGACAACGACGACGATGAACATGATGCCGCCGATGGTCGCCAGTACCGCAAAGACGCCGTTCAATCCCATCATCAGAAAGGCGGCAGGTGGATAATCGAAGCTAAGAGTGGCATCCGAAAACGTCATGTCCCAATGACGACGTGATACGCCCAACGTCCCGGCGCCCATCATCAACATGGAGATGCCGAACGCGCCGAGCCCGAACAGGTAGGGCTGCCATTTGCACCACCCCTTCAGGATCAACTCGCGTCGGAAGATAAGCGGCACCACCAAATACGTGATCGCCATGAAGGCCAAAGTCGTCCCCGCGGCGACCGTCCCATGGAAGTGGCCCGTCACATAGAGCGTGTTGTGCATCAACAGATTCAATTGCTCCGTGCCGAGAACAACCCCGGAAATCCCGCCGACGAAACCGAACATGACGACCGACAGGAACATCCCCGAAAACGCCGGGTTACCCCACGGCGCATTCCTGAGCCAGCCGAACACCCCACGTGTGAAGCCATTGCGCCGCTGCGCGGCTTCGATCGCACCCGGGACGCTCATGCCGTGGATCATGCTCGCCAGCACGGCGAGATAGATCGCATACGACGTGTTGAAGACCTTGAATTCGGAACTAATGCCCGGATCGGTCAACAGATGGTGTGCGGACGCGATGGGCAGAAAAGCGATATACAGCAGGAACGCGCCGCGGCTGACTTTCTCGCTCAGCGGTTTGGATCCGATGGTCAGCGCCGCGATCGCATACCAGACCGCAACGTGTGCAGCGACATTGATCTGTTGCGACGAATGCCCGAGCCCCCACCAGACGAGGCGGTATGTCAGCGTGTCAATATCGCCGATCAAGCCGATCGACCAGAGAAACGTGGGAATCAGGATGATCGCGCCCGACGCGATGGTGTAGACAGCGATGATCGCCGCCGCCACCGCGCCGAACGTGACCAGTGGGATGGAACCCTCATATGTCTTCTCTTGCTGAGCGACGACAAGCGTACCGAAGAACACGAAAACGGCAATCAGCGCACCGACAGCAAAAAGGATGAGGCCAAGATAGAAATGCGGTGCCGCCTGCATCGGCACGTAGGATGTGAACATCACGCTCGATTCACCCTGCAGCACGGCAACGTTGGCCATCAGCGCACCGACCAGCATCAATGCGAACGCGAGCCATGCGAACCTGGGCGTCGCCAGCCTGCAGTTCAGAAGCACCGCTGATGCGAAATAAAGAATCGCGATCTCGAAGAAGATGATCCAGAAGATCAGGATATCGGCGCCATGCGCCGTCAGCGCCAGGTAGAAAAGATCGGCGGGAAGAATATGTACCGCCGGCCAGCGGGTGAGTGCCACCAGCAAACCGAACAAACCGCCGATGGCAAGAAACACGATCGCCACCACAGCATTCGCCTTGATCAGCGCTTCCGCGTGGCGGCAGACCTTCAAACCAGTATCGGGACATACCCGATGCGCAAATGTCGTAGCCATGTCCGCCCCCTAATCCACCACGTGAATACGACCGACCATCTGATGATGGCCGATACCACAGAATTCGTTACACACGACGCTGTACACCCCGGCTTCGTTCGGCGTAATCGTCAGCACCATTTCGTAATTGGGATGAACCTGGATATTGATGTTCGCAGGCTGTAGCGAGAAGCCGTGCAGCCAATCGAGCGAACTCAGATGCAGGCGGTAGCTCTCGCCTTTCTTCAGTTCCAGAATCGGCCACCATTCCCAAAGGCGTCCCAGCATGTAGGCATCACCGCCCGCCGGCGGCCGCACCACCGGGATTCCAGTGTCGCCCTCTTCACGTACCGTGTATTCCGCGGCGAAGGCTTCGACCTTTTCGGCGAACGCGTCCGGACTAATTCGGTAGGCCTCGTTCGAGAGGTTTTGCTGTCCGTCGATGTGCCAGTAGACCATGGTGAAGAACATCACCAAGCCCCAAACGAATGCGATGGAGATCCACATAACCTCCATACGCGCCAGCGGCTCTTTCCACCAAAGTCGCTCTTCCGGCGGTGTGATTGCCATGTCGTCCCCCTACTTGGCTATGGGGATCGCAGCAATCTCCATGATCCCCCAAATTGTATAGAAAACAGCCGGAACGGCGACACCGATGAACAACAACAGAAACGGGTTATCGATGATGGCTTGCATCGGTGGGATGCGTTCATCGTCGCCCGTTTCAGATTCATCATGTTGCTGTGTGTTGTCTGGCTCCGCCATGGCGCGACCTCTCCCTTCTGCTGCATAGACCTTGATCGGATTATTGAATGCACAATGAGAGCACTAGTCGGCGCGGCACTCCTTAACATCGGTTAAGGACACAAAGATGAGCCGTTGATCTAGTTGTCGACCGGTACTCGGCTCGATTTCCGATGCCGTCCGGACAACGATAAGGATGCAGAAGGGAGACTGAATATGACGCGTCACATTTTGGGGCCGGTAGTCGCTGGTATTGCAAGCATACTGGTTTTGGCGAGCTCCATACCTGCCGATGCGGCTGACGGTGCGAAAGTATTTAACAAATGCAAAGCATGCCACACGCTCGAAGCCGGCAAACACCGGGTCGGCCCATCACTAGCCGGCGTCGTTGGCCGGAAGGCCGGCACGGCGGAAGGTTATGACAAGTACAAAGGACTCGAAGGCGCCGATTGGGTCTGGGATGAAGCAGCGTTGATGGGATATCTGGAAGACCCGACCGGGTATTTGAAGGATAAGACCGGCAAGCGCTCGTCAATGGTCCTTAAACTTCGCAAGGAAGAGGAGCGAAAAGCCGTTATCGAATTTCTTAAACAACACTGATCTTCAGGACCGGACCGGTTCGCGGATCAACGGAACATTGGAGGCTCCTAACAGCCCGTTACTTGATGAAAGCGTGGTGCCCGGTCATGACCAATGGACGCCTTACACAAGCGGATCTCGACATCATCGAAAGGATGACGCTTTTTGAGAGGCTCACGCACGCCGACCTGACGAAGGTCGCAGAGGTGATGTTCGTAAAACTTCTTCCGCCCGGCGCACGGCTTTACCGGCCGGGGGAAATCGCGACATGTTTATACGGCATCCTTTCCGGATGGGTAAAAATCACGCGGCAATCTCCGAATGGTGAAACTGCGCTACTCTCGACATATTCGGTCGGCAATACTATTGGCGAGGCGCATGCCGCACTCGGCGATCGTTTCGCCGACAGTGCGGTTTGCGCCGTCGAATGCAGGGTCTTTGTTCTGAGTTGCACGGACTTAAATAAACTTCTGTCTGAAATTCCGAAGCTGCAGATCGGCCTGATGGCAACGGTTTCCCGGCACCTGGATGAAGCGAATGAAGACCTCGAAATTCTGAAAACCCTGAATGGTGAGCAGAGGCTCATCCATTTTCTGCTGGAACTGGCCCATTACCCCGATGCACTTACGAACGTCGCATTACCATTCGAAAAGATCCTGATCGCGGATCAACTCGGCATGACGCCAGAGAGTTTGTCTAGAAATTTTGCAAAACTCCGGACCTTAGGCGTTACGGTTCGAGGCCGGTCCGTGCAGATAAAATCCCCTGACAAACTCTATGAAAGATTAAAAAAGGGGCCACGGCTTGATGCCGACACGTCTGCGTAGTCCGCCGTAGCATGTAAAAAAAGGGTGATGGTCAGCATCTTCGCACACGAAGAATCAACCAACCACCACCCAGGGGGCAGCACCGATATCGCGTGAACCTAGGGTGGGTAAAAACGGCCCTACGCACGGTGCTTAGTCACCTTTTCGCCAGAGCGCTGGTGTCAGCTCTCGCACGACTTTATCCAATGCCCTCCCAGAATGATGACGCCGTAACGAATACAAAACAGAAGAAAACCACCACTCCACTGTATACCCGACAGGTACAGTAACTCCATCTGATGCTCGATCGGGAAAGCGGCAGCAACGCGCGCGCCGGCTGCAAAGACAATAACGCGTAAATGCAGAATGTCGCACCATCGGCCTGCAATACCTGACCACTGTGTCCGAGTGTTGCACGGGTCATCACCGCGACCGTCATGGTTCCGACTGCACCGGCGGTCAACGCATGGATGCCCGCACTTACCGGGACCGAGGAATCCAACTGGGAGATACCAAGAAAGAGCAGTCCCAGCGGTACCCACGCATACCCGACATGCAATATCCAAACGAGCGGCTCCGCACCGGCATTGTATCCGTTCCAGCGAATGAACCTGAGAGCGTTACCAATGGCGGCGTTTGCCAGCAAAAGTCCCGTTGTTCGGCTCTCCGGGGAAACAATCCAGGATCCGAGCGCTGCAACAGTCAGCAGAATAATCGCCAGGTCGAACAACGAGGACGGTCGGGCACGATACGGCGCAGACATTGTCCGGAACCAATTATTGGTGAAATTGGGAACGATACGTCCGCCGATGAGAACGATCAGACAAACATATACTGACAAGCCTAGTCTGACGCCTATCCCATGGGGGATGTCGTCCAGGAGCACCTCTAAGTGCGCCCTAAAGTTTGCGGCGGCAAGCAGAGCAACTGCAGCGCACACAGGCAGGTTGCGCCAACTCTTGCCTAAGATGATTTCCCTTGAAACGACGACCAGGAGCACGGGCAAAAACACGCCGTCGACCAGCGCGGATGTAACCGGAGCCAACCCGCTCCCAAATGCCATCATGACGCGCCCGGCGACCCAAAGCATGAACAGGTTCATAAGCAACCTACCGGAAACGGGAGGTCTGCCCGTCCACGACGCGATCGCCGTCAACAGGAAACCGGCGAGCGCCGCACTCGCGTAACCGAACAACATCTCGTGCGCATGCCAGTTCGTCGACGGTTGAGATACCGGAAGCGATATCAGCCCGGTCAGCACGAGGATCCACAAGATCATGGACAAAACCGCGAAGATACCTGCACCAAGAAAGAACGGTCGAAATCCCGCATTCAAAAACACGGAATTCTCCCGAGCGGGGTAACGAGGGACAACGCGCGTTCTAAACTGCATTTCGCACCTGCATTTGCTCGTCAGTTATCGACTGCCGGGCTTCTTCCATCCTCGTCAGTGCGCGTTCTTGAAGACGCAAAACCTTGGTCAGGTCTTTATACAGCCGTGGATCTGAAACCTTCGGCAAAGCGGACCGGATCGTCTGTGCGACTTCTTGATGCAGTCGATACAGGTCCGTATCCGTCGATACACGATCATCGATGGCCACCATCCCATCCGGGGCGAAGGCCGCATCAACCCCCAACCTGTTTGCTGGTTCCCTCAGTAACGAGCCGGCGTAGATATCTCCGTAAACCAGGTCGAGATACGTCGCCGCCCCGAGCGGTTTTTTACCGAACAAGGCGGTCTCCATCGCCAGACCTGCGGCAGCGCGCACCAGATTCGAAAGCGTGATCGCCAATTTCCCGCTTTCCTCGGCGTTCATGTATCCGAAGTCAGCAGGATCGAGTTCAGCCATGGAGCACGCGGCGGATGCGAATTTCCCCGCCGCCTTGCCGTTCTGCGGGGTTGAGAGGACATGCGGCTCTCGGCCAACAACGCTCTCCTCCGTAACGATGACATCCATGGGCACGTCATGCGGCTGAGGGTGGATGGATGACACATGTGCGAAGGAATACCCGACACCGATGCAGTAGGGTTTTGCGTCACATGCAGCCAATGTCCGGTCATAGTATCCGCCGCCGTTTCCAAGCCGGAAACATTGATCGTCGCAACCAACAAGCGGCACCACCAGGATCTCTGGCTTGACCGGGTTACGCGTCGCCGGAACGGGAATATCCCAAATCCCCCTGTCCATCGGCATCCCGGGCATCCATCTCCAGAACTCCACCGGCGCGTTCTTTTTAACGACGACCGGGAGTGCCACTCGATAACCTTTCCCGTCTAGTTCACGAAAAAGGGGGACAAGATTGATCTCACCCCTGATCGGCCAATATCCACCGATAACCGCACCTGACGGTGTGGTTTCGATTATCATTTCGAGAACACGGTCACCGATATCGGCACTGGCCAGTCGTTTTCGCGCCGGGCTCACGGCGCGGCGGCATGCCACAAATTCCAAGCGTTTCTCAACGCGCCAATGACGAACCTCATACCAGTTCATGACGACGGTTCCGATACACTCAGATTGCGGGGGAGCCGCGTCAGGACGGCACCCGCATCCGCGATAATCTCGGAAATCAGTTCCCGGGCCGCCGGCACATTCTCAATCAAGCCAGCGACCTGTCCGGCAAACAAAGCCATTCGTTCCAGATCGCCGCGCGTGTTTCTGAGTGGGGAATCGGTACTAAAGCGGCGAATGGGCCTGCCATCTTCGTCTCCGACAATCTCATTGCCTGCAGATCCCGGCACGTGCCCGAACCGGTTTACTCCCAATTCCCGGGTTTCACTGTTCTGGAGAACGCGGACGGGCGCCCCGACCGGCCAATTGACCGAGTAAAGGTCGGTATGGATCGTATCGTCGTGCGTGGCCCTGACGACCCGGTCCTTGTGATATGCGTTTGCGAACGATTCCCGCGTCGCAAGGAACGCCGTGCCACAGTGAATACCCGCCGCCCCTAGCGCTAAAGCGGCGACAAGCGAAGCGCCTGTCGAGAACCCACCAGACGCGACCACCGGGCATCGCACGGATTTGACGATTTCCTGCACAAGCACCAGTGACGAGGTTTGCCCATGCACGTGGCCGCCAGCTTCGGCGCCTTGTGCAATGATAATATCCGCCCCCGCTTTCGCGGCTGCAATGGCGTCTTCGACCTTTCCGACCTGGTAAAGCACGACTGCGCCGGCTGCTTTGGCCTTCTCTATCGCAACCTGCGATACGCCCCAAAAGAAACACACCGCATCTACACGGTTCTCGAGACAGACAGCGAGTTCTTCATCGAACAGCTTTGGTGCGGTCGCCGCCGGGATAAGGTTGACGCCGAACGGAGCCGCCGTCTTCGTGCGGACCGCATGAATTTGTTGTTCGATGAACTGCGGCGCTTCGCGCACCATGCCCAGGAATCCGAAGCCGCCCGCATCAGAAACCGCGGCCGCCAAATCAGCCCGTGCGACACCGCCCATCCCGGCCTGCAGGATCGGATAACGACACCCTAGTACCC
>MDSW01036187.1_pt1 | contig 16711 bp, 3 predicted proteins | sample 811171 | NCBI WGS metagenome assembly MDSW01 (sample SAMN05326641, study PRJNA326480) | marine metagenome | isolation source: seawater | place: Atlantic Ocean: North West | collected 2012
GCAGCGCCGCGGTGGGCGCGGCGGGGCGCGCGGCGTCGACGGCTCTCGCGGCAGCCTCGCCCGCGGCGGCGACGTCCAGCGTCGGCGCGCCGATGTCGCGCAGAAGCGGCGCGAGCCAGTCCCACTGCTCCAGGAGCGGTTGCGGCGCGGCGGCGCTCGCGCCGCCCGGGCCTAACCGCGCCCGCCTCTCTCTCGCAGCGTCCGCGATTAAGAGCGACGCGAACGTGCCCGGTCGACGCGCGTCGTCGTCGTCGGCGTCGTCGTCGTCGTCGTCGGCGTCGTCGTCGTCGGCGTCGTCGTCGTCGTCGGACAGCGGGTGCGCTGGGAACTGCGGCGACGTCAACCCGAGCGCCGCATCGTCCGCGCGCGCTCGCGCTCGACGCAGACTCGGCGCCCCCACCGCCCCCGCGGGTGGCGCGACGACCGCGGCTCTGTGCCCTACTCGCACGAGCTCGCCGCCGAGCACGGGGACGAGCGGCCACGACGCGAACGCGTCGATCGCGCCGGGGTTCTCCTCGTCCATGCGCGCCACCTCCCGCCAGAACGCGCGCATCCATCTCGCGCTCGGCTGCATCTCATCCCCCGCGAGCGCGTCTCTCCCGGCGCCGGCGCCAGCCCCGGCGGGAGCGCCGACGGACGAGGACGGCCACGTCACGAGCGGTTGTCGCGCGCACGCGGCGGGCGACAGACGCGGCGGCAACGCGTTCGGGAGCTCCGCCGCGAGTTGATGCGCGGTGAAACGCGTCACGCGCAGCTCCGCGCTGAGGGTCGTTCCATACGAAGCGATGTCGGGGTGGAGTTCATAGGCGTCAGTTGGAGTTGAAATGCGTCGAGGTCGGGGATTGAAAGCGAGGGGTGGGCGGAGAGATGCGCCGGCAAAAGTCCTTAAGGATCGGCGTTCACCACGCCGACGCGGTCGTATTGGAACCAGTGTATAGAACGCGCCTGAACTGCGGGTGCGAGAACAGCGCCGCGAGCGCGCGCGAGCCTCCCGACAGCGTCGGGGAGACGAACTTGGGGGCGAGGCGCGGGACGAGCGAGACGACGTCCTCGGAGCCGAGCCACAGCGGCGACGTCCCGAGCGACGACGCGCCGCCGCCCGCGACGGGAACGGGGACGCCGGACAGATCGCGCACCGCGGCGAGGTTCAGGACCGCGACCGACGGCGGCGCGCGGGCGTCGGCGCGCGAGCCGCCTCCCGAGCCGCCTCCCGAGCCGCCGAGCCCCGCGGCGTCGAGCCACTCGTTCAGAGGGAACCCCGCGGAGGACATCGCGGAGAGCACGCCGGAGAGGCTGTCTTGTTGGACGTAGACTCGCGCGCCCCCGGCGTCGCCGTCTTCCGGGGTCCCCGAGGTTCCCGCGCCGTCCGCGACGACGACGTCCGACGTCGCGCACTCGATGAGCTCGACGTGCGTCCGCAGCGCTTCCAGGTTGGCGCCCCCGGTTGACGTGTCCGGCGGCGGTTTCGACTTGAGCAACTTTCGGAGCGACGACGCGGTGAGCTCCTTCGCCGCCGCGCACGCGCCCGCCGCGGCGAGCTCCGGCCGCAACGACGCTGGCGCGTCCAACACGGGGAAATGCCGCGCGATGAACGACGCCGCGAGCGGCCGCGCGACGCCGTCGCCGAACCCGCCCGACCACGTCGACGCGGACGCGGACGCGTCGCCGTCCACCGCGGGCGCGAATCCGGCTGGGAGAAAATACCCGTCCGCGGGCTTGACGAGCGCGGCGCTCCCTAAACTGCGGAACAGCGCGACGTCCGCGAGCTCGCGGTACAGCGGGTACACGACGAGCTCGAGCGCGGGGTGGGTTTTTGTTTGGTTCCCGCGCGCCGCCGCCGCGGTTTGAATCGGCCGCCCGTCCGATCTCAGCGCCGGCGGCGCCGGGAGACCCATGCTCTCCGCGCGCGGCCACAAGCCGTAAAACGTCTTCGCCGGGAGCGTCGGCGACGCGGTCCGCGCGTGCTGCACCATCGTCGCGTACGCGGCGACGACGCACTGGCACATCGCGCGGTTCCACTCTCTTCGCACGTGCTCGGACGACCCCGTCGTGGACGCGTAATGCGTCCCGGGGGAGGAGGGGGAGGACGGCGCGCGCGGAGTTTTTTCCGTGAAGCGCGCGAGCGATCGCCCGCCGCCGCGTTCGAGCGCGAACCGCGCGGCGATCACCGCGGGCGCTCGCCGCAGCGCGCGCTCCATCGCGTCGCCGTCGCCGTCGCCGTCACCCCCGCGCCGTTCCTCCATCGGGAACGGCGCGCACAACCCGCCGCCGACGCGCGGGACGACGGGCTCGCGCCGACCGTCCGCGCGGCATCGCGCGGCTGACGCGGCCAGCCGCGCCGCCGACGGCGGCGGCGGCGGCGCCGACGGGTCGACGTCCGCGCCGTCCCTCCGGACGTGCGCGGCGACGGCCGCGAGAGGAAGAAACATCATGTGCGCGTGTTTCCTGTCGAGCGCCATGTCGCGCGCGCGTCCCACGCCCATGGCCGCGCCGACGACCCAGGTGTCCGTCACGAGCGGGGAGTCCCCCGCGATTTCCTTCACGACCACCGCGTGCGCCGTTCGCGTCGCGTTCCCGCCGCCGAAGAGCGTCGTGAGCGTCGCTCGGCGCCACTCTTTGTCGTCCACGATGTTCCTCGGCGTCGTCGCGCGCTCGCCGCTCTGAGAGAACCCTCCCGCGGCGTTCGCCGAGACGCTCGACGACGACGTCGACGACGCGCGCTTGAACGGCGTCGTCGTGGAGAGGCTCGCGTGCACGAGCACGTCTTCGTTCGCGTCGGCGTTTTTCATCGCGCCGTCGAGGTCGCGCGTCGTCGCCCTCGCCGCGTCGTCCTCCCTCGGGGCGTTCCGCACGGTGACTCTGACGTGCGATAACGACGCGGCGAAGAGCAGCACCTTGTGCGCGCTCGCGGCGAACGTCTCGAGCATCGATCGCACCTCCCACGCGTCGTCGACGTCGAACGCCCTCGAGCTCAGCGCGGACGCGCGCGCCGCCTGCGCCCTCGTCCGCAGCGGCACACGAATCACGGTCCCGATCGAGTCCGCGGCGAGCCCGGAGCCGCGACTCGGGTCCAAGCCCGCGGCGACGAAAGGCGCGAACTGATCCGCGAACCGCGCCGCGAGCTCGCCGTTCGCGCCGTAGGAGTACGCCTTCGCGCTGCCGCCGGCGGCGCGCTCGTCTCTCTTCGCCCCCGACGATCCCCCGCCGCCGCCGCCGAGCGCGACGCCGGTCGGGTCGAACACGCACAGCTGTCCCGCGGTCGCCGCGGTGAACACGTCGGAAAAGTGCGCGCACGAGACGAACCCGTTCCCGAACCGAATCGCGCGCTTCCTGAGCTTGAACGGCGCGGCCGCGGTCAACAGCGTCGCGATCTCGTCCGCGGCGAGGCTCACGCCGGGGAGACGAATCGTCACCGCGGGGCCTTGGAACTGCGCGAGCTGCGGCAAGAGCAGCGACCGCGATTTGTACGTCTTCAGATCGAGCGAAATTTCCAACCCGCGCGCGCAGACGACGTCCGCCACCTCCGCGACGTCGCTGAACGCGTGCGCGCGGTCGTCGTACGCGGGAAGGAGCCTCCTGAGCGTCGCCGCGGAAGGGCACGGGAGCCGGTCCGTCGAGGACTTATCCACGGCGTAGAGCGCGCGCAGCGACCGCGCGCCGAGCGCCTCCGCGATCGCGCACGGGACGGAGGGGTGCGTCAGACGCAACGCGGAGACGTCCACGCCGCCGGAGGACGCGCGAGTCTTCGCGTCGTCGTCGTCGTCGTCGTCGGCGGCGTCGCCGCCGCCGAGGAGCCACTCCGCGTCGTTGTGCACGAGCGCGCTCGCCGGGGCCATCACCCCCGCGCCGTCCGGGAGCATGAACGTTCCCACCACCGCGGAGGAGGGCATCGTCTTCGCCTTCGCCTTCGCCGCCGCCGCGACGTCGGGGGGCGAAGGGTACGGATCTCCATCCCCGCCGTCGCCCTCCGCGTCGTCCGGCGGCGCGAGAAGCGACTCCGCGGCGGCTTCCGCGAGCGCGACGGCGAGCGCGACGCGCTCTTCGCTCAGCGCGGCGCCGTTCGCGTCGTCCGCGACCGCCCTGGCCGCGCGCGCGTAATCCGCCGCGTCGAATCTCCCGCGGACGCCGAGCGCTCTCAACAACCCAACGTGCGAGGAGAGCTCGTACGGGACGCCGTGGAGGTACGGCCGGAAGTCGCCGGGGCAGTCGATCGCGACGTCGACCGACGCCGCGAACCCGCCGCCGTGCCAGAGCCACCGCGCGCTGTCGAGGATCGTCGCCGCGGCCTCGAGCTCGGAGGACGAAGATTCCGAGCCGACGCCGGCGGCGGCGGCGAGCTGGGCGTACGCGCGCGGCAGCCGCGCGTTGAACTCTCTCGCGAGCTCCGAGTCGCGGTCGACGATCGCGTGCGCCTTTCCGAGCTCCAGGAGCTGCGCCGCGACGACGGTCGCGCTGAGCGCGTTCCACCCGAGGCGATCGACGAGCAGCGGCTCGAGCGTCGGCGTCGGCGGCGAGACTGATGAGACGCCTTCCCGCGCGCTCCCGGCGGTCGCGCGTCCATCGTCGGTTCTCGAGAAGGACTCCTCCGGCGACACTGCGAGCGTGAGACCCGCCGGCGTCGGCGTCGGCGGCGCCGCCGCCGCCTCCGTCGCCTCTTCGACGACGACGTCCTCGTCGTCCTCAACTCCGAGCGCGAGCGAGAGGTCCAAGATGCGCATGCACGACGACGCGAGCCACGCGTCATCCGGCGGCCGCGTCGCGCGCGGCGGCGCCAGCGCGCGCATCGCTTTTTTCCCTCCGTCGTCTCGGTTCGGCCACGGCAGCGACGGGTGCGGCGGCGACGTCATCACGACGCACCACGATATCGACCCGAGCTCCCTCCACAACGACCGCGCGGGGGTCGCGGACCCGTCGGACCCTGACTCGGACTCGAGCATCGCCCCGGCCGGGGGAAGGTCCGTCCCGCCCGCCGCGGTCGCCCTCGCGAGCGCGTTCAGGTGCGCGAGGAGCGCGGCGCCGCGCGCGATCGCCGCCGGCGTCGTCGCCGCGGTCGCCGCCAGTCGCTCCACGGACCTCGCGCTGTGCACCAACCCTTCCGCGCCGAGACTGGCGCGCACGCCGAGCGCCCTGAGCGCCGCCGCGCGCTCGCCGGAGTCGAACGGCGGCGCCGCGAAGTGCGCGGCGGGGTCGAGCAGCGCGAGAAGCGACGGCGAGTTTTCCGCGTCGAAGAGCGCGCCCGGTTTCGCCAACGCGCCGCTCCGCGTGGGGACGCACGCGCACGAGCGCAGCGCGCGAACGAGCGCGTCCGCGTCGCCGCCGCCGGTCCACGACGCCTTCGAACGCGCGAGCGCGTCGAGCGCGGCGTCGAGGGCGTCGCGCGCGAGCGAGGGAGGGAGACGGCGCAACGCGAGCGCGGGGAGGACGTGCTCCGCGAACGTCGTCGCGACCGTCGCGCGCGGCGCGCCGAGCGACGTCTCCAAGAGATCCGCGGCGGCGTCGTCGTCCACCTTGAGGAAACTCGAAGTGAGCAGCGAGACGTTCGCGCCGGCAGGCGCGAGGAGCGGCGGCGGCGTCGCGTCCAAGCGCGCGAACGCCGTCGCGACGACGGATGACGAAGACGCGGACGCGGACGCGGACGCGGCCGACGCCGAGATCTCGTTCGTCTTTTCGTTCTCTCCGCGCGTCTCGAAGATGGGCAGCGATCGCACGAGGTCGAGCCGCGCGCCTTCAACCTTGCCCCCGACCGCGTCGCGCGCGTACCACCGCCTCTGCATCAGAAACGCGCGAAGTGCCCGCCGCGCGGCCGCGTCCGCGCTCGCGTCTAAGCGCGCGGGCACCGCGCTCGCCGCCGCGCGCCATCGTTGCTCCGCCGTCGGCGGCGACCCGTCGTCGTTCGCGCGCGCCGCGCGCGTCTCCGGGTCCAACGCCGCCGCCGCGACCGCGGCGTCCAACACCCCGGACGCGGACGCGGGCCGGACGTACGCCGCGATCGCCGGGTGCGTCGTCGCCGCGTCGGAGACCTCGCCCTCCGCGAGCTGCGAGACGCCGAGCGCGTCCAGCGCGTCTCTTCCCGAATCCGTCCATCCCTCGCCGCGGACCAACGGACCGTGCGGCGTCAGCGTCGCGAGCCTCGCGCCGCCGCGCGCGCAGCCGCCGCCGACGGGGAGCAGCGGCCACCCTTCGAAGTGCGCGAGCGATTTCGGGCTGATCGCGGCGAACCGCGTCCACAGAAGCGCGAGGGTCGACGCGGTGGGGTGCCCGTCTGACCCGTCGGCGTTCCACGCGACGCCGCCGCCGCCGCAGCCGCCGCCGCCGCGCCATTCCGGGGGGAGGATCTTCGGCATCAAGTACTGCAGCGAGGGCGCGTCGATCGCGCGCACGTTCAGCGCCTTCCCCGTCGCGCCGGCGACGATGTCGGTCAGCGCGCGCGCGAGCGATTCGCCGAGGACGTTGCGGTCGACGAGCACGTCCGACGCGCGAGGACGCAACAGCGACATCTCGGACGCGCGCGGCATGAAATAATACGTCTCGCTTCGTCCTCCTTCTTCCTCCGCGTCGTCGTCGCCGCCGCGAACGCCGCCGCGCGCCGCGAACGCGCCGCGCGCGCCGTTCGCGAGCGGAATCAGCGGCACGCCGTCCAGGTCCGCCGCGGTCGCCGCGTCGCTCGCGTCGACGTCGCTCACGCAGTATCGCAGCAGCGCGACGACGTGCGCCGAGTCGTCCAGCGCCGGGTGCCGTCTCATCGATTTCGCATCCTTCAAAATCGCGCGCGCCGCCGCCGGGGACATCCGACGCGCGACGCTCGGACAATGCGTCGCGAACGCCGCGCTCACGTCCGCGGGCGCGCCGTCGATCAGCCGCACGCCCACCGCGCGCAGCGCCGCCGCGAGATCGGGAGGGGTCTCGACGGAGGGGTCCGGGAAGAACGCGGCGCGCGGCGCGACCCACGACGACGACGACGACGACGCGAGGAGGCGCGCGTCCGCGGTCGGGTCGATCGCGCGCACGCACGGGAGCCCGCTCAAGGCCGCGAACAACGGCGAGAGCACGAGCGACCACGGCTGCGGAAGCGATGTGTTCGTCGGGAAGAGCGAGTAGTACGCCGCGCGCGGGCCGAGGGACGTCGCCGCGGCGGCGATGAGCGACGCGTACGCGGGGGCGACGGCGTCCGCGAGGAGCGCGCCGTTCCACTCGCTCCGCGCCGCGCCTCCGCCGGACATGTCGCCGCCGAACCATATGTCTCTCCGGTTGCTGCTGAGTTCGAAGTACGCGTTCACGTGCACAGGGAGTCCGGTCTTCACCGGGAGCGGGAGGAAACAAAACGCGCGCCCATCGACCGTTTCCGATGACGTGGCGTCGTCCGACGTCTCCGGATGCGGCACCCTCGCGGCGACGCCGACCCACGGGACTAGCCCGCGCGTCACGCCCGCTTCGGACAACGCGAGCGCGCGCGCGCGTCCGCCCGCGAGCGAGCTGCTCACCATCCACCGCTCTTTACTGTCGCAAAGCGACCCGCCGCGTTGGCGTTGTCGCACGACGAGGTCCATCCACCCCACGCTCGAAGGCAACGAGCTCTCGGGCATCGCGCGAAGTTTGTCCGCGAACGCGCTCTTCTTCACCGCGGACGTCGCGACGGTCGCGCGTGACGCTGACGTGTCGTCACGACCGAGCGACACGTCACCCGCGACCCACTGCAGCACAGTCGCGCGAGGGTCCTTCCCGTCCTGGAACGACGGGATGCTCGCCTCGTACAGCAACGTCGGCTCGTCGGCGTCCGCGTCGCGTTCGTACACGCTAATCTTACGAACGTTTTTCAGAAACAGCAACGTCTGCGCCGCGCGCGATCGGAACTGCTCGAACAGCGCGAGGACGGCGTCCACGGTGTACGCCTCCGGTTTAATCTCCGACGACTTCGCCGCCGTCTCCGTGCGCAGCGGGAACCGGAACAACGTCGCGTCGTACGCTTTGGAAAGGTCGCATCCGAAGTGCCCGCGATACGTGGAAAACTGATCCGGGAATTGTCGAAGCAACGGCGAGTCCGCGAACGCGATTTTCAGACCCGGCCGCGCGGCCGTCGCGCCCGGCAAGTGCGTCGCGTGCGGGTCGAACATCACGAGATACTCCCCGGACACGAACGACGGCAGGTCCGTGAAGTGATAGATCGCGTTAAACCCGAGACCGAACCGCCCGGCCGCGGCGGGGCGGTCCACCTTCGAATCTTGACCGATGCGCGCGATGTTATGAAAGTCCGCCGGCGAGAACACCGCGTCGTTCCACGCCACGAGCGCGGGGCCCTGCCACCGCTCGAGCTTCGGCGCGAGCAGAGACTTGCTCCCGCCCGTCCGCATGTCGAGCATCAGACGCACCTCGGACGCGCCCGCGTCGTCCGCGTTTTGCACGAGCTCGGAGATGACCCCCGGCCCGTCGGCGTACGCGTCCAAAATGTGCTTCAGACGCGTCGTGAGCGCTTCGGATTGCCCAAACGCCTGCGCGGTGCCGTGCAAGTGCACGCCGATGTCCTCAGAACTCTCCGCGAGCAGCGCTAACCGGAGCGACCGCACGCCCACCGCCTCCGCGGTGGAGGACGGGAGTTTCGGGTGCGACAGCGTCACGCCCTCGGGCGCGTGCAACCAGGGCGCGTCGTTGAAGCGCACGTCGTCCGCGCCGCGCAGCACGCCGCCGACGTCTGGGACGGGCAACGCGCCGTCGCGCTCGATCTCGCCCGTCCACTGCGCGTGCGGGCGGTCCGCGAGGACGCCGAGGACCCAGAGGCTGAGGTCGAGCGCGCGCGCGTCGAGCGGCGTCGCGCCGCGGTCGAGCGCGAGCCGGCGAAGAAGCCCGACGTAATCGCGCGGCGCGAACGCGTCTCGCACGCCGAGCGCCGTGAGCAGCGGACGGAAGCACGTCAAGTCCGCGGGCAGGACGTGCAAGTACGGCGCGAGGTCCAGCGCGCCCGCGAACGCGACCGCGTCCACGCGCGCGAACCCGGTGCCGACCCACACGACGGCGCGCGTCCGCGCCTTTCGCTCCGCGGCGGCGAAGTCGGCGTGGTTCAGCGCAGCCGTCATCAACGCGTACACGCGCGGCACCGCCGCCGCGAGCGCGCGTCCGACGGCGGCGTCGGCGACGACCGCGTGCGCCTCCCCGAGCGCGCACAGCTGGTCCGCGAGCACCGCCGGCGACAGCGGCGCGCGCCATCCGAGCGCGTCCGCGAGCGACGCGGACTGCGGCTCGCGCGTCAGCACGCGCATGGAGGCGCTGCACAGCCACGCGTCGGACGGCGGCCGCGTCGACCGCGGCGGCGCCGTCGCGGGGGGGTCCGACGGCCACGGGAGCCCGGGGTGCTCGCGGGGCGACAGCGGCGTCGTCGCGACGGGGACCCACGCGATGGAGGAGAGCGCGGCGACGAACGCGTCTCGAGGGAGCTCCGGCGGCGCGCTCGCCGCGAGCGCGTCGCCCGCCGCGGATTCCGACCCAAGGGCCGCGTGCTTTCCTCCTTCCTTGGTCGCGCTCTTGCCGCCGAAAACCTTCCCGAACATCTTCTTCACTTTCGCGCCGGGGGCCGCGTTCGTTTCCGGCGCGAGTAACCGCGCGCCGTCGGGCGTTTCTAAATACCGCAGCACCGCGGCGCCTCGCGCCGCGGCGCCGTCGCCGTCGCCCTCCTCGAGCAGACGCTCCGCCGCCATCGCGGCGTCGAGCACCGCCGCCCGCGTCACCGTCGTCCGGAGACCGAGCCGATGGAGCCCGTCCAACGCCGCGTCGTCGTCGAACGGCGCCGACGGGAAGCTCGCGGACGCGTCGAGCAGCTCGACGAGCTCGTGCACCCTGGGGTCGTACAGATGCATCGGCGCCGCGAGTTGCCCGGACGGCGTGGGCACGAACGGCGCGCGCGCGAGCGCGTCGGCGACGCCGCGATCGATGAGCGCGAGCGACGGCAGCGACCGCGTCGCCTCGAGCGCGAACCGGTTCCTCGCGCGCGCGGGGATCTCGCGCAGGCGCGTCAGGAAGTGGCCGCGTATGAACGCGGGCATCGTGAGTCGGTCGACGGAGAGGTTCGTCTCCAGCACCGCGGACTCTTCGTCGTCGGCGGGGCGCAAAAACGTCGGCGTCAAGAGCGCGGCGGCGACGTTCCGCGGCGCGAGTCGCAGCGACGGGCCGGCGTCTTCGTCCAGGGACAGGAGGTCGCCGACGCGCCCGTCGCGCGTCGCGCCCCCTTCCCCTTCTTCTCCTTCTTCTCCTTCCTCTTCTTCCTCCTCTTCCGCGGCGCCCGTCGACGACGTCGCCGCCGCCGTCGCCGGATACACCTCGAATATCCGCAACCCGCGGAGCGTCGCGATCCTCGACGGCGTCCCCGCGTCGCCTTCCGGCCCCGCCCTCGCGCGTTGCCCGAACCACCTCCGCTGTAACAGCGCGCTCCGCAGCGCCGCGGCGTCTCGACGCGAAAACTCGACGCCCCCGGGCCCCGTCCCCGTGCCTCCCGACCGCGCCGCCGTGAGCGCGTCGAGGAGGCCCGCGCCGGAGGAGGGCATCGCGAACGCGCCGACGTCCGGATGCGCGGCGGCGGCGGCGCCGGCGACGGAGGACGCGTCGAGGACGTGCACGTCGGCGCGACCGAGCGCGTCCACTGCGTCGGCGCTCAGCCCGCGCGGCGTCACGACCGCGGCGCCGAGGGGCGCGAGCGCGCGCGCGGCGTCGGCGTCGTCGTCGTCCGAGGACCCCACGACCGGGAGCATCGTCCATCGCTCGAACTTCGCGAGACGTCCCGCGCGCACCGCGGCGAGGCGTCTCCACAGCCGCGACAGGAGCTCCTCGGACGGGTCGCCGTTTTCCCCCGGCGTCCATCGAGCGCGTCGATTCGATTTCAACCCCCACGCGGGCGGGACGATCCGCGGCATCAGCGCGAGCAGCGCGTCGTCGTCCACGCGCGCGAAGTTCAGCGCCCCCGTGGCCGCCAGCGTCTCCATCCGGGACGTCAACGCCGCGTCCGCGTCTCGGTCGACGCAGACGTCCGTCGCGCGCGTCAGCAAATGAGTCTCCTCCTCCGTGGGCACGTACAACGCGGGCGAGCCGACGCCGCCGGGCGTGATCATCCCCGCGCCGCCGTCCGCGAGCGGCGCGAGCGGGACGCCCTCCAGGTACGCCGCGGAGGTCGGGTCGTCGTCGACGACGTCCGAGAGGACGTACCGCAAGAGCGTCAGGACCCTCGCGCGCGGTCGCGTCGTCGGGCCCTTTTCGCGTAGCATCCGCCGCGCGCCGTTCGGCGACGCCCGCGTCGGGTCCGCGATCGCGTGCTCCTCGAATCGATCTAATATCGCGGCGGGCGCGTCCGCGACGAGGACGCCCTCGTCCACGAGTGCGAGTCGTAAGTCGACGTTCGTCTCGAGCTCCGCGTCCGGATACGTCGCCTCCCGCGGCGTGATCCACTTCCCCCCCAGCGCGCGCGTGTGTATCACCTTCTCGTCAGCGAGGGCGACGCACAGCGTCGAGACGACGACGCGCCACGGCGGCGGCGGTGTCGCGCGCGGGAGCAAGTCGTAGAACCTCGGGCCGGGGCCGAGCGTCGCGGCGGCGATCGCGACGAGCCGGGCGTACGCCGGCGCGACGACGCGTTCGAGCAGGGCTTGGTTCCACTCGCTTCGCGCCGCGCCGCCGCCGGACATGTCGCCTCCGAACCAAATGTCCCTGCGGTTGCTGCTGAGTTCGAAGTACGCGTTCACGTGCACGGGGAGTCCGGTCTTCACCGGGAGCGGGAGGAACGTGAACGCGCGGCCGTCGGCGACGGCGACGGCGTGCTTTCGATCGCCGCCGTTTTCTTCTTCTTCTTCGTCTTCTTCTTCTTCTTCGCGAGGGGTGAGCTCCGCGGCGACGGCGGCCCACGGCACGAGTTTCATCCCGAACTTCTCCCGCCCGCTCTTCACGAGCGGTTTTAAGTCTACGCCGCACGCTTGCGACACGAAGAACGTGCGGACGTCCTCGCCGCGCTTCGCGCCGACGCCCGTCGACGTGAACTCGAGCGTAAACGTCGACGGCGGCTCCACCGCGCCGCCCGCCGCCATCGCCGCGGACGCGCGACTGAACGCCGCGCGATGTCTCCGCAACTCGTCGCTCGCGTTCATCACGCGCGTGGACGCGATGACTTCGGGCTCCATCGCGCCCGGGCGCCACTCTAACACGTCGATCCGTTCCACGCTTTTCAAATACAGCAGGTCTAGCGTCTTTTCCCCCGCGAAGTCCGCGAGAAGCTTCCGCACGCTCGCGACGTCGTACGACGCCTTGGAAAGCTTCGACACCGCGGCCTGCTTCGCGGTCCGCAACGGGAACCGAAACGTCGTCCCTCGATACTCCGTCCGCGCGTCGCACCCGAACGCGATGAACGGCGCGAACTGATCCGCGTGCGTCCGCGTGACGTCGCCGCCGCCGCCGACGAAGTCGACGCGTTTCCCCGGGTTCGCCGCGTCCGCGTTGGGGAGGTGGCACGCGTGCGGATCGAAGAAGACGACGTGCCGCCCCGACACGAACGACGGGACGTCCGTGAGGTGATACACGCTGTTGAACCCGACGCCGAACCGCCCCGTCTTGCCCACTTGCGTTCGCTTCACGCTGTCGCCGACGCGCGAGATGGAGACGAAGTCCGCCTCCGCGAAGACGCTGTCGTTGTGCACGAGCAGAGCGGGGCCCTGGAACGGCGCGAGCGCGGGGGAGACGAGCGTGGACGTGCCGTGCGACCGCGCGTCGAGGCATACTTTAACGACCGTCGCGCCCGCGTCGTCCTGCGACGACGATGGAAGACGGAGGGAGGAGGGCGGCGGTGAGAGGAGGAGGAGGAGGAGGAGGAGGAGGAGGACGAGATCGCTCAAATCTGCCTGCCCTCGCGCAACAACGACTGGACATGGGCACCCGGCCGCGCGCGCACCGCGTTCTGGACGAGCTCCTTGAGTATGGACGTCCCCTCCGGGTAGTTCAAGAGGATCTCCCTGAGGCGCGCGGTGAGGTCGACCTTCTGCCCGAAGTCGCTCCATCCGTCCGCATCCGCATCCGTCCCGGCGTCCATCGCGCGCGCCGGCGTTCTGTTCGGTGTGTGGGCATGGGCAGGCCGCGAGTTCGGCGATTCCCGCGGTCGGTCGAAAGCGCTCCCGAACGCGGGCACAGTCAGATCAGCGCGAGAGCGGAGCGGCGACGCCTTCGCACTCGCATCGCGCGCGGACTCGAGGGGAGACGCGCACGGCGCGGGACGCGAGCGCGCGCGCGTGAGAGCGCGTCGGCGTGCGAACGCGACGGTCGCGGCGCGGCAGAGGGCGAACGGTCCGCGACGGCGGACGGATAGACTTACAAGATGATGATTTCCACGTCATGTCGTCACGGCGCGGCCGCCGCCGTCGTCGTCGTCGTTCGCGCGAACGCGCCGTCGCGACGGCGCGTTCCCGCGACGCGACGACGCGTCGCGACGCGCGCCGGCGCGCCCGCGCTCGCGACGACGAAAACGTCCCCCGCGACGACGGTCAGCTTCGACGAGGACGACGACGGCGGCGGCGTGTTTCGCTTCGACGACGCCGCGGAGGTCGACGGAGATCTTTTGTTCACCGCCGCGGACGCGGACGGCGTCTTCTACGAAGTGCGCGCGGGGAGCGGCTCCGGGTCGTTCGACGAGCCGCCGCCATCGTCCGTCGTCGTCGCGGAGGAGGACGCGGTCGCCGCGAGCGAAGACGAAGACGAAGACGACGACGAAGACGCGACGTTCGCGCTCGAGCCGGGTTGCTACGAGGTGGTCTTAGACGTCACCGCTGGCGTCGCGTCCACGGGGATCACGCTCGCGCCCGGGGTGGACGGTCGACCGGTCGTTCAGAGCGTCCACGAGAGCGGGAACGCGCATTCGCGCGGCGTGCGCGTCGGAGACGTCCTCACGGACGTGCGCGTCACGGTCGTGGAGACGATGTCTCGGAGGGAACGGAGCGAGGAGGAGGAGGAGGAGGAAGAGGAGGAGGAGGAGGACGAGAACGCGTCGAGAAGGCTCCACACGCGAACGGAGTGGCGCGACGTGAAGGACGGCTCGTTCGAGGACTGCCTCGTCGGGATGCGGAGCAACACGAGCGCGCTCGCGTTGCGGATGTGTCGCGGCGACGCCGCCGCCGCCGCGAAGGAGAGAGCGGGCGTCGGGGCGGGAGCGGGGGCGGGGGCGGGGGTACAGCTGGCGGCGGTACAGCTGGCGACGGCGGAGAGCGCGGACGAGGAAGGCCGACGGTGGGCGCTGCGGCAGCACGAGCAGCTCTGCGGCGTGTTATCGCGTTGAAAAACTAATTAATTTCGTACTGCATGATCACGCTCCGACCGCGGCCGCGCTCTTTTCGCCGATCCCGACGTGAATCTTCCGCGCCGTCGGCGTCGGCGTCGTCGTCGCGTTCGCGTTCGCGTCGGTCGCTCTTCGCGGCCGCGGCGGCGGTCTCTGCCGCGCATCCTTCGTCGTCGTCGTCGTCGTCGTCGTCGTCGTCGTCGTCGTCGTCGTCGCGTTCGCGTTCGCGCCGGTCGCTCTCGGCGGCCCCAGCGGCGGTCTCGGCCGCGCCGGCGGCGGCGACGTCGCCGGCGGCGACGGCGGCGGCTTCGGGGGTAAAATCTCCCTCTCCACCTCCTCCCGCCGTTCCTCCATCCTCTCCTCGAACAGCCTCGTCGCGTACTCCCACAACCGCACGTCGAGGAAGTTATGCGCCCTCACCCTCGCCAGCGTCTCCGCGGGGATCCGCGCGCGGTCGGACTTGCGGAACGGATCGAAGACGCCGTCGACGTGGGGCGCCAACTTTTCAAACGCCCGCCTCTTTTGACGCGCGTACTTGGCCCTGTTTTCGCTCTCGCACTTCCGGAACCGCGACCCGAGCGTCAGCGCGGACTTCACGGGGCGTCGCTGCGTCACCGTCACGGTCACGTCCCCTGTTAAGCTGTTTCTTCCGGACCCGTTCGTCTCTCTCATATCCGTCGTCGCCCACGCGTGCGCGGTCAGCGCGCCGTATTGACCGAACCCGTCCGACGCGTTCACGATCGTCGAGGAGACGTCCGCGGGATTCTCGTCAAACATCGCGAAGAGCTCCCTCAGCTTATCGCCCGCCGTCGCGCCGCCACCGCTCGCGTTCGCGCTAGTCGCGGTCGACGACGACGACGAAGGGTACTTGACGAGCGCCACCTGGAGCGCCGACCTCGGCGGCGGCGGCTTATTAGCGACGGTGCCGTTCGCCCCGGTACGCTTTCCCGGCGGCGGCCGCCGTGGACGCGGGCGTTCCTCGGTCCCGTCCGCGGCGAGCGGCGGTAACAGGCGCACGTCCGTCGCGGCGACGCCGACGTATCGCGCGAGCTGCGCCGCGAGCGCTTTCTCGTACTTCTCCCGCCACGCGTCGTTCGCGAGCTGCTTGTCCGTGACTTTCAGAAACTTGAACGTGAAGCCGGCGACGTTTTCACCCGCGCGCGCGCCGCGTTTGGCGGACGCGACGGCTGTTTTCAACTCCCCCACGCGCCCGTCGCCAGCCTCTTTGTTCCCGTCGTACGCGGGCCCGGCCATGGGCAACTCGAGCGCCGCGGAGGAGAACCGCAGCGCGTCGTCTAACCGCTCGTGCACGACCGTCGCGTCCATCTCGTCCCGTAACCGTTTCTCCGCGAACGCGAGCATCTTCGCCGTGTTGGCGTCCTCGCCGCCGGGTTTTAGACACCCTCGCACCGCGCGGTAGTCCGGCTGCAGCGTCGCGTCCGCTTGGCTCGTCAGCCCTAACAGCTGCATGAACTGTCCGTTGTGTAAGTCGTCGTGCGCGATGTCCAAGTCCACGAAATCGCGCAGCGGCGTGTATATCGAGTTGTCGTAGCAGTCCGCGCCGCCGCTCGGTTTCGTAAAGTTCGCCGCCTTCGTCCGACGCTTAAACGCGCGCAGGTCCTCGTCTATCCTCCTCACGCAGTGCTCCCACGGCCACACGTCTCGCGTCGCGACGCGATTCTTCGCGACGGTGGTCTCGTCCCCGAACGACCGCGCGCTGACCTCGACCGCGAACTCGTACGCGCTGAGGAAACGCTCCACGGGGTCGCGTAACATCGTCACCATACGCGGCTGTCGACGCAGCCGTTCCACGAGCGTGTGATCGTCGTGCGTGCCCAGCATGCGGCACCCCGGGTTCTCCACGTTCACCCTGAGCTCGTCATAGGACTTGTCGCACCTCTCGTTGGGAGGAAACGCGTACTTGAGGTAGCAGAAGTGGAACGTCCGCCCGGCGGAGCGCGGGACGTGCAGGAAGAAGAGGAGGTCGTCGGACGGATCGTTCGCGTTCGTCTGCGTCTTCGTCCTATTCGCGTCCGCGTCTCTCGCGGCGACGCGCGCCGCGTGCCGCCGCTCCTGCGTCTCGATCCAGCCGTCTATCAGCGCGTCGCAGCTCGCGGCGTCGGACGTCGTCGCCGCGGGCGCGTCGGGCGTCGCGACGCTCGCGACGGGCGCCGCCGCGGGGGCCTCGCGCGGGGTCGGCGCCGAAGGCGTCCCCGCGTCGGCCGATCGCGCCGCGCGATCGCGACGGACGTCGGCGTCGGCGTCGAACGTCGCTCTCGCCGTCGCCGTCGCCGTCGCCGTCGTCGCGGCGTCGTCGCCGCCGGACTCGTCCTCTTCCGCGCCGCCCAGCGACGCGTCCTCCTCGACGAGCCCGCTCCACGCGCGATCCGCCGTCGCCGCGACCGCCGCGAGCTGCGCCGTCGC
>MDSW01110323.1_pt1 | contig 16711 bp, 8 predicted proteins | sample 811171 | NCBI WGS metagenome assembly MDSW01 (sample SAMN05326641, study PRJNA326480) | marine metagenome | isolation source: seawater | place: Atlantic Ocean: North West | collected 2012
GCGAGTGCGCTGATCTGAAGGAAGTCCTCTTCAGGAGCCCGGACGATCAGCGTGGACGATTCCACGTCGCCCACGATCCGAAGATTGATCCGGCCTTCTCGAGCCGGTGTTTCGTAGAGCTTCCGGACGGATTCAGCCAATCGTTCCGGATTCGCGGTTCGCACCGGAATCAAACGAGCCGGTGGCAAGCCGGCATGATCAGCAACGTCCAGCTGCGCGACAATGGTCTCGATCTTGCCAAGCGTCTTGCGCGTGGCTGAAACCACGACCGAGTTGGTCAGCGGTTCAGCGGAGGCCCGGACCCAATCTTCAGCCTGGACCAGCACCGTGGGTGTTTCAATGTCCTGGCGGGATCCTTCGCGACCAGTTGCCCGCGAGCTTTCCTGATCCTTTTTGCTGCTTCGACGAACCTGCTGCTGGAAGGCATCGTTGATCGCACGAGCGACCGAGACGGCATCCGCATACGTCAACGGCAGAACCTTGAGCTGAAGCGAGGCATCGTACTGCTCCGCATCCAGCTCCTGGATCAACGCTTGAAGGGCATCCCATTCGCCGGCTTCGGCGGAGATCACGAGACTGTTGCTCGCCGGGTCCGCAACAATCCTGACATTCAGCTTGGAAGGCGTATCCGCATCCAGTGCGAACGGTCCGTAGAACACAGTCAATGCCTCGCGGACCTTTTCCGCCTCGGCGAACTCGAGCGGGATGAAACGGGTACTTCGATCATTCACGGAAGGCTGATCGAATTCACCGATGATCGATTCGATCTGCTTGAGCTGATCGGGCGTCGCGGAGACGATCAGCTGGTTCTCGATCCTGTTGTAGGAAATCCTCGGCCTGGGATCACCCATGCCTGGAAGGATGTCGCTCAGATTCCAACGGACATCCTCGGCGAGCGCATGCTCGAGCTGGAAGATCCGGTATTCGACCTGAATCGCCGCAGGCTCTTCATCCAGCTGACGAATGAGCGTCTCGATCACCGCAAGGGAATCCGCGGGTGCCGTGACGACCAGACTGTTGGAGCGGACATCCGCAACCACCCGGCCACGGACCTCGACCGCTGGAGAATCCTTGTCGACACGAACGGAGACGCCGCGGGATTCGCCGGACGCGTCAAGCTCGAGCGTCTCTCTGAGGATGGCAACCACATCACGTGCTTTCGCACCTTCAAGCGCGAACGTCTGGATCAGGGACTGGTCCTCCGCCAGTTCGACTTCCAGTTCCTCGATCAGAGCGGCGATCTCCTCGTGCTTCCCGGGCAATGCGGCGATGATCAGCGCACCTCTCGAGTTGTCGGCGATGATCTCCACGTCCTGATCGGTGGGCGGCTGCCACCATCTCCGTTGCTGGGGGACGCCATGCAGATCGCTGATGACGTCTTCGAGCATGTCCAGAGACACGTTGTCGGCTCGATAGACCTTCATCTCACGCTTGTTGCTGGGTGCCTTTTCAGCATCCATGACATCCACGATCCGCTCGACCATTCCGACGGAATCGCTGGTTCCAGAAACGACCAGTGCATTGAGTCGTGTGTCTGGATAGATCGCCATGCGGCCCTGAAGCTGGCGACGACGACTCGCGTCGAACCACCATGAGCTGCTGCCACGCTCGAGCTGCCCCACCATGTCCCGCACGGTTTCGGCAATCTCGCCGGCACGGGCATTCTCCAGGGGGATGGCACGAATCTCGATGGACTCTGAAGCCTGAGGACTGTCGAACTGCTTGGCGAGCACCTTGACCTGCTCGAAATCCTCGTCCGAAGCGGAGACCAGCAGAAGTCTCGTCGTCGGATTTCCGATGATCGTGACCCGTCGTGATCGATCCCCGCGATTTCGCCCGCGGTTCCTTGAGAGAGTGGCCCGATCATCGAACAGCTTCTGCATCGCGGCCGCGACCTGTTCCGCATCCGCACGTTCCAGCGTGATGGTGCGGACGTTGAAGATGTTGGTCGGATCCCGATCGATTTCCGCCAGGACCTCGTCGATCTCCTTCATGGTCTTTGCGTCTGCACGGACAAGCAGCGTTCCGGAAGGATCATCGGCAACGATGACCGCGGTCAGACGTTGAGCCGGATTGGCCGAGAACACGGCTTCCTCAAGCAGTTGAGCAGCTCGGCTGGGCGTCGCCTTCTTCAGATTGATTGAACGCAGTGGCAAGGCGGCATCCGCTGCTGGTTGATCCAGCTGGGACAGCAACTGCTCGACTTCCTCGAGATGGTTGGGTGACGCGGTGACCAGAAGCATGTTGGTCCGATTGTCATGACCGAATTCGGGCTCGATGATGTCACGGCCATCCGGCGTCTTCCGAAGCTCTCGGTGACGCGACTTGAAGACGGTCCTCAAGGTACGGCCGAGATCCGCGGCGCGAGCGTGCTCCACCTTGAACAGCTTCAAGGTCGTGGATTGTGCGACTGGAACCTGATCGATCAACTCGATGAAGCTGTCGATGAATTCCATCGCATCCGAAGGGGCCATTACGATCAGCGAATTGGAACCACCATCTCCCACGACGGAAACGAGATCCGGCCGGAAGACGGCCTCCACGGCGGTTTCATTGCCAAGCGTGCGAAGTGCGAGTGATCGCATTCGAGAAGCCTGCCGACCACGGGAACGTGAATCGACCTGCAAAAGCCCGTTCACACTGCGAGCAGCCTGACTGACCGGAATCGAATTGAGCTGATAGGCCTTGACGACGGTCGTGCCTCGCGAGCTTCCACTGGCCAAGGCCGCGATCAGCTCTCCGATCAACTTGAAATCGGAATCGTTGGACATGACGATCAGCGCGTTGTCGCGATCATCGGCCACGATGGAGGTTCTTCTCAGGAGATCGCCACGCCGTCCACCGGTCGGCGTCAACTGCTGCATGGTCTGCCGGAGCATCTGGGAGAGACCCGTGGCATCCGCCGATCCACCCAGTTCGATTCGACGGAGTGTTCCAGGCGATGCAGGCATCTGTTCAACAAGTTGCTTCAAGACGGAACGCGCCCGCTGCACCGCCCGATCCGAACCCACGATGACCAGACTGTTCGTGGCCGGGTCGACGGCCAGCGAGATGTCCGGAAGCGGTTTCTTGGCCTGCACGGGAATCGTTTCATAGCCATAGGTTCCGATCGCGATCATCGCGAGGGTCCGGATCGTCGCCGGCACACCTCGCCCCTGATCCTTGGAGGCCTTGTCGTCGTCCTCTGCAGGAGCCAGAAGATCCTCGAGCTTGATGATCTCGACTCGACTTCCACTTCCCCTGTCGAGCATGCGTCTGAGGGACTGGGCGATATCCGCTGCTGAACCACGCGCCGGGTCGATCGGAACCAGATGGACCTGTCGACTTGTTCCAAGCGTGGCGTCGTCGACTTCCCGGACAAGGTCGGCGATTCTGGCCAACTGGTCATCATCGGCCCGGACCAGCAGACTGTTGCTGGAGGTATCCACCCGAACCGTCGGCGGCTCCGCGGTACCGGATTCGGAGAACAGCGCTTCAAGACTGGTGGCCAGCTCACGGGCGTCGGCATTCCGGACATGAAGGACCTGCACGCGGCGTGCTGCAGCCGCATTCACGTCGGCCGGATTGATGTCCAGTTGCTTGACCATCTGTTCGGCAACCGCAAGAACGTGCGGCGTGGCGACAATGACAACGGCATTGAGTCGATTGTCCGCCTGGACACGAACCTGTGTCTTCTCAGGTGGCGGCGTACCTCTGCGGGAGCGGTACCACATCTCGGCAACCGAAACATCCTCTTCAAGCAACTGCTCGACGATCGGTGCGACACGGTCTGCCTGTGCATGTTCGAGGTACACGGTACGAACCTGCGCCTGATCCGGTGCCTGGCCGTCATCCATACGAGCAACGATGTCACGAAGCTCTTCGATCTGCTCCGGTGTACCGGTCACCATGATCGAGTTGCCGGTCGCCTGTGCCTTCACCGTGGGACGGGCCTGCCCCGGACGGAAACGATTCTTCAGATCGATCGACTCCTGAAGCGTCTGGGCCACGGAAGCCGCATCCGCTCTTGTCAACGTGAGAATCTGGACATCCATCGTCCTGGCCGCTGCAGGCGTATCCAGCTGTTCGATGAGGCTCTCGGCGACGGGAAGCAGGGTCGTCGGGGCTGAAATGATCAGTGTGTTGGTCTTGTCATCGGACGTCACGTTCAGAAGCGACTCCACGGCATCGTTGTTGCCCGGGAGCTCTTCCCGCATGCGAACGGCGAGAATGCTGCGAAGCGTCTCGGCGATCCGGTCCGCATCCGCATGTTCGAGCTTGAAGAAACGAAGCGTTGTCGATGGAAGCGACGGCCTGACATCGAGTTCCTGAAGAACCTGTTCGACCCGATCGAAGATCTTGGCCGGTCCCGAGATGACGAGCGTGTGTGAAGACGGCTCGGTCGTGATCGTGATCGTTCCTCTTTGATCACCAGCGTCCTCATGCAGGGCGCCCGAGGATGCCAACTGCTTCAGCGTCGATGCCAACGCGGACAGATCCGCATGAGATGGCTGGTATGTCCGCACTTCACGTTCATCTGCAACCTTCTGTCGATCGAGCTGATCAACCAGCTGCTGGAAACTGGCCATGCGGGTGACGGGCGCCTCGACGATGAGCGAGTTGGTCTGGACATCGGCACGGACGACCACCTCACGTGGTTCCTGAAGATGCGGCATGGGGGTCCCGCGCCGATCTCTCGGCATGGGCGGCTCGGGGAACATGTCATCGATCGTCCGGGCGAGTTCCTCTGCTCGAGCGACTCGGAGCGGGAAGATGCGGATCTCTCGTCCATCGCGATCGATGCGATCGACCGTATTGAGACTGGCCACGATGGTCTCGAGCTCCTCGACCATCTCCGGATGCGCTGATACGAAGAGCGCGTTGGTATTGGGATCCGCCGTGATCTGAACCGGTCGGGCTGCACGTTCCTGCACACTGCGTGCGTCGTACTGCTGCGAAAGCGAACGGGCCAGACCAGCCGCATCCGCGACCTTGAGCTGCAGAATCCTCAATGGCGCCCGCTCACCAGCGGATTCGACATCAAGCGACTTCACGAGCGTGACGATCATCTTGTGCTGATCCGACGTGCCGCCAATCACCAGTGAATTCGTGCGATCAATGACTTCAATGGTCGGTGCCGACATCGAGCCCGCACGAAGCAGACCGTTCTCACCGGATGTGAACTGCTGGAGATAGTCGGCGACTTCCCCGGCAGAGGCATGATTCAGGGAAACAACCCGCAGATCGGATTGTGGCTCCAGTTGACGGAAAGTCCGGATCGCCTGTTCGTAGAGATCCAGTGATGGCTTCGTCCCACTGATCAGCAGCCGGCCGGTCTCGGCATTGGCTTCGATGTCGGGCATCGCAAGAAGACCATCACCCGCAATGCGTTCCCAGCCGCTTCGGGCACGTGCCATCACCATGGCAAGGTCCCGGACACCGCTGACATCAATGACCCGGACCTCGAAATCCCGGGGGTCCACCTGATCCAGGCTCTCCAGCAGATCCTCGATGACCTCGAACTGATCGGCTGCCGCAGACACCATGAGGATGCCGAGGGAATCGATCGCTTCGATGGTCGGCGGTTCACTGTCCGATGATTGATCGTCTGCCATCTGCGCCGTCATTCGAGCCAGCGGACCGGCAATCTTGGATGGCTCCACCCGCTCCACGTCGAACCGCCTGGTCTCGCGATTCGGAGTGGCATGCTCGGAAACCAGCTGGACCATTTCGATCCAACCTTCGACTTCTCGCCTGGGGCCCACGAGCGTGACCGTCCGGCCATCATCAGAGGTCGTCAACGAGAGGCTGCTGACCTCCTGAAGTCTCCTTGCATGAAGATCGGTGGCTTCCTTGATGACCGTATCGGGAGAAACAGAACCCGGAAGAGACAGACGAACCTTGCGGACTTCGAGTTCGACTCCATCCACCCGATCCAGAACGGGAATGATCCTGGCAACAGCCGCGACATCTTCCTCTGGACCTGACATGAGCAGACTTCGACCGTCTGGACCGCCGACGAGCTTGACGAGGCTCTTCTGCCGCTGATTCAAGAGGCCGTTCAAGGCCCTGATCACCGCATCCGGCTCGCCCTGGGCGAGTGGCACGGCCTCGATGATCAGACCGCTGGGACCGCTGCTGGAGACCCCCCCGTCCAGAGCCTCGAGCAATCTGGCGCCCTCTTCGACCAGAGCACGCTCCCCGATCAGGGTCAGGGAAGGCTCGTCGCTTCGAGGCATGGCCAGAGGCCGTCGCTCCGGAGGGAATCGCTGGAAGAGCTCGTTCAAGCGAGCTCTCGCGTCGTTGGGCGACAACGTCGTCAGTGTGAACGTACGAACCTGCCGCCCATCACCGCCGGGTACATCGAGTACTGCAATCAGTTCACGCAACTTGTCAAGACCGGGACGCGGCCCCTTGCCGATGATCGAATTGGTTCGCACATCAGCAGCGACATTCAATCCGGAAAGAGACTCTTCCTCGACCTTCTTCAAGTTGCCTTTCTTGTCCGGCATGTACTTGACGACCTTGGTCATCAAGAGACCTCGAAGCGGCGTGATGAGATCCGTCGCGGAAGCGTTCTTCACATCGAAGACTTCCACCAATCCATCAGGAGCCTGCTGATCAAGTTCGGCAATGATCTTCAGTAGCCGCCTGACCTGGGAAGCCGTCTCCGTGATGACAATGGAATTCTGCCCGGACATCGGAGTGACGGATCCATACTCGGCCACAAGCTTGGCAAGTCGTTCGGAGAGCGGCTCCGCGGATGCCGATTCAAGTGGACGGACAACGGTGATGATTTTCTCCGAAGTGATGTCGGCCGGAACTTCGCCGATGAACGTCGGGATGTTCTCGCGCTGCATCTCGGAGAGCTTCTGAAGATAGAGCATCTCATCTTCGATGCGAAGGGTGACACCACGCGACTGGAGAATGACATTCAGGACACTCAGACCTTCATCGAGGTCGTATGTTTCCGGTGACAGAAAGTCGAGCGTTCCTCCAGGGACCTGCGTCTCACGGACAACCGGCTTTCCGGTCGCGCGTGAGAAGTAGTCGATGACCTGATCGAACGAAGCACCTTTGAAATTGAATCGAAGTGTGGGAGCCTCTGCCGTCTCTTCGACAGGATCAGACCATCCTGCCATCACACCTGCAGTCGTACCTCCGATCGTGGTGTTGGCCACGAAAAGTACGATTGCGGCAAGCAAAGCTCCACTCCCCGCTGCGCGACTCCAGATGCCGCTCATGACACGCCCTCCATGAAGGTCACAGGTCATCCTGACCTGTGCAGCAGTCTACTTGTGAACGGGGGTCGTGTCGTCGAGCATCTGTCCAACCTGGATCGAAACCAGGGAATCGCCCGCTCTGAAGGCCGCAAAGTCGCCTTGGATGCCCTCCAGCACCAGTCCGGCATGCCTTTGTCCCACTCGCAATCGCTTCGATCGACCTGTCTGAATGTTGGAAATCCAGACTTCGGCCTCGCCGTCGATCCCGGCAACACCCGTGAGTCGCCAGCCGGGAGCAGGCTTCTTGACCGGTGGCGCAGGACGCGGTGCAGGCTTGGCGACAGGCGGAGGCACGGGAATCATGAATGGACTGCGTGCGACGAGATCCGAAAGCGAGGCCAGCCGGTCTCCCGACCAGTCGGCGTCGGGCAGGACTTCAGGCGATCGGCCTGGTATGAAGATCGTTCGAAGCTGGACCGCAATCTGAAGCCGGGAACCATCACCGGATGCGCGAAGTCGAACATTGTCGATCTTCTTGATCCAAGCAGCCGACTTGAGTCTGTCGAGCAGCTCGAGCACACCTTTCCAGTTCGTGAAGCCCGACATGCTTCCTTCGAGTTCGACGAAATCCACCTCTTCACGAAGCGCTCGTCGTGTCCGACCCTTGAAGTCGTTGCGACCTGGAGACAACAACGCCACGCTGCGACCGGTACCGACGGAAAGATCCTGAAGACCAACGGATTCGCCAATGCGATTCAGACGGCTTCGGAATCGATGATCGACTTCTTCAAGTGAACCACCCAGTGTCCTCGCGACATACTCGTCAACGGCATTCTGGACTTCGTCGAAACCGTCAAGATCGTCCTGGTATTGATCGACCGTGCCTTTGAGACGATCCAGTTTCTGCTGCAGTTCACCGACCGGCTCGAGCCAGAAGGACTGGATGACTGTCCACAGGATCCAGAGAAGAACCAGAACACCGACCGCACCGATCAACAGTCTTCCACGTGAGGACATCAGGAACCATCCTCCGCAGTGTCCGTTGACGTCACGGGATCAGCCGTGACGGTACGGAGCCGATACGTGAATCCATGAGGGAGTCTGCGTCCACCATCCGTATCGTTGCCGGCGGATGACGTCGTGTAGGTCATGTTCTCGACAAGCTGTTCGCGCAGGGCATCCGCCATCGCGCGATCACTTGATTCACCGTTGATCGTCAATCCCATCGACCAGTCCGCCGACCAGTTCTTGTCCCGATCACGACTGACACCGTCGAAGTCCAGACTGCCGGAGATTTCGTCGAGGACCAGAAGCTTCGGATTCGGCCTCAGCCCCTCCAGATTCTGAAAATGACCGATCCAGTCGACTCCGACTGAATCCCAGTAATCAAGATGGCCGAGGCGGAAGCGATCCCGGTGGTATCTCAGGAATTCCGGCCCAAGCGTGTTCTGACGATTCTGAAGGGTGGAGATCGACCGCTCAAGTGCCCGGCTCTGGAGATTGCCGATCGTGAAAACACCGAGGACGAACAGCAGGAGAACCGCAAGCCCGCCCAGCACCAGCTTCCGTTGGCCAGCGAGTGGATCAGCGGCCTGACGTGGAGATGCGAAATCGATCATCTCATGCCCGGTGGCATGGGCCAGCAGGAGGCCAGCGAGAGACCAGTGCCGGTCCAGGGCGATATCGGATGCCTGGATCTGCTTCGGTGTCTCAACCAGTTCAATCGGCGTGTTGAAGAGCGCACCCAGTCGCGATGCCACTCGTTCTGCAATCGCAGCCGGGCCGAGAACGAAACCGACACTGACCTCCGACTGATCGTCATCCATCTGTCGACTCAACCAGGTTCGCTGTGATTCACGAACCGCTGCATCCACGATGGCGTCATCATCGACTTCCGAAATCCGAGCAGCCCGACTGAACTGGACATGTTCATCGCGTATGAACGTAAACTCGATCCCATCACCGGGGATCAGATCGATGGCTGCGGAGTCCCCTGCCGTGCTCTTGTACATGTCGATGATGGTCGAAGCACCAAAGGTCCGAAGCGAGACGGCCTGCATCGTGAGACCCGCGGCCGACACCATCTCACGAGCTCGATCCAGTGATTCCCTCGGCAAGGCGGCGGCCAGCACCGTACTGGTCGACTCGTCCGTTCCAAGCTGAACGTAGTCGATGATCGCGGTTGCATGATCGAATGGCAGCTCCCGCTCCATCGCCAACCGGGTCATGTCGGGGAGCTCATCACGCTCGGTCGTGGGATGAGTCAGACGCTTGAGAACAATGTCTTCTCTTGGCAGCGCAACGATGCATCGATTGCCCTTGAAACCCGCTTCTGAAAGCTGCGATCCGATCCATGATCCCACGTCGCGCGGCTCATGACGGTCCAGACTGGACGGGATATCACCCACCAGCGTCTTCACGACACGGATTCCCTGACGGGTCGGTACCGCTTCCACGGCACGGAGACGCGTGTTCCCAAGTTCAACTGCTATGACACCAGCGCTCACGCTCGTTCCTCCGTGGCGTGCGGTTCACGGCCGACCAATCCTAACACGTTCATGAATCCCACAGGGCGTTGACGTCGTGCGAACCAAGCCGTCAAGGTCGCCACCGTCCGATTCGGCCTGATGGCGTCTCGTCGACCTCGTCGGACTGCGGGCTCTGATTCGGATCCGCCGGTTCTTCCGGAAACTCGTCATCCAGTTCGAAGTCGTTGTTCAGATCGTCCAACGAGGTGATCGCCATGTCATCGATCTCGTTCATTGAAAAATCATCCAATGGAAGATTCTCTTCGAACGCGGCCACTGCCGACTCCTCATCAGCACGCTCGTCTTCAAGTACCGCCGCCAATCGGGATGCGGTCTGAAGAAGCGTGATCTCGCGAAGGTAGCCAATGCGTGGTTGCGGATCCGCCAGATCAATGACCGCTTCATACACGACGGCCTGATCGATGGGACCTTCAGGGTCATCCGCCGCGACCATCCCGGCGGCAATCCGAACCCGCCAGGTCCAGCTTCGCACGGTCACCAGCGACGAGATCTCCTCGAAGGTCTCATCCGAGACCACATCCCGAAGCAGTGGCCACGCGATGGATCCACGCTCCTCTCGATCCAGTGACTCCCGCTCCGCGACAAGACGGTCTGCCTTCGCGCGATCCAACCCGGGGAGCGTTTCGAGGACGTCGACCGATGCCGTGTTGAGATCCAGACGACCTGTAACGTGAACCTCGGGCCGGGTCGTCAATGCATCCAGAGGTTCCATCCAATCTCGAGCGGGCACCTGGAATCTTCGAAGGACCTCGACGATCCTGGCATCATCATCAAAAGCCGTTTCCTGAAAGACGCTCTCCAATGCCGCCGCAGCGCCCTCACCGAATCGCTCTGTAATGCGGCGAGCAAGCTCCTCGGACCACGGAACATTCAGATCGATTCGACGTCGACCATTCTGTTGAAGATTGGGTTCGAAACCGAAGATGGTCAGGACATCGATCAGACCGCGTGCCTCTGGAACCGCCAGTCTTCGGGCAACTCGTTCCGCCAGATCCACCTCTTGTCCATTGACCTGGTCCATCGAATCTTCTTCAGCCAGATCGCCGAGGAGATCTGCGGCGTCGATGCCATCGATCATCAGAAGTTCGTGAAGACTGTGGAATCTACCTGTTGGCCTGGCCTCTCTGGCGTCGACGATGGCTCTGGCCTGTCCGGAATCAAGCATGTTCAGTCTGGACAGTTGTTCAACGGTTGCGTGATTGACATCGAGCCGACCCGCCTCCGCGATGAGTCGCTCACCACCAGGACCAAATGGAATCAGGCGGACGACCGCTTCACGATTCCCTTCGTCCCACAGTGAATACTGTGGCTCGATCGTTGGCGAGTCCCCGAGGAGGATCTTCTCGCGTTGTTCAACCAGGACATCGGAGAGCATTCGAAGACCCGAGAGTCCAAGAGAGCGATTCCGTGTGCGTGTCATGGTCACTTCGGCCGACCGGACATCCGACTGTGCCAGGAACAGAAGGCTGGTGGCAACCCAGAGGCCACTGATGCCCGCCACCAGGACCGCCACGATCACGAAGCCCCTTCTCTGGAAAGACCGTCTCAAGGATCCTCTCCCTCCAGCGTGTCCATGGATGTCGCATCCGGTATCAGAATGATCCTGATGCGGTCCGGCATGGAGTCCGCATCCTCACGTTCGAACATGGACTCATCAGAGAATTCCGAATCCATCGCAAAGGACTCGGACAGGGCGTCCTCCGCCTCGACTTCGGGGCGGCCGTACCAGCACCTGACCTCCACAGCCGTCGGGAGTCCGTTCATGTCCAGACTGTTCCATGCGGACTGCCAGGATTGGCCGTCGAAGTAACGGAACTGCAGATCAAGAAGACGGCCGGGGAGGATGGATGCCTGGTCAGATCCAGCCACGGATCCGCGGTTCATCTCGATCTCACCGGTCGTCGGTCTGAACCGAATGACCAATCGATGGAGATCGCCCACCATCGTCGCCGGATCCTCGGTCCAGGAAGGGGAAACACCTCGGCTCAGGACACTGATCGCAGAGGTCTCACCTTCCACGCCAGGAATCCCATCGCTGGAAGCCGCGATGGCGCTGATGAGATCCTGTTCGAGACGATCGATGACCAGGGTTACGGAGCGACGGGCATCGGCCGCCTCGAGAATCTGACGTCTTGCATCCAGTTGAGACCACGCGAAGCTCGTGACGGAACCAAGCAGGACAAGACCCAGCGTGATTGCGATGAGGACCTCGAGCAGCGTCATGCCACGTGCATTCATGGCGCTTCACCGAATCCAGCGACATCCTCGAAATCGAGAACCGCCTCGTCTTCGGGCAGATCCCGCATCATCTCGTCTTCCTGCCAGGCCTCGACATCCTGCTCTCGAAGCTCAATGAGTTCACGCAGGACGAAGGTCGCAGGCGTGGAAGACCCCGTGTCCTCTTCGACCGTCAGCGTCACGACGGTGAGACGTGGACGCAGAGAGGGCCGGGTCTGAACTTCGACACGCCACGCGCCCGGTGTCTGAAGTCGAGCATCACTCGATTCATCGGAAAAGAGACTGCCTTCTCGAAGATCCGCCAGCGCGAGCGTGCCTGCCTGGAGTTGAGACATGGCGGAACGGGCGATGTCGGCAGCAACAAGTCTTTTCTCCGTTCGGTCCATGGCCGTCACGACATCGGACGTGGCCCGCAGACAGAACGCTGCAGCAGCAACGAAGATCGCAATCGAAACGAGAACCTCCAGAAGCAGACCACCGCGCCTCATGATCGGGTGCGCTCCTGTTCCGGACCGGCTGGACCAACTTCCTCGGGAAGATCAGCAGGACCTTCAAACATCTCTTCGGAAGCCTTTTGTTCAACGGGTTCAACAGCCCTTCGCCGGTTGAGCATCGGAAGACCTGTTCGATGGTCGATGACCAGGGTCGCCATTCGATCCTGCTCATCGACGATCCATCGGGTGCCTCGCTCGATCACGGAACCATCTGGCAGGTATATGGCGATTCGAAGTGGGGTTGAAGCGATCGGATCCGATTCCGATTGCGGTTCCAGCCCGGAGACATCCAGAACCGGCTCAATCTCCAGACAGCGGATGCCGACCGGGAGTCCCAGCACCTCGAGCGGCGGCTGGTTCTCATCACCTGTCGAGGATTCCATTTCCAGTTCCGGAACGGTGCCGTCTTCGAATGAACGATCATTCACGGTTTCCAGCGCATCGGTGTCGAAGATACGGGTCTGAAGCGCACCGTCCATCCACGTCACTTCGATCGGCACACGCCGTTCCATGGATTCAAGTCGTGCCGACATGAGATGACCCGCGACACGATCCAGAATGTTGTCGAACTCACGATCCGCGAGCGTCGACGTGAACATCGGAACCATCAACCCCGCAGCAGCGAGCAGCAGCGAGATCACGATGAGGATTTCAATCAGGGTGAGCGCCCTGCAACGGGACCTTGCCCGTCCAGGACATTCGAGCCGGCCTCTAGCGACCGCCAATATCACCTGGTCCCGAGAACTCGGAGCCAGTTTCGAAGTCACCGTCCTCGTTCTTCTTCCTGTCATGGTTGGTGATGTCATCCTCGGTGTCCTGTTCGCCATCAGGACCGAAACAGACGAGGTCGTACACACTCTCGTCCTCGGTATCCAGGATCTGGCTTGGACGTTGATAGACGATGTCGTTCCCCCAGTAATCCTTTGGAGGATCCTCGAGGTAAGGTCCCGCCCAACGTGAAGCATCCGAGTCGTCTTCGATGGCGGACTTGTCCCACAGAACCGTGAGCCCCTCTTCCTCCGTCGGATACGCACCCATGTTGGCGCGATACACCTTCAAAGCACTCTGGATTCGATCGAGTTGTGCTTTCTGGAGATCGATCGTCGCCTGGTCACCGATGCCGAGGAAGTTCACGGCGATCAAGGCTCCCAGTGCCAGCAGGATCGTGATGACGATCAGGAGTTCGATCAGAGTCAGGGCATGACGAGTTGTGCGATGCAGTCGTGTCTTCAACATGGAAATACTCATCTGTTGCGACAGGGAATCCGAAATCCAATCCGTCGGATGAAGATCCCTGGTCAGGGATATCCTACCGCGACTTGCCACAAATGGAATGCACCGGTTGTCATCCGCCCTGAACAGACGCCGTCAACCTCATCATGGGGACGACCAGAGCCACGAAGATGAACACCACCATGCCAGCCATGGCCAGCAGCATCAGTGGTTCCATGATCCGCAGCAACAACCCCAGACTTCGCTCCACACGGCGTTCCGCAGTGTCGGCAACGGTCACGAGCACTTCAGGCAGGTTGTTCGCCGTCTCCCCCACGGAGATCATCTCGATGATGTCTTCCCCGAAGAGTCCGCTCGCGCCCAGCGGAGAGGCAAGGGGTTCGCCCGCCTTGACCGCTGCGGTCGCTTCGATGATGGCATCCTCGAGCAGTGGATTGCCCGCAGCTTCACGGCTGATCTCCATGGCCGGCAACATGGGGACGCCGTTATCCAGGAGCGTGCCAAGAATTCTCGAGAATCGAGCAACTGCCAGATCCCTTCGCAACCTTCCGAACACGGGTAGTTTCATCTCGAAACTCGCCCATGTTCTGCCGAATGCGGAGTGCTGCCTGAACCACCACAGTCCCGCGAAGAGTGCACCGATGACGAAGAGACTGGGCACCCACCAGGCTGTCGCGAAGTCGGAGATGCCAAGCAGAAGACGCGTCGCCAGCGGAAGTTCGATCTTCGCATACAGATCCCTGAACTTCGGCACGAGACCGATGAGCGCATACCCGATCACTCCGGCACCAACAAACATGAGCAGTGCCGGATAGATCATGCTCCCGACAACACGCGATCTCATTTCCGCCTGATGTTCCATGAAGCGTCCGACACGCTCAAGCACCGACTGAAGGAATCCACCCCGTTCTCCCGCGTGGATCATGGCGACCTGTACGGTCGAGAAGACCTGTGGATGCTTGGCCACCGCATCACCGAGCCGCATACCGTCGGCGATGTCGTCACTGATGGAACCAAGAACTTCGGCGAGTCTTGGATTCGTGCGGGTTCTGCTGAGCAGACTCAGGGCACGGAGCAGCGGAACACCGGCACGAAGCAGATCCGAAAGCTGCCGAAACAGCGTCGCGAGTCGACCGGTTCCGACACGGCGCGCGATCATGCGACGCGTTCGGATTTCCTGCAGTCGAACGGGAACCAGTTGGCGTGCTTCCAGATCCGCCAGCACGGCTTCGCGACTGGCGGCCTGCAGGTGTCCGGTGACGCGTTGACCTTCGACGGAACGCGCGATGTAGGACCAGTTGGCCATGGCCTACAGACTACCGGGTCTCACTCCTCATCCCCACGAAGTTTGGCGAGCACGCTGAAATCCTCGAGCGTTGTCATGTCTCCTGTGGATTCCTTGCCAGCCGCCACATCCCGGAGGAGACGACGCATGATCTTGCCGGATCGGGTCTTGGGCAGTGCTTCGGTGAATCGGATCATGTCGGGCTTCGCGATCGGTCCGATCTCGCTGGCCACATGGTCCTTCAACTTCTGCCGGAGCCCATCGTCCGGCTTGTACTCCGGACTCAAGGTGCAGAACGCCGCGATTCCGGTCCCCTTGATCTCGTGAGGCATGCCCACGACGGCTGCCTCGACGACCGCGTCGTGACTGACCAGAGCTGATTCCACTTCCATCGTTCCAAGCCTGTGGCCGGACACGTTGATCACATCATCCATGCGTCCCATGATCCAGAAGTACCCACGCTCGTCTCGACGAGCGCTGTCGCCGGCGAAATACATTCCTTCGACAGTCGAGAAGTAGGTGTCGATGAATCGCTGGCGGTCGCCGTAGACACCTCGCAGCATGCTTGGCCATGGCTTGCGTACCACAAGCAGACCACCATGATCCGCAGGCACTTCATTGCCGTCCTGATCGACGACCGCTGCATCGATGCCAAGGAACGGCAACGTGCACGAGCCAGGTACCGTCGGAGTCGCCGCAGGAAGTGGCGTGATCATGTGACCACCAGTCTCCGTCTGCCACCAGGTGTCCACGATCGGACATTGCTCATGACCGATGTTCCGGTGATACCACATCCACGCTTCTGGATTGATTGGCTCGCCGACCGTCCCAAGGACACGCAGACTGGACAGGTCATGCCGACGGGGATGTTCGTCTCCCCATTTCATGAATGCGCGGATGGCTGTCGGTGCCGTGTAGAAATGCGTCACCTGATGTCTCGAGATGATGTCCCAGAAACGATCGGGCTCAGGATGATTCGGCGCGCCTTCATACATGAGAGTCGGAACATGGTTCTGAAGGATGCCGTAGATGATGTACGAGTGACCCGTGATCCAGCCGACATCCGCAGTGCACCAGAAGACATGCCCCTGACCAGGTCGCAGATTGAAGGTGTACCGGCTCGTCAGGTATGTATGGACGAGATAGCCTCCGGTCGTGTGCATGATGCCCTTGGGCTTGCCGGTGGAACCGGAGGTGTAGAGAAGGAACAGCATGTCTTCGCTGTCCATGGGTTCGCAATCACACTGATCCGACTGATCCGACACGAGATCGGACCAGAAATGGTCCCGATCGGTCTGCATGTCGATCGCGTTGTGACATCTGCGAAGAACAACCGTCTTCTTGACATGGGATGTCATCTCGAGAGCTTCATCGACATTCGCCTTCAGCGGAACGACCGATCCTCGCCTCCAGGCGCCGTCACAGGTGATCACGAATGGACTCTTGGCATCCTCGATGCGATCCGCGATCGCAGCTGCTGAAAATCCGCCGAAGATCACCGAATGCGGTGCGCCGATCCGTGCACAGGCCAGAACAGCGATGGTGAGCTCGGGAACCATGCCCATGTAGATCGTGACGATGTCTCCACGCTTCACACCGATCGACTTGAGTCCGTTCGCAAATCGGCAGACTTCTGCATGGAGTTCGCGATACGTGAAGGTCCGGATCTCGGGACCGTCGCCTTCGATGGGCTCGCCCTCCCAGATCAAA
>MDSW01070328.1_pt1 | contig 16708 bp, 10 predicted proteins | sample 811171 | NCBI WGS metagenome assembly MDSW01 (sample SAMN05326641, study PRJNA326480) | marine metagenome | isolation source: seawater | place: Atlantic Ocean: North West | collected 2012
AGCCCCGCGTCTTGCATGGGGAGGACCCACGCGACCTCGTCGGACTCGTTGTGGTGGGAGTGCCACCACCCGGGCGGGGTGACGAAGACGCCGCCGGGGATCCAGTCGCACCGGATCGGGTCGATGATCTCGCCCTTGTCGTCGATCTCCTTGCCCATGAGCGTGTACACGCCGGGCTTGGCGGCGACGGCGAGGTCCAGCGCGACGGAGTTGTGCCTGTGCGGCCTCTGCACGTCGTTCGCCGGAATGGAGTTCAGGAGCGACCACAGGACGTGCGTCAGGGTCTTCGTCTGGTCGCAGGCTTTGTTCCCGAGCAGGACGCCCAGGCGGTTGCGCTCGCCGCCCGCGGGCGCGGCGTGCGCGATCTCGCGAACCTCCGCGAGCATGCGCTCGCGCTCGAAGAGCGTCGGCGCGAACTTCGGCGCGGCGGGGACGACGCCGAGGTAGTCCATCAGGGGGCCGTCGTGGACCCAGTAGAGCGCCGCGCCGCCGTGCGAGTCCGCGCTCGTGCACTTGTGCGTCAGAGCGCCGGGGGTGACGGGGACGACGAAGAGATCGCCCGCGCCCCAGCGCACGACGCCGTGCTCCGCGCTGCTCGTCTCCCCCGAGCCGCGGATGACGTAGAACGCCTGGGACGTCGCGACCGCGGCGGTGGCGATGGACTCGCCCTCGACGACGCGGACGAAACTCGCCATGAGGTTCGGGCTCGTGCACTGGGTGTCGATGTCGAGCGTGTCGTTGATGTCGAACGGGATCACGCGCGTGGGGCCGGACTCGTGCAGCGCGGGGGGGTGGACGAGGACGGGGATGGGGGCCATCTCCGGGTTCGCGGCCGCGCCGTACTCGAACACGTTCGCGCCCGCGGTCCAGCGGGCGCGCGCCGAGGACGCGGCCGCGGAGGCGTCCGCCTTCGCGGGGCTCCCCGCGGGGAACGACACCTCCACGGAGGCGGCGGGAGGGGAGGAGGACATCGTCGCGAGGAAGAGGAGGTGCGCCGGCAACAATAACTGTTTTCAAAGAACGGGTCAGCACTCGAGGCACCGGCGCCCCACGAAGCCGCGCGAAAGCGCGTATGGGTGCCGTGGTGAGGGGTGCCGATCCACCTGACACATCGCCAATTTTTCTGCCGGGCCCCGCTCGATGCGTTTTCGCCGATCGAATCGAAACACCCGCGTGTGTCATTCTGCGCGTCGATCGATCCCGCGAGGTGTTTTCGTGCAGGCGCGCGAGCTCGCCGCAGCTCCCCCTCTTTTAGCTGCGCAAGGTCTCGCACCTGTGCAAGACATCAGCCAAGATGGTGCGTCCCGGTCGCCGCGATAGCGAACTTTGCGCGTCGCGTCGCGTCGCGCGCCGGCCTCTCGGGCGTCGGGCGCGCGACGGCGGTCGCGACGGTTTTTCCAGCTAGGGTTTTGTGCCAATCGACGCCTGCGGACGACGGCGAGCGACCGCGGCCGCGACCGCGACCGCGCGACGGCCGAGACGCGGGCGCCGAGACGCGCGATGGACTCCCGGGACACGTTCGGCGTCGATGCCGCGCGCCGGGCGCGATGCCTGCGGGTTCGACGCGGCGCACGCGTCCGCTAGAAAGGTTTTTGGCGAGCAAAACCGCGCGTATTTGGATGCGCGGCGTCGGCCGCGGACGACGCGAAGCGAACGCCTCGTCGCGCGTGCGCGTTCGCTGTTGGAGCGTTCTGCGCGCGCGCGCGCGCGCCTACTGCCCCGCGCCCCGCCCGCGTATCCCCGCCTCCTCGTCCTCGAGGGCCGGCGCTGACCATCGTTCGTTGCACCCGTTTCGCATCTTTTCCTCCCCTCCAGGCGAACCCCATGAAGGAGCCTCGCATTCACAAGCTCGTGCTGAACATCTCCGTCGGCGAGTCCGGTGACCGCCTCACGAAGGCGGCCAAGGTGCTCGAGCAGCTGACGGGCCAGCAGCCCATTTTCTCCAAGGCGCGCTACACCGTCCGCACCTTCGGCATTCGCCGCAACGAGAAAATCTCCACCCACGTCACCGTGGGCAACCGCGACAAGGCGATGCAGATCCTCGAGTCCGGCCTCAAGGTGAAGGAGTACGAGCTGCTCAAGAAGAACTTCAGCGCCACCGGGTGCTTCGGGTTCGGTATCAGCGAGCACATCGACCTCGGGATCAAATACGACCCCTCCACTGGAATCTACGGTGAGTGTGGCGAACGAGACGACGCGAAACGAAACGAAACGAAACGCTCGCCGACAGCTCCCGACCGCCCGCGCCCGCGCACCTTCCTAGCTGATTACTGGACGGACAACCGCCGTGCCTCTCGAGTATGAAGGCGGTGCCACACCGACTGGCCCAGGCGCGCGCTTTCGGGGTTTTCGGTCTCGTTCGGGAGCTTCGAAGCACGCGCGCGGGCACATCTCGAACGGGCGCCGCTTTTTCTTCTCCTCTCGTTCGCCGTTTCCCCCTTGGATCGATCGCTGACGCCACGCCCTCTCGCCCACGCTCTCTCCACAGGCATGGACTTCTTCGTCGTGCTCGAGCGCCCCGGCTTCCGCGTCGCGAAGCGCCGCAAGCAGCAGTCGAAAATCGGTGCCCCTCACAAGCTGAAGAAGGCTGACGCGATGAAGTTCTTCCAGAGCAAGTTCGAGGGCGTCATCCTCGCCAAGGCGTACAACTAAGCGCCGGCGATCCTGAGTAGCTAGCGGGGGGTTTCATTTGTGACGCGAAAGCACACGTTCGTGTTCATCTGCACTGCTCACTCGATGTGTATTTCACACCCGCGCGACGACGACACACGCTCGCGCGGCGCCGACGCGCGTCGGTCACTCTTTTTCCTCCCTCGCCGCCTTTTTCCCCGACTCGGTTTCGCTTCCGTTCCACGAAAACGCGGACGGGCACAGCGCCGCTCCCTTCCCGTCGCCCCCCCCTCCCCCGCTCAGCTCGCACTCCGCGCACTTCGGCGCCCTCGGCGTGCACGTGAGCTGCCCGTGTCCCACGAGGAGCGGGTTGATCTCGACCCACTCCTCTCTCGGCAGCCACCCCTCGAGCGCGACGCGCGTGTCCTCCGGGGTTCGATTCTTCTTGGGCGACCCGTTTTCGCCCGTCGCCACCGACGGCACCCACCCGAGCCGCTCCGCGATTCTGTGCACGTGCACGTCCACGCAGATCCCCGCGGCGACGCCCCACCCGACGTTCATCACGAGGTACGCCATCTTCGGCCCGACCCCGGGGAGCGCCATCAGCGCTTCGACCGTCGGCGGGATGTCCCCGCCGTGCTCGTCGACGCACATCTTGGCGGCTCTCTTCAGGTACTGCGCCTTTCGCGCGTGGAAGCCCACGGGGGTGATGAGCTCGTCCAGAACCTCCTCGCTCGTCGCCGCGATGTTCTCGGGCGTGCATCCGTGCGCGACGAGGCGCGCGGTTGCGGCGTGCGTGATGGGATCTTTCGTCTGCGAGGAAAGCATCGCGGAGACGAGGACGACGAAGCGGCGACCGCGCGCGTCCTCGGCGACGTCCTCGGAGATCTTCTCGCACCCCATCGTGTCCACCGGGGCGCCGCCGACCGCGCGCATGCGCTTGATGATCGCCAGGGTCTCGCGCCAATCCGAGGGGGGGGCGAACGCGGGCGGAGGGGACGCGACCGCGGAGGTGGAGACGCGTCGACCGTTCTTCGTCGGCTTACTCGGCGGCGTGGACGCGACGTCGGACGCGTGCTCCACCTTCAACTCGACGTGCTCCCGCTTCGCCCTCTTGCGCCGCGCGGGGGACGGATCACCCGCGCCGGCGACGGCGCGCGGCGACATTCGCGCCGCGGTCGGCCTCGTCGATCGCGAGGCGCGCGCCACGGTCTGGGAGAGTCGCCGGCACGCCGCCGCGATCATCCGCGACTCGGCGCGCGCGGATGGAAACTGACAACCGCGAAAACAGTCGACGGTGCTCTGTTTGGTGGCGGTCGGCCCCCCGGAGTGGAAAAACACCTTCAAACACCCGCGTGTGAAAATCGGGTGCGTCGCCGTTCCGCCAAAACCCTACGAGCACTCGCGGCCCGTCCGACCGCGTCCCGTCTCCCTTTTCACCTGCACGCCGATCGGGTGCACGGACACTAGCTCCAAGACGAAGGTGCGTGCGAGCCTTCTCTGCGTCGTCACCGCGATCGCGCGCGTGAGGGGCGCTCGGAGACGGCTGGTCCAGCTCCGCGCGCCCTGCGCGTCGACTTTTTTCCGCCATCGGCAATCGGCTCGGCGGAAAACCCCCGCGCCTTCGCCGCCATCCGGATCGACGCCGCGGCGACGCCGTCGAGACGCGCACGCCGTCCCGAGCGCTTTTCTGACCTTCGGATCCACCCGCCGCCTCCATCGCCGCGCAGGATGCCGCCTAAGTTCGATCCCTCCTCCGTCATCGAGGTCTTCCTCCGCGCCACCGGTGGCGAGGTTGGCGCTGCCTCCTCCCTCGCGCCCAAGATTGGCCCCCTCGGTCTCTCCCCCAAGAAGGTCGGTGAGGACATCGCCAAGGAGACCAAGAAGGATTGGAACGGCCTTCGCGTGACCGTCAAGCTCACCGTGCAGAACCGCCAGGCGAAGGTCTCCGTGGTTCCCTCGGCGTCGGCGCTCGTCATCAAGGCTCTCAAGGAGCCCCCCAGGGACCGCAAGAAGGTCAAGCACGTCAAGCACTCGGGCAACATCTCCCTTGACGACTGCGTCGAAATCGCTCGCATCATGCGTCCGCGCAGCCGCGCGAAGACGTTGGCCGGCACCGTGAAGGAAATCCTGGGCACCGCGAAATCCACCGGGTGCACCGTCGAGGGCGAGGACCCTCAGGACATTCAGGAGCAGATCGAAGACGGAACCATCACCGTCCCGGACAAGTGAGGGAGCGAGAGCGTCGGGGCGGCCGAAGCCGTCGTCGGTCGAGGCGTCGTTTGAAACGGAACGGCGAGTTTCGATATTTCGATCACGCCGCGCGCGCCCCCCGGGCGCGATCGCGCCCCGCCCCCGCACTCTTTCCCGCACCCTCGCCGGCGCCTCTCGCCTCTCTCCGCGACGAAACGCCCCCTTGGTTTTTTTTTCGTCTCAGCCGTCCCGTCACTCCGCGTCGTTCGCCGCCGAGCTCTCGCTCTCGGCGGGCTTCGCCTCGGGCTCCTTCGCCTTCGCCGCCGCCGCCCCGGGGGTCGCCGGCCCCGGTTTCAGCCCCGCGCCGGGTTTCCCCGCCGAGCCCGGCGCCGCGGGCGTCGTCGCCTGCTGCCGCGCGGCGCGCGCGCGGCGGTCCTCCTCCTCCTCCTCGTCGGAGGATTCCTCCGTGCCCGTCTCCTCCGAGGGGTAATCGGGATCGTGCTCCCGACCCTCGTCGTCCGAGTCGCTGTAGTCGCTGTCGCTGCCCGACTCGCCCTCCAACGGCGGGGGCTCGTCCGCCTCCGCGTCGCCGTCTCCCTTCTTCGCGGGCTTGGCGCTCTTCCCGGCCGCCTTGGCGGCTCGCGCCTCGAGGAGCTCCTTCGTGCGCTTCGCCACCTTCACCTTGCACACCCACTTGGCGTCCGCCCCGAGCCAGTAGTCCGACACGAGCATCACGTGCATCTGGTACGCCCCCGCGGTCGGGAGCTGGAACTTGAGGTCGGTCGTGACGCCCTTGGACTCCCTCTGCGCGGCGACGACGGTTTTCTCGTCCAGCCTCTTGTACGCGAAGATGAAGTTCGCCGCCGGGTCGGCGACGATCACGAACCACCCCTCCTCCCGCTCGCAGTGCTCGCAAAAGGGAAGCGGGGGCAAATCCTCCCGCCCGGCGATCACGAGCCCGCTGTCCGCGGGACTGCCCCACGCGCCGGGCGCGGGGGTTCCCTTCTCGTCGCCCTCCTTCTTCTCCGGGGCGCCGCCTCTCGAGAGCTTGAGCGTCACGGCGCACGTGACCACGTCGAGCTCCAGGACGTTATCCTCCCCATCGGTCTCCACCGTCGCCGTGAACACGTCGGGGCGCGGGAAAAACGCGAGGTGCGTCTCGACGTCCGTCGCCTGGCTCTCGGAGAGCCCCGCGGCGGTGAGCGCGGCGGCGCGCTCGGCGGCGCCGGGCGTGGCGGCGAGGTCCGAGACGCCGCGGATTTTCTTTCGCCCGAGCGCCGCCGCGATCTTCTCGTCCACGTGTGGGAGCTGCAGCAGAGAGACCCATCCGGAGCCGTCCGAGCCCTTGTTGCGCGCCGACGGCGACACCGCCTGCGTGACGCACTGCGAGAACTCGAGGAAGCTCAGCGCCGGGCGCATGAACGAGTACCCGACCGGGTTCACCGGCGAGAGGGAGATCTTGAACGCCTCCTGGAACAGCGCGGGGAAGAGTTTCATGACCGCCTTCAGGTCCGCGCGAAGCGCCGGGTCGAGGTCGGCGGTTTTCCGGCACGCCTGCGCCAGGAGCAGGGCGTGCGCCTTGAGGATCGGGGCGTGGCGCATCATGAACTTGGGGTCCTTGGTATCGTACTCGCTCTTGAGCGTCGCGAACAGTCTCTTGACCTTGTCCTTCTGTTCCTCGCTGCACGGGATCTGGATGTACTCCGCCGCGACGGACAGGACGCGCGGGACCTGCCTCAGCGAGAGGTGGGGTTTCATCTGCGTGTGGAAGTAGTACTGCGACTGGCGCAAGATGCCGCTGGCGCCGCTGTACCTGTTGAGGCGGAGGATCGTGACGACGGCGAGGCCGAGCGGGAGCAAGATGCCGCCCGCCACGAGCACGATCAGCACGATCGGACCGGTGCCGTCCTTGCCGAACATCCACTGCGGCAGGGCGACGCCGAGCTTCGGGCTCTGCTTCCCGTCCGGGTGGCCGTACTTCTCGTAGTTCTCCCTCGCCGTCTCATCCGTGAGGGTCTTGTACGCCGGGGTGATGGACTCGGTGAAGAACTTGTGCGCCTCGGGGTCGGGGTTCTTGTCGGGGTGGTACTGCAGCGACAGCGAGCGGTACGCCTTCTTGATCGCCGCCGCGTCCGCGCCGACCGGGAGGTTCAGGACCTTGTACGGGTCGAAGACCTCCTGCTCCTCCACATTGCTCAGCGCGATGTACGCGACGAGCAAGGCGGAGACGCCCCAGAAGATCCACACCACCAAGTTCGCGCCGGTGAACTGCGACCGGAGCTTGCGAAGCGCGGTGGGGCGCTCGCGCGCCGCGCGCGCGGCCGCGGCCTTGCCCCACTCCGAGGACGCGTCCGCGGGGCCCGCGAGCGCGGGGGCCGCCGCGGGACTCTTCTTCTCCCCGCCCCCGTACGCGAGATCCAGCACCCAGCTCCCGACGCGCCAAAGCGTGATGGGCGCGAGGAAGAACTGGATCAGGGAGAGGAGGAAGATGGGGAAGAGGTTCCCGTGCGCGTCCGTGGGGTCCGCGTCGACCATCGTGCGCGATCGGGAGCGAGCGCGGGCGGTGTTTCGCCTCCGACACGCGCGATCGGCTCTGACGGAAAGCGCCGCGGCCTCGAGTCGAGGAAGAATTAGCCCGCGTGCCGCCGACGGACGGGACCGCCCGCGGCTTCCCGGGCGAATCTTCCGGCGGACCGGAACGATACAAACAGACCGTCGTTTAGACCGTCGTTTGCAAAATTCCCCGGGAGAGCCGAGACTCTCTGTGTCCATGAGCGATTCCGCACACGACGGCTTCTAACGGCGTAGTCCGTGAAAATCGAGAGCAGTGTTCGTCAGGTCCCAAAAAGGTGGGCACAAAAGCGGGCAGGCAGTGCGCTTCGCGCTCCCGTGCTCCCTCCCTGCGCCCTCACGCGGCCGATGACGGCGTCGGACGCGCCTTCGGCGGCGTCGGCTCGCGTCTCGGCGACGACCGAGCCGTTCCTCGCGTTCCGCGAGATCCTCATCGCGAAGTTCGGCAGGCCGAACGCGGTGGATGCGTTCGAGCACGTCTGCGGCCTGGTCAACCTCGGGGTGGAGCGGCGGACGATGCGCGCGGTGTTGCGGAACGATCACCTGCGCAAGTTCTTCGGCCACGTCGACGCGGACGACCCCGCGCTCGCTCGCGCGTACCTGGACGCGCGGCGCGGGATGTTGCCCGCGCCTCCGCCGACGGCGATGCACGACAGCCCGAACAAGTTCAGCGCGAAGATGACGGTCAGGCTCACCTCCGACGACGCGTTCTTCGCGCGCTCCGCCGGGGCGCTCTTCCGCGTCCCCGAGCGCATCCACGCGCAGGACCTGCTCGCGGCGATGCGCCGACTCCGCCCCCCCGTTCCGGACGTCGACCGCGTCTCCGTCGCGGACGTCCTCGCCTTCGTCGACGAGTGGGATTCGTCCGATTACCTCCGCCGCGACGTCGGCGTCATGCACGCCGTCGACTTCGTCCTCTTCCTGCGTTTCGCCGCCGCCGACGAGGACGCCAGGGGCGTGACGAACGACCTCGGCATCGCCGCGTGCGTCCCGGGAAGCACCGCCGCGCGCCTCGCGGCGACGGCCGCGGCGACGGTGCGTCGCCAGGCGGTGGACACGATCGCGTCGAAGCGCGCGTTCGCCACGCGGGACGCGAGGCGCGCGCTCGCGAGGCGCGAGGGCGAGGCGCTCGCCGGGTGCCTCCGCGAGGAGCTCGCGGTGTACGGCGCGCAGAGGGACCCCGCGGTGGGCGGGCTGGAGCGTCCGCACGCGTTCCGCGTGACGTTCGAGCCCGGGCGCGGGTGCGTGGCGAAGCTCACGCCGGAGCCGACGCTGGCGCTGGCGCTGGCGGCGAGCGACGACGACGGCGCCGGGTTCGTCACCCCCGCGGAAACCGCCCTCGCGCTCGCGCAGTGCCGCGTCCCGCTCACCGCCGTCGAGAGCGCGGCGTTCGGCGAGCACCTCGCGAGACGCCCGGGGGCGCGGTCGTCCAGGCACCTGTGGTGCGTCGATGAGGTCCTCGAAACGCTCGATTGCGAGCCGTTACCGGGCGCCGAGTCCCCGGAGGACTTCCCCGTCGTCGTCGCCGCGTGGCGCGCCGGCGCGAGGCGAGCCATCGAGGCCGAGTACCTCGGAGGCGCGGCGACCGACGCCGAAACGCGCGAGGGTTCGTCGGATGATTCCGCGGATGATTCCGCGGAGAGGGACGGGGAGTCTCGTCGTTCGGTGGTTCCCACTTACGACGTGGATTTGGAGCTTTTGCGGCACGTGGCGGCGCCCGCGCCGCTCGCGACGGCGTCGCCGGCGGTGGCGAAGGCGGCGGAGGCGTGCTTGGCCGGGTACCGCGCCTTCGCGCGTTTCCTCGCCGCGTTCGACAACGAGCTCGGGCGCGCGGGGAGCGGCGGGAGCGGCGGCCGCGGGTGCGTGACCGTTTCGAACGTGCGTTACGCCGGCGCCTGCGCGAGGGTGGCGTCCCCCAGCGTTCGCGTCGCCGCGCGGTTGGAGACGCTGGCGGACGCGTTCCCCCCGGGGGATTTTTTTTCCGCGAGCGGATTGATCCCCGGCCGCGGGGTGACGGTTCGAACGACCGGCGCCAGGGAGCGGCTGATCGATTGGCGCGCGATGCTGGACGGGTGCGGTCCGAGCGCGGCGCTTTTGACGCAGGAGAAGGCCGCGGGGTCGGCGGTCGGCGGCGTGGTGAGCCTCCGCGCGTGCGTCGCTTCGGCGGCTCCGGGGCCGCTGCACGCCCCCGGCGAACCGGTGGCGCCCGGCGTTCGCGACGGGAAAGCCGCCGACGCCGACGCCCCCAGGTTCGACCGCGACGCCGAGGCCGTCGCCGCCTCCCTCGCCGCGCACCTGTTCGAGCGCCTCTGCGCGTTGCGTCGTGGCTTGGAGCTCGCGGACGAGCGCGACGAGGGGTTTCTGACGCGGCGCGCGTTTGTATCGGCGATACGGTCCGCGGGGCTCGGCGAAGCCGCGTTCGGGGACGAGGACCTGGCGTGGGTCGCCACCGCGTGCCACCACCCGTTCCTCGAGGACGCCGTCGTGTACCCGAAGTACCTCGCGCTCGTCCTGGTCGCGATGGAGCGGGAGGTGCTGAGGCGCGCGGACGCCGCGGGCGCGCGCGCGAGGGCAAGGGCGGAGGAGGAGGCGAAGGCGGAGGCGAGAAACGCGTGGGCGGAGGAGACGGCGAGAGTCGCCGAATCCGTCGCCCAAGACGTGACGCGACGAGTCGCCGCGGTGGGAACGACCAACGAGCGAGGCGACCCGAAGAGATGACTGACTAGACTATCATATCATATAGAGAGGGGAAGAATGGTCACTCTATGTATACTACAGATGTGAATATCACATAGACTAATATTATACCGTATAGGTTTATTTCCCCACGCAAAAGTCGGCGAAGACGACGTCGAGTATTTCCTCGACGTCCACCTTCCCCGTGACGGCGCCGAGCGCGTCGGCGGCGAGGCGAAGCTCCTCCGCGGCGAGTTCCGTCTGCGCGTCTCCTCCCGTCTGCGCGTCTCCTCCCGTCCCCTGCGCGTCTCCTCCCGCGCCGTGCACCGCCGCGGCGATTCGTTCGAACGCGCGGAGGTGCGCGACGCACGCCTCGAGCCTTCCCCTGTGCCTCGCTCGGGTGACGGCGAGCGCGTGCGCGTCGTCCCCCGTCCCGCCCGACGTCAGCGCCTCCGCCTTCGCCGTCAGCGCCGCGACGAGCGCGTCCACGCCCTCGCTCGTGACGCAGGAGACGCCGACGACCGTGGGCGGCGGCGCCGGGGCGTCGGAGAGGGCCTCGAGCGCGTCGTTCACGAGTTGGCGCGTCTCCTCCGGATCCGCGAGGTCCGACTTGTTCACGACGAGCACGTCGGGCGCGGCGGCGAACGCGGGGAGCCCGAAGGAACCCCCCCGCGCTCCTCGGACGATCTCCGCGGCGTCGGCGACCGCGACGGTGACGTGCGCGGCGCCGGCGTGGGATTCCGAGCGGCGGATGCCCTCGCGTTCCACCGGGTCGTCGGTTTCCCTCGCGCCCGCGGTGTCGGTGACGATTATTTTGACGCCGCCGAGCTCCATCGCCACCTCGACGGCGTCGCGCGTCGTGCCGGGGACGTCCGAGACGATCGCGGCGGGGCGACCCGCGAGCACGTTCAGCAGACTGCTCTTCCCCACGTTCGGCGCGCCGACGAGGACGACCCGCACGCCCGAGCGCACGAGCTCCGCCCGGGGCGGGGCGCGAAGCACGGCGTCGATCTCGCGTCTCAGCGCGACGACTTCGGGAACCACCGTGCGTTCGAACGCGTCCGCGGCGACGACGTCGAGCTCGGCGTCGCCAAAGTCTAGCGTCGCCTCGACGCGCGCCGTCGCGCGCACGAGACGCGAGCGCCAGCGTTCGAGCGCGGCGCGAAGGACGCCGCCGGACTGAGCGAGGGCCTGTCGCCTCTGCGCGGCGGTCTCCGCGTCGAGGAGGTCCGCGAGGCCCTCGGCTTGGGTGAGGTCGAGCTTATCGTTGCGGAACGCGCGGCGGACAAACTCCCCCGGCTCCGCGGCGCGGAAGACCGAGGTCGAGGAGGAGAGCGCGTCGTCGTCGTCGCGCGACGGCGTCGTCGTCGGCGAGGGAGGCGGGCGGAGGGCCGCGATGGCGTCGAGAACGCCGCGAACGACGGCGAGGGAGCCGTGGACGTGCAGCTCGGCGACGTCCTCGCCGGTGAGGCTCCGCGGGGCGTCGAACCAGAGGAACACGCCGCGATCGAGCACCTCGCCCGTGTCCGGGCGGGCGAAGCGCGTGAAGACCGCCTCGCGGTGTTTCGGCGGGGACGCGCGGCGGGAGGGGGGGAGGAGGCGGAGCACGTCGCGCGCGGCGGGGCCGGAGACGCGGATCACCGCCACGCCGGCGCGCCCGGGCGCGGAGGACAGCGCGAAGATGGTGTCGGGCAAAGCCGCCGACGCGCCGAGCGCGCGACGCCCGAGGGGAGGGGACGCGAAAGCGAAGCCCGCCGCGGAGGAAGGGCGGGGGGCGACGCGCCAGGGGCGCGACGACGCGCCGCGCAGTCGGGACACCGCCGCGAATGCGCGGCGCCACGTGGACATCACCGACCGCGCGCGCCGACGCGTGTGTCGGAGGTGAGAGCTTCGGACGACGGTTGGGTCATCGGAGCGTCCGTCCTGGGACGAGGCGGCCAAGTACTCAGGCCGGGTGCAATTTGCGAGGAAAACACCCGCGTGTGTCGAGTTTCGCCGCCGCCACCGCTCTCGTCCGCGCGCCTCTCGGTCGCGCGCTCACCCCGCGGCGCGCACGCGCCTCGCGCTCGTCCTCGCCCCGCCGTCAGCTCGCGACGCTCGTCCCCGCGTCCGCCTCACGGTCGATTCCGCGCGCCGCCGCCTCGAGTCGCGCGCCTCCGCCGCGTCTCGCGCCGCGTCTCGGACGGACGTCTCGGCGCCGTCTCGGCGAAGAATCTCCGCGCCGTCGCGTTCGCCCACTTCGCCCCCGTCGCGATGGGGAAGCCCAAGGGAAAGCGCGCGCACCGCAAGATCGACCTCGGGGAGGATGCGTACGTCGCCAAGAAGCAGGAGGACGCCGCCCAGGGCGGCGCGGTCGACGAGCTCCCCGACGACTCCCTCTTCTTCGTCGACAACGACGGCGGGCTCGCCGCGGGCGGCGGCATGGCGGTGATGACGCGCAAGGACAAGGCGCGCGCCAGGGTGCTCAGGGTGGACGCCATCCTCACCAAGGCCAAGACCGCGAAACCCTTCGTCGCGTCCATCCCGCGCGTTCCCAAGGGCCCGCCCACGCGCGCGTTCAACACCAAGGGCGCCGAGCAGCCCAAGCTCTCCAAGGCTGAGCTTGCGAAGCGCGACGCCCTCGGCGGGAGGAAGAGAGCCGTCGCCGCGTCCGTCGCGGGCAAACCCGCGCCGGCCCCTCGCGAGAAGGTCTCCGGCGCGGCTCTCTACAAGCCCAACAGGCGGTTCACCCTGGACGATGTCCTGCGGGACGACCCGGACGCGCCCGAGAAGGTGGACCCGTACGACCTGTGGGGCGGCGGCGTGAAGAAGGCGCGCGCGCCGACGACGGAGAAAAATCGCGCGCGCCGCAACGCCGGCGCCAAGGCGGAGGAGGCGGCGGCGTACTCCAAGCACCGGCTGGGAGACACCCCGCGCGCCGAGCCTCGAAGGCGCGCGCCGTACAGGCCCTCCACGGGCGTGCCCGCCGTCGCCGTGGACGCGGTGGGGTGCTCGTATAACCCTCCGGAGGACGCGAGGCAGGACGAGGTTGCCGCGGAGGTGGGTCGGCTGACCGCGGCGAAGCTCAAGAAGCAGCTCGACCCGATCAAGGCGCCCGTCAGCAACAACACCGCGAACGCGTTCCTGACCGAGGAGCTGTACTACGCCCAGGACGAGCTGTACGATGACGCCGTGGACGACGAGGATCCGGACGGGTCGGCGGAGGAGGCCGGGAAGAACCCCGCGGTGTCGCGGGACGGGAAGATGACTAAGGCGCAGAGGAACAAACAGATGCGCCAGCGCGAGCGCCGCGCGGAGGAGGAGGCGGCCCAGCTGGCGAAGCGCCAGCGCCGGGACCTGAGCAACCTCAAGCAGCTCGAGGCGGACGTCGCGGCGGATGAGAAGGCGGCGGCGGAGCGACTGGCGCGGCGCGAGTTCGCTCGGGCGGAGCGCCGGGCGGAGGCGCCCGCCAGGTTGGGGAAACACCGGCACCAGCCCGAGCCGTCGACGGTCTTGCTCAAGGAGGAGGTCACGGGGAGCTTGCGGAAGCTCGCGGGCGCGGGGTCCCTGCTCAGGGACAGGCTCAAGAGCCTGGAGAGGCGCGAGCTCGTGGAGCCGAGGAAGGCGGCGAAGAAGACGAAGAGTAAAAACTACATGAAGTACGAGCCGGGGGCGAGGGGGGAGAAAGAGATCGAGATGCACGAGTCCGCGCTCAAAGCCACGGAGGCGACGCGGAAGATGAAGGCCCAGGCCGTGCCGTGAAGGAGGTGGAGGCAAGGGTGGGGGGGGAGGGGGCTTGGAAGAGGCCGGGGAGGGGATGGGCGTATCCGGCGAGAGAACGAGTCGTTCGCGCTCCCGAAGAGACGGTTTTTAAAAAGGCGGGGCCCGCCCGCCCGTACACTGTGAAAATATCTGCCGACGCGCGCGCCCTCTCGTCTCCGCGCGCACTCCGGACCGCGCGCGTTCGCGCCCCGCGACCGCGACGCGACATGGGGGCGTGCCTCGCGCGGCCCGCGGACGATGCGCGCCGCGCGCGGCGGCCGGGCGCGCGGCGCGCCACGACGATGGTGGCGCCCGCGCGCGGGAAAGCCGTCGCCTCGCCTTCCGCGTCGTCCCTTCCTCTCTCCCCGCTCGACAGCGCGCTGTGCGTGCGCGGACTGGTCGTGTACTGGGCGTTCATGTACGACCGCGCGGTCGACGCGGAGACCCTCCGCGCCTCCCTCGCCTCCACGCTCGCGGAGTACCCCGTCCTCGCCGGCCGCGTCCGCGTCGCCTCGCGGTCGTGTCTTCGCCTGAACCTCGAGGTTTCCCTGGACGACGCGGGCGTCGCCTTCTCGACGGCGGACTCCCCCTCGACGCTCGCGGACCTCGCGCGCCCGGGAGCGGTGCAGGGACGAAGCAACCTCGTCCCGCACGACATCTTCACCCCGCTCTACCCCTGGCAGTGCGTTCACGGCGGAGGCGTCCTCGTCGCGGTCCGAGTCACGAGGCTCGCCGACGGCGCCGCCGCGGTGGCGGTGTCGTGGTCGCACGCCGTCGCCGACGGAAGGGCCATGCACGCCTTCCTCGACGCGTGGGCCGCCCGCGCGAGACGAATATCGAAAGCGAATACGAAAGCGAAAGCGAACGCGAACGCGTACGCGAACGCGAATGCGAACGCGGACGAGCGCGCGGAATCATCGACGCCGCCGAAGCTCGCGGCCCCGGCATCCGCCGCGGAGGTCGTTCCCGTCGACGTTCCCTCGCCGCCGTCGCACGATCGGCTCGCCGCGCTCGAGGACGCGCCGGGCCTCTCGGCTCCTCCCGACGCGTTCGGGGCTCGCGCGTTCCCCGCGCTCCGACTCGACGCGGACCCGAGGCTTCGCTCGACGTGTTTCGTCGCGTCGCGGCTGTGCGGCCTGGGCGCGCGCGTCGCGTGTCAGCGCCTGACGCAGCAGACGGTGCGCCTCGCCGCGCGGGACCTCGCGGCGATGAAGGCGAGCGTCGAGCGCGAGCTTCGGACCCCGTCGCGGGATTCGAACTCGACTTCGACCGCGGGGGGTATGAATACCGCCGCTTCGACGCGCGCCTCTTCACCGTCGCGCGGCTCCGCCTCGTCCGCGCCGCCTCCGTTCGTGTCCACCAACGACGTCATCGTGGCGTTCGTGTGGGCGACGCTCCGCCGCCTGGGCGAAGGCCGACGCGATTACGCGCGGGACGGGTTCGCGCTTCAAACTGTCGATCGCCGCGCGCGCGGCGCGAGAGGCCTCGAGCCCGAACTCTTCGGCAACGCGTCCACGCTCATTCGCGCGGACCTCCCGAGAGAGGATCGCGGCGAGGGCGTCCCCGGTGCGGCGGGCGGTTCGTCGTCGTCGTCGTCGCTTCTCCGCTCGGCGTCTCGGATGGCCGCGGCGGTTCGCGCGTCCGTGCTCGCGGCGAGAGCGTCGGACGCGGAAGCCGCCGAGGGCGGCGGAGAGGGCGGCGGAGAGGAGGGCGGCGGAGCGCGGCGGGAGATCTCCGCGCTCGCCCGCGCGTCCACCGCGGCGCAGCTTCGCGCGGTCGTCGTCGCCGTCACCGCCGCGGACGCGTTCAACAGCTCGTGGCAGTTTCCGCTCTGGGGGCTGGACCTCGACGGCGGCGGGTCGGGACCGAGCGCCTTCTGGGGGAGCGTCTACCCGCAGGCGCCGTGGACGAGCTGCGTCGTGCCGGACGCGCCCCCGCCACGGGGGGAAGAGGGGGGGGCGGGCGTGTGCGTGCACGTCACCGTGCCGAGAGACCTCGCGGAGAGGGTGCACGTGGAGGCGCGATGGGTCGTGAGCGAGATGAGCGGACACTAGAGGGCGGCGCGAGGCGAGAGCGTTTTCTTCTTCATCATAACAGATGCGTCTGAGAATATTGTGTCACCGCCGCCGCGCGGCATCGCTGATTTCAGCGCCGCGCGTGGTCCGCGCCCTTGAAGGTCTGGTGGACTTTCTCGCCGCCGCCTCCGGCATTGTCCGTCGCGCGACCGTCCGCTGGGCGATGTCGTTCCTTCTTCCGCACCTGCGGAACGGATGGGCGGTTGATCAGGCGATTCTCACGGAGGAGGAGCGCGTGGTGTGCGTGCGCTTCGGTCGCGATGCGGACGACACGTGCATGCGCATGGACGAGGTGCGATCTGGGCGCGCGAATCTGACGCGCCGTCTCGTCTCGTCCCCCTCGAGGTGGCGTCTCCTCCCTCCCCTCCCCTGTGATTCGTCCTGACCCTCCCCTCCCCGCCGTTCCCTCGCGACCTCCCCACCAGACGTTAGCGAGCGTCGCGGATAAGGTGAAGAACTTCGCGGTGATCTACTGCGTGGACATCGACGAGGTCCCGGACTTCAACGCCATGTACGAGCTGTACGACCCGTGCACGGTGATGTTCTTCTTCCGCAACAAACACATCATGATCGACCTCGGGACGGGTAACAACAACAAGATCAACTGGGCGATGGACGATAAGCAGGAGTTCATCGACATCGTCGAGTTGGTGTACGAGGGGGCGAGCAAAGGGCGGGGTCTGGTCGTGTCCAACAAGGACTACTCCACCAAGTACAGGTACTGACGCGGGAGCGACGAGGACGACGTCGGTGTAAAAAAAAAATTGGCGTCGACGCGGATTGTCGTCTCGTCGTCACTCGGCGGCCCGTTTCGTCCCCCGCACGTCCCTCACCCCCCCCCC
>MDSW01204513.1_pt1 | contig 16706 bp, 10 predicted proteins | sample 811171 | NCBI WGS metagenome assembly MDSW01 (sample SAMN05326641, study PRJNA326480) | marine metagenome | isolation source: seawater | place: Atlantic Ocean: North West | collected 2012
AGAGCCAGTGGCGGTGAATACTACGCCTTCATGCTGCTGAGTCTTGCAGGCCTGATGCTGATCTGCACTGCGAACGATCTCATCTGGCTCTTTCTGGCCCTCGAGCTGACATCCTTGCCGACCTACGTTCTCGTCGCCATGAGTCGGACGAACAAGCTGGCTCAGGAAGCGGCCATGAAGTACTTCTTCCTCGGCGCCATGTCGGCAGCCATCTTCCTCTATGGTTTCGCGTTGCTCTACGCGGCGACGGGTACCATCGAGTTCGATCAGATGCGTCGAGCCTTCCAGTCCCAGACGGCAGACGGTGGATTGGGAGCGCTTGCCATCGCGGGACTTCTGCTGTCGCTGTTCGGCATCGGATTCAAGCTGGCAGCGGCACCGTTGCATCTTTATGCAGCCGATGTCTATGAAGGTGCCTCTGCACCGGTCACCGCATTCCTGGGCTTCGTGCCGAAAGCAGCCGGTGTACTGGCCATCATGATGCTTCTGGTCACGACCGGTCTGAGCGAACTGTCGAACTCACTGCCGTATCCCATCATGATCATGCTCTGGGTTGTGGCGGTTCTCACAATGACGCTTGGCAACATCGGTGCGCTGCTTCAACGTTCCATCAAGAGAATGCTGGCATACAGCTCCATTGCACACAGTGGATACCTCATGATCGGCATCATTGCCGGTCCGGGCATCGGTTACACAGCGGTCCTGTTCTACCTGCTCGCCTATGGCATCGGGAACACGGCGGCCTTCAGCGTGCTCAGTGCACTCGAACGCCGTGGCGAGGAGCTCACGACCCTTGAGGATCTGGCTGGACTGAGGAAGCGACATCCGCTCATGGCGGCTGTGCTCGCGATCTCATCCGGATCGCTTCTCGGGTTCCCTCCACTCCTGGGCTTCTGGGGCAAGCTGATGCTGTTCATCGCCGGTATCCAGACCGGTCAGATCGTGCTTGTCATCATTGCGGCAGTCAACAGCGCCATCAGTGGCTGGTATTACCTCAAGCTGGTTGCGGTTCCCGTCATGGCGACGCCGACCGCTCGCAGCGAATCCGTAGAACGCGGCCCGAGCAACTGGCCACGGGTGGCCGGTGTGATCATGGTCGTCGCGACGCTTGTTCTGCCCATCTTCCTGAGTTGGCTGTACATGCAGTCGAGCGATTCTGCTCAAACCGCAGCTGCCATGCGCGCCAGAACCCAGGCGGAATCGACCGAAGTGCTCGAGTCCGCTCAGGCTTCAGCCCGCCTCGTTCCGGTCCCTGGTGTCCAGGCTTCTCTGAACAGCCCATCCAATCGCTGAGAGCGCCGTCCATGCGATCAGCATGGCAATGCTGGATTGCCATGGGCCATCCATGCGACCGTCGCTGCCGAGTAATCCAATTCCACTGATCAGAAGCAGCAGACCGCCCCAGCCGGTTGTCATCAGCAGAAGGGCACTGCGTGGCAGGAAGAGGGCCGTCAGCAATCCAAGTGCCAGTCCAGAGGCTGCAGCCATGCCGAGCATGAGGCGATAGATGCTGGGCAATGCTGACCACAGTTCACTTGCTTCCTTCCACGATCGTTGCAGCGAGTCGTGCATCGCGACGCCGGCATGTGCCGATTCAGAATCGATTTCATCCTGCGAGACCTCTTCAAGGTCGTCCTGCTGCACCAGAGTCGATGCGATCCATGTCGGCACTGGTCGGATGGGAGCTTCGATCTGAGGATCGAACAGTGACCACGTCAGTACGACCGCGACAAGCCAGCCCGCCACGATGATTCCCAGAAGGAGTCCCGTCACGAACCTGGCCAGAAGGAACGCGAAGCAGAGAAAGACGATGGCTCCCAGGGCCATCATCAGCCAGCTGGGTACGGGGATCTCCAGACTCCCCCAGGCGATCCAGCCTGCGAGTGTGCCCAGGACCAGGCCCGCGAGCGCGACGCCCATGCGAATGACGGCACCGCCGACCATCAGCAGCAGAATGCCGCAGATCCCACTCATGATGAGCAGGGCCTGAGATTCGGAGGCAAGAGCAGGGATCGACTCGAACGGCATGTCTGGTCTCTATCGGCATTTGGAGCGGGGAAGTCCTCCCGGTAGCATGCCGCCATGCGTACTCAGTCTCCGGAACAGCCCAGAAGCCTGCTCATGATTCTCATGCTGGCTCTGACGACTGTTCTGCCTGCGATCCCCAGCGAGGCCACCATGCGACCAGATCCTGCTCATGGCGTCGATCAACCCGCGAATCGGCTCATCGACGAAACGAGTCCATATCTCTTGCAGCATGCCTACAACCCGGTGGACTGGTATCCCTGGGGGGAAGTGGCCTTTCAGAAGGCTCGTGAGGAGAACAAGCCCATCTTTCTGAGTGTGGGTTATTCCACCTGCTACTGGTGTCATGTCATGGAACGCGAGTCCTTCGAGGATCCAAAGGTCGCGGAATTCATGAATCAGCATTTCGTCAATATCAAGGTCGACCGTGAGGAGCGACCCGATGTCGATGATGTCTACATGACGGCCGTGCAGATGATGACCGGGAGAGGCGGCTGGCCGATGTCCGTCTTTCTCGAGCCGGATACGCTCAAGCCCTTCTATGGAGGGACCTATTTTCCACCTGATGATCGAGGTGGCATGCCCTCATTTCTGACGGTGGCTTCACGATTGAGCGAGGCCTGGTCGATCCAGCAGGATCCAGTCCGTTTGCAGGCCAGTCGCATTGCAGACGCCGTGGCTGCTCAGCTGGCGGATCGTCCGGCGGCTGTACCGGTTGGAAGAGACGATGTCGACAAGGCCGTTTCTCAGCTGCTTTCACGTTATGACGAGCAGGATGCCGGTTACGGCGGTGCTCCGAAGTTTCCGATGCCGGTCACGCTTGATTTCCTCATGGAAACCGGATGGGATCTTCCGACCGTCAAGGCGTCTCTGCTTCATACGCTCGATCGAATGGCGATGGGTGGGATGTACGACCAGGTCGGTGGAGGATTTCATCGCTACAGCACGGATGAGAAATGGCTGGTGCCCCATTTCGAGAAGATGCTCTATGACAACGGCATGCTTGCAACGGTCTATGCCACTGCTTGTGAGCGGACGGGAGATTCGTACTACTGCGAGATCGCAAAGGAGATTCTCGAATACACCCTGCGAGAGATGGTTGCTGAAGGCGGTGGTTTCTATTCTGCGCAGGATGCCGAATCCAATGCCCGCGAAGGTGAATCCTATCTCTGGACTCCTGAAGAAGTCGTGGATGTCCTGGTCGAAGGAGGCATGGATGAGGCCGACATCAAGATCATTCTCAATGCCTATGGGCTTGATCAAGGACCCAATTTCCAAGACCCACACCATCCCGAGGAACCACCAAGCAACGTGATCCATCTTGTCGCGCGTCCAGAGGTGCTGGCCGCCGAGCATGGTCTCGAGATCGATGCTTTCAGGGGAAGATTGAAGCAGGCCAATGCGTTGCTGCTGGCTCGACGTGATCACAGAGACCAGCCCCTGACAGATGACAAGATCATCGTGGCCTGGAATGGACTGATGATCGCCGGGATGGCCGATACGGGACGGTTGCTCGGATCAGCCCGATATGTCGAAGCGGCTGGGAAGGCTGCCGACTGGATCCGCGAGCACATGTGGTCTCCCGAAGCCGGTCTCATGCGGACAGCACGGGCGGATCAGGTCAAGATCGCGGGATTCCTCGAAGACTACGCGTTGTTGATTCGCGGACTGCTTTCCCTGTACGAAGCGACGCAGGACCGGGCATGGCTCGATTTTGCTGAGCAGTTGTTGAACCAGGCCAAAGCACGTTTCTGGGACGAGTCCGTCGGAGGCTGGTACGACACCCGGGATGACCAGACGGACCTCTTTGTTCGTGGTCGAAGCCTCTACGATGGGGCGTTGCCATGCGGAAGCGGCACGATGTTGATGAATCTCGTGCGATGGCGTGCGATCACGGATCTGGACCATTGGGATGGTGACATTCGAGCGGCACTCGGATCTGCCAGCTCATTCATCGAGCAATCCCCGACGAGTTCATCCAAATCGACTCAAGCACTCGCCAGACTGCTTCGTGATCATCCGTCTCTTCTTGAACAGGGGGCTCGCCCCGGAATCGTGGAGGCTGGCCGTGTTCGTGTTGCCGTGGAACCCTCCGAGGTCACCATGGCGGCAAACCAGTCCATCGAGGTGATGCTGATGGTTGAAATCGAAGAGGGATGGCATCTGACCGCACCCGGTCAGGCAGATCCGTTTGCGATCGGAATGTCAATCGCCTCTCTGACGGATGGACTCCAGGTGGACGCCAAGTGGCCTGAATCCCATCCATTCAAGGGGCCCGAAGGCGATCTGACTGTCTACAGCGGTTCGATTCAGATATCACTCACACTCACCTCTGACAAGATGCTCGAAGAAGATGCTCGAATCATGCTGAGCTGGCAGGCCTGCAACGAGCAGATCTGTGATCGTCCACAGAGTGAGCGAATTCCACTGGTGATCAGGAGAATGGAAGCGAAATGATGGTTGGGCGGGAACATGTCGACAAGATGGATATCGCCGTACTCTCGACAGGCGGAACGATCGAGAAGACCTACGACGCGCATCGTGGAACTCTTCACAATCAAGAGAGCGTTCTTGATCACATCCTCGCTGAACTGATCATCGAGAACGTCGCCCTTCATCGTCTCCATGTCATGTCCAAGGACAGTCTCGACATGACTGAAGAGGATCAGGCTGAGATTGCGAGAATCGCCATCGAGGAATCCCGGCGACGGGACGGCGTCATCATCGTTCATGGGACAGACCGGCTCGCGGAGACTGGTGAACGGATTCATCAGGCAGGGCCGCCGAATGCTCCAATCGTCCTGACGGGTGCCATGAGGCCCTGGGTCATGCGGAACAGTGATGCCTATCAGAACATCACGGAATCTCTCATGGCGGTCCAGCTGTTGGAGCCTGCTGTCTATGTCTGCATGCACAGCCGGGTTCTGGCCTTTCCGGGTGTCGTGAAGGACCGTGAGCGATTACGCTTCATGAGTTCAGACGAGGCCGCCGGTCTCAAGGACAGGTAATGCCACGACAAGGGGAATCGGATGTCTGAAAAGCAAGCCAACAGCGAGAAGCGGTCCTCCTATATTCCCGCGTCGACATCCTTGCCGGAATTGACGATCAAGGCGATCCTGCTCGGGATCGTCCTGTCGGTTCTGTTGAGTGCTGCCAATGCCTATCTTGGACTTCTCGCAGGCATGACAGTCTCCGCTTCCATACCAGCTGCCGTCATCTCGCTTGCGCTGCTTCGTTTCTTCAGGAAGCGGAACATCCTCGAAAACAACATGGTGCAGACCTGTGCATCAGCGGGTGAGTCGCTGGCGGCAGGAGTCATCTTCACCTTCCCGGCGCTGATCCTGATGGGGGCGTGGACCAGTTTCGATTGGGTGCAGACAACGGTCATCGCTGGTGTTGGCGGAATTCTCGGTGTGCTGTTCACCATTCCACTTCGTCGGGCATTGGTAGTGGATTCAGAACTCAAGTTCCCGGAAGGCGTTGCCACAGCTGAACTCCTCAAGGCAGGAGAGCAAGGCGTCAAGGGCGCTGTCGGTGCCATCGTGTTCGGTGGTGCCCTCGGGGCGATCTTCAAGATTGGCGATACGGGGCTGAAGATCTGGACGGGTGTCCTCGAAGGAGCGCGTCGCGCAGGCGATTCGATCGTCTACTTCGGTTCAAATCTGTCGCCTGCTCTGCTGGGTGTCGGTTACATCGTCGGACTGAACATCGCTGTTCTGGTCTTCATCGGGGGCGCGCTGAACTGGTACATCGCCATCCCGATCATTTCAGGAATGCAGGAGTGGCCCGTCTACGAGCACATCGAGGGCGCGGCAGCCTGGAACCAGTTCGTCGTACCGGCAGACTCTCCGATGATCGGCCAGGCGGTCGGTGCAGAGAGCTGGGCGTACACCATCTGGAGCAAGCAGACGCGATATCTGGGTGTCGGTGCGATGGTGGTTGGTGGTGTCTGGGCCCTCGTCCGGATGTTCCCCAGTCTGATCCGTGGCATCTCAGCCGGCTTCATCGCCTATCGCGAACGACGCTCAGGCAAGAGCCACGTTGAACGCACCGAGATCGATGTCCCGATGCAGTGGGTCGGTACGGTGCTCATGCTCGCAACCGTTCCACTGTTCCTCATCTTCGGCTGGGTGACTTCGCTCTGGTGGATCGCCGCGTTCATGTCCGTGATCATGCTGATCGCCGGGTTCCTCTTCTCATCGGTCGCCGCATACATGGCGGGACTGGTGGGGTCGTCCAACAATCCCATTTCGGGGGTGACGATCGCGACGCTGCTCGCCAGCTCGTTTCTGCTGCTGGCTGTCGGCATGGTGGCCCCGGGTGGACCGGTCGCAGCGATTCTGATCGGAGCAGTCGTCTGTTGTGCCGCAGCGATCGGCGGGGACAATCTTCAGGATCTCAAGTCGGGTCACATTCTGGGGGCGACACCCTGGAAGATGCAGGTCATGCAGGTCGTTGGTGTCGTGGCCGCCGCCGTCGTCATGGCTCCAGTGCTCACCCTGCTTCTCAAGGCCTACGGCATCGGATCGATTGCCGTCGAAGGTCAGACACCACTGGAAGCGCCACAGGCATCTCTGATGGCATCGGTTGCGGAGGGTGTCTTCGGCAAAGGGCTGCCCTGGGGAATCGTCTTCATCGGAATGGGCATCGCCGGTGTCGTGATCATCCTTGATCTTCTGCTTGAAAAGCGTCGATGTGCGTTTCGAACACCTGTTCTTGCCGTCGCTGTCGGGGTCTATCTCCCTCTTGAACTGGCGGGCCCGATTCTCATCGGTGGTGTGATCCACTGGTTGATCCATGGTCGACACAAGAATCGTGAGCAGATGGAAGAGGAGTATTCGGCGGACATGCGTGATCTTCGCTTGAACAGCGAGCGCAGCGGGCTGCTCATGGCGGCCGGACTCATCACCGGCGAAGCCATTCTGGGCATTCTGCTGGCGATCCCTCTGGTCTTCGCTCAGGGCAGGAATCCAATGGCGATTGGTGGAGGCGAGAACAGCGTTCTGCCCGTTTCCTGGGGTGGTGCGGTACTCTTTGCATTCGTTTGCCTGGCACTGGCCTGGCGAGCGATGCCCCGCAAGCGTTCGGGCTGATCCCGAACGGTATTCCAACACCATTCGAGGAACATCATGGCAGGATCGAAGTATCGCACGGCACCAGTTGCAACGACCAAGCTGCCGACCGGGTTGTCCTTCATCGTCGGCAATGAAGCCGCTGAGCGACTGAGCTACTACGGCATGAAGGCGTTGCTGCCGATCTTCCTGACCAGCTATCTGATGACGGCGGCTGGTACGGATGATCAGATGACCCGGACCGAAATGGTCTCCCTGATCAGCCTCTTCGGTGCGGGGGTCTATGTCTTCCCGATTCTCGGTGCGATCATCGCGGACGCGGTCCTGGGCAAGTACCTCACGATCATGTCCTTGTCGATGGTCTACGTGGCGGGCCATGCCTGTCTGGCATTGATGGACATGCCGCAGGCCGCGTTGGAGGCGACCATGGAGCCTCGAGGCTGGCTCTATCTGGGACTGATACTCATTGCCATCGGTTCCGGTGGCATCAAACCCTGCGTGTCTGCACATGTAGGTGACCAGTTCGGCAAGAGCAATGCGCATCTGCTTGAACGGGTCTACGGATGGTTCTACTTCTCCATCAATTTCGGCAGCTTCTTCGCCTACGCCTTCCTGCCTGGCGTCATGCGTGAACTGGGGCCTGGATGGGCATTCGGCATTCCCGGCATCGCCATGGCCCTGGCGACGTTCGTCTTCTGGCTTGGTCGAAGGCGATATGCCCACGTCCCTCCTCGGGGCATGGAGTTCGTCAAGGAATCCTTCACTGGCGAGGGCCAGAAGGCCCTGATGAGACTGATTCCCATTTATCTGTTCGTCGCCATCTTCTGGTCGCTCTATGACCAGAGTGCAACGACCTGGGTGGATCAATCAAGAGCGATGAACCGAGACGTGATGGGTTTTCACCTGTTGCCTGATCAGATCGGTTTCGTCAATCCACTGCTCATCATGATCTTCATTCCGATCTTCGCCTACATCATCTATCCGGCGATCGGGAAGGTCTGGGCACTGACTCCGATCCGCAAGATCGGCATGGGCTTCTTTCTCACGGCGGTCGCCTTCGGTGTTTCTGCCATCGCCGAGAACCGCATCACGGATGCACGTGAAGTGTTCGCCACGCAGATTGCGCAGTTGCACGCCGATGGGCAGGTTGATCTTGCAGGTACCGGTACGCTGCTTCGGGAAGGCACCCTTGAAAAGGGGGGGCATACGCACGACATCCCCGACAAGCGGCCTGAGATCGCATCGGTGATCGAGGAGTTCCTCGAGACAGGGCAGCAGGCGGATCTTCCCGCGATGACGATCGCGAACGGTGGCCTGGTGGTGACCCATGAGGGCGAAACCCATCAGGCCAACTGGCCGTCGGTCTGGTGGACACTGCTGGCCTACATCATTCTCACGATGGGCGAGGTGATGGTCTCCATCACCTGCCTGGAGTTCTCCTATACGCAGGCGCCCAAGGCCATGAAATCATTCGTCATGGGCCTGTATCTGCTCAGTGTTTCTCTGGGGAACGTCATCACATGGGGAGTCAATTCAATCACCATGGATGAAAACGGAAACTCTTCACTTGAAGGCGCTTCCTACTACTGGTTCTTCACGGGCCTGATGGTTGCGGCAGGGATCGTCTATGCGGTCGTGTCGCCGTTCTTCAAGACACGGACCTACATGCAGGATGAGCAGCCAGCAGCGTAGTGCGACCTTCAGCCAGCGGTCGTATTCGCCAATGATGCCGGTGCTGAAGCACCGGGGGTCTGCTTCATCATCGCCCGGATCTCCACTTCTCCTGAGCCGGGAATGATCAGGAGATAGGGCGCGACCCGTGAGGTCGTGATGCGAGGAATCGTTGTCCCGTATCGGACCCGGACAAAGCCGAGGCGATCATCCGGATCCTGCCATCTCAGGTCTCCGCTCGTACCGACCAGGTAGCCGGCAGACAGTGGATCCTTGGTGGCCACGATCGAATCCTTCGACAGGGGAAACGGTGGATTCTTGAGCAGATTCGTGGGGAGCCAGACATAGATGGACTCCGTCACCGGGTGGAAGAAGATGACTTCTTCGATCGGAGGGGCCGGCGTCCCTTGAATGACTGGCTGGCCACTGCGTGCTCTCAGGACATCCTGTCGCGTGCTTCCGGTCATGAGATCGAATCGCTGGGGTGATTCCGAAAGAAGCCTTGGCGTCTGGGCATCCAAGGACAGCAGGGACAGGACGCCGTCATCAGCGAGGAAGAAGACGGACAACCGGCTGCTTCTGGTGCTCCAGGATGGCATCAGCCATTCTCCGCCATTGGGTCCGATCCCCAGTTCCTCGCCATTGGCGAATCGAACAGCGAGTGCGAAGTGGCGTTCCTTCAAAGTCCTGGTGCACCAGGCGAGTTCGCCTTCTGGACCAAGTGATCCGAAGGTGTTGACGTTGTTGTCCTGAACGATCCAGTCGATCTCGCCTGTCGTCCACTTGACCTTGCCGATCCAGCGACTGCCACCGGAGCGGGGGGATTCGACCAGAAAGCCTTCCTGGTCGGCTGATCGACCGAGGATGAGTGGCTCAGGCAGCGTCCCGTGCTTGACGACCGAAGATGCGGCGAGATCAAGTTTCCAGATCTCCACGGTATTGTCCGTGGCAGGGGGGGCATCCGGCAGACCCAGCAGGCTGGCATTGGTGACATCAGGTCCGATCTGGACCGCAATCCACTGGCCATCAGGACTGTTCAGAGGCAGGATCCGGCCATTGGATGGAATCTGGCCAAGTGACCAGTCCATGCTGGCAAAGCTCTCCTCCTGAGCATCCTCCCGCTCCTGATTCGCCATGGAGATCTCATAGATCGCCTGAGCGGTCTCAGGTCGCAGGCTCGGGCGGGAATTGCATCCCTGGGGCAGGGCGATCAGGCAGGTGCCGGCACAGAGGAGGACTGAATGGATCAGCCTTGTCCTCATGGTGACTCTGCCTTGCCCTCTTCTTCGACGGTCTTCGGCTCACCGGGATAGCGGAGTGTCTCAGGATTGAATTCGTCGATGTCGACCTCGATCGGGTTGTCGTCAAGCGAGCCCTCCGGCATGACCGGGTTGAGTTCACGTGGTGCGTATTCCGGATCGCCAGGCGCATTGTGCTTCACGTGCGACTGGATTCTGTTGTAGACGTCCAGATCGATGGCACGTTCTGCGGATTCAAGCTGTTCGGCCAGCGGTCTTGCGACGGATTCAAGACGCTTGAGGTCCTCGACATTGAAGTTGCTGTAGTTGTCCTCGGGACGATGGACGACCGTGGGTGTGATGAACGCGATCAATTCCGTGCGTTGGAGGTTCTGATCGGTGAACGTGAAGATGGGGCCGATGAGCGGGATCTCGGAGAGGAACGGAATCGCATACTTGGTGATTCGTTCTTCTTCACGCAGCAGGCCACCGATCACGAGTGTCTGGCCGTCCAGAAGAATCACGTGGGAGTTGACCTGCTTTCGGTTGAATTCCGCACTGGACGCGGTGCCGACCTGGATCGTCGGTCCGACATTCGAGAGTTCGAGGGAGACACTGAGGTCAACCGCGCCCTCTTCCGTGATACGGGGCCGGACATTCAGGAAGACACCGACGTTTCGGTAGTTGATGTTCGTCAGGGTATTCAGGCCACCGGATGCGGCGTCCGTCTGGCTGGAGGCCACCGGGTACTCCTTGCCGCTGAAGAAGACGGCTTCCTCGTTGTCCGCGGTGAAGACTCTGGGCTCCTGGATGATCCTTGCATTCGTGAGGGTCGCCAGGGCCTCGACGATGACCGACACGGAGTAGGGGCCGAGATCCAGCGTGGACTGTGTCGTCGCGGCACCACTGCCGAGAATGTTGCTGAGGAACCCCTGGGCAATGGCCGAGAATTCCGCAGTGCCTCCGATGAACGGGCCTTCATTCGTCCAGCCATTGCCGACCTTGATGCCCAATGCCAGGTCATCCTGGATTTCGACTTCGACGATGGTTGCAGCGATCTGAACCTGTCGACGGGGCTGGTCCAGGCCTCGGATGAGATTTCTCATCGACTCGATGTAGGCCGGTGGCGACATGACGGCGAGCGCATTCTGTCGAATGATGGGGACGACACGGACCTTTCCGATCAAGGCTGATTCAGGAGCCTGTTCGTCCGCATTGCCGCCGGTCTGCCAGGGGAACTGGAGATCGCCACCACTGTTGCCTTCGCCACTCGGGCCTTCGACCCCGGACCCACCCTCCGCATCAGTGAATCCTTCTGCGGTCAAGCCGGTGTTGGGACGAGGGAGTGTGACTCGAGCACCTGCTCTGGCCAGGAGGACATTGATCTCCTCGGAGAGTTCCACGGCATCCGCATACTTGAGGGAGATGATCTCGGGCAGGCCGACGGTGCTGGGCTGATCCAGATCCTCGATGATGCTTTCAATGAAGTCGAAGCTCTCGACGGTTCTTGCCAGAACAAGAAGGGCATTCTTGTCTTCGTAGGCATCGATGCGATAGACCCCGCTGATTCCGGAAGTCGCATCTCCACGCTGATTGTTGTTGCCACCCGCGCCACCTGGACGGCGAGTGCCCGTGGTCGAGGAAGAGCCTGTTCCGAGGACTTCCTCCAGAAGGCTCTGCACCTTCAGGGGATCGGTGTACTTCAGGAAGAACAGTCGCGACGTACCTTGTGGTCTCGGGATGTCCCACTCCGTTGCGATGAGGGTTGCGATCTCCTCCATCACATCCGGTTCGGCCTGGACGGTCAGGGTGTTCTGCTGGACGTTGACCGTGACCCGGAACTCGACTTCGCCGGTTCCACCGGCCGTTGGTCGTCTGGCCGCTGTTCGATTCTGACCTCCGCGGTTGCCGCCAGTGGCCGGCCGTGCGGTCGAACCGCCGCTGCCGCCGCCATCCTGGAAGAGTTCCCACACGTTGTCTGCGATCTCACCGGCATCCGCCCACTTCAGGCGGAAGGTGTGCATTCGCTGGTTCACCCATTTCTGATCCAGTTGTTCGATGATGACTTCGAACTGCTGGCAGAGACCGACATCGCCCAGAACCATGATCTGGTTGGAGAGTCCATCCACGGCGTACTTGCCGTAGTCGGGAACGAATTCCTGGATGTTGTTCAGGATGTTGTCCGCGTTGGCTTGTTCGACCTGGAAGATCTTGATCACGAGCGTGCCGCGATCGATCCGGCCCATGACGGTCTCGTCGGCGTTGACGACTTCGATCTCACCCATTTCCTTCGTCATGGTTCCGAGATCGCCGATCAGAATGACGTCATCCCGTTCGATGATGCCGACTCCATTGAGCCGCAGGTAGGTGAACAGCATGTCCAACGCTTCCTTGCGGGGGATGAAGTCGTCCATGATGATCGTGAACTTCTTGCTCTGGATCTGTTGTGCGTTGATCGGCATGACGGCCTTGCCGGTCTGGGTTGCGATCCACTCGTAGAGCTCCTTGACGGAGACATCCTTCAGGCCAAGCTTCACTTCACCTTCGGGAACCGGTCGTCGATCACCACGATGGCGTCGAACCTCCTGCTTGTCGGGCATGATGATCTCGAGGGCGTCGTCATCCTGAACCGTGTTCACAGAGGAGGTCTCGGTCGGCTCGGCCGTCGCGTCTTCATTCCCGGCAGGATCGTTTGCGGGTGGATCCGATGGTGTGGGTCGGTCCGCTTCCATCTCGCCAGCAGGTGTTGGTGGAGCCTGTGGATCGGGGCGGTCCTGTGCATGGACCATGCCTGCCATGCCGAGTGAGATCATGACGGTCGCAAGCTTGAAGGCGTTCGGAATCTTGTTCACGAATGGTGCTCCTTGACCGGTTTGACCGGACATGAAGTGGCGTTCCTGCTGGCTGAGCGTGGTGTCGTGTTCCATGGTGATCTCATTCGGCCTTCGGGGAATCCTTGGCCTGGTCTTCTTCAGGTGTGCTCTCAGGCACTTCAGCTGGATCCGCAGCGCCGCCTGCGGGCGTGTCGTCTGCGGAGGCATTGTTGTTCGGTTGTGTGGAACCATTGGCATTGGTTGGAACCGTTGCAGGTCCGCTGGCGTTCTGATTGTCGGACGGTGTCGTGGCATTGCCGTTGACTGCAACGCCAATGGTTGCATTGGTGTTGGATGCCGTATCGACGTCCGGATCGTCAGTTTCGATTTCGGCCGGTGGGGGTGGCGGCGGCGTCGGCTTGAGATTCTGGACGGAGAGGATGTCCGCCTTGAAGATCTCAATGGGCGTCTCGCTGTCATCAGGCGTGATGACCAGCCATGCTCGGTTGGCTCGGGTCAGCATGCCGGTGATGCTGGCTTCATACGGACCCTGTCGGTATCGAATCCTGACAGGATCGCCGGCAATCGTGCCTGCGGGCCAGCCAGACTTGTCCTCGAGCAGCGGGGGCGATTCGAGGGTATCCCTCGACTCCGCGATGATGTCCACACTCGAGCTGGAATCCAGGCTGGCATTGAAGAACTCCGGCTCCTCCATCTCGAAGAGCGTGACCTTGTAGGGGCCGCCTTTCTTGTACTTGACCTCGATGGCATGGGGCGGGTTGGTGCTGAGCAGTTCGATGTCCTGCTCGGTTTCGCCGACATTGATGATCACAAGCTGACCTCCCGATCCCTTGAAGAAGGCGGTCGGGCCGACAATGGCCTGGAGATCAGGGCCGGTGTAGGTCTTGGGATAGGTCGGTTCCACCGGTTTGGGATCCACCTTCACAGGTCGTTTGGGCAGTTCCTTGACTTCCTTCTTCGGAGTGGAAGGAAGCTTGGGTTTGGGCGTCGGTGGGGATGGGGGTCGGTAGAAGAATGAGCGGCCGTTGAAACGTTCAAGGTCGGTACTCATGGCCAGTTTGTGCGAGTCGACGAGGTTGCTGACCTTGTTCAGCTCCGGGGCGCCGGAACTGGCGGCCGTTCCAGTTGACGAAACGAGCAGGGGAATCTGGCTGGACAGCACCAGGAGAATGATCAGGATGGCCAGGAGGCTGATGCCAAGTGGTCCCATGAAGGGATTTGAGGATTTCATCTGCCACGTCCTCCTCGACCCGCCCGGACCCACGACTCGAGTGTGAGTCGTGCACGGATCACGCCGTTTTCCTCACGGTCGAGTTTCACGGAAGTGATGGCTTCGATGGCGGGATCGCTTTCGAGTTCGGAGATGATGGCTGCGGCAACATCCGGTTTGCACTGGAAGTCGATGTCGACCTTCAGTCGTTCCAGTTTTTCGTTGCCCTGGGTCAGGCCCGATGCTTTCGATGCATTGATCGGTGTGGGACGGTGCATCGTGAAGGAGTCGTTCTTGATGCCACGTTCCTCGAGCAGCTGCTGGACATGTTGTGCCAATTGCAGCGAGCCCTGTTGCTTGCGATCCGGGAGCTGAAGGTCACCGAATCCGATCGCCGCTTGCCGGATATCGGAGGGAACACCGGAGCCGGCCTTGAGCCTCTGCAGGTCTCGTTCGATGCCATTCGCCGTGTCCGACCAGTCACGTGCCGTGGGCTGAACGAGATTGGCCCAAAGCAGGAACGCAATCAGGAAGATTCCGGCGAGCAGCGACCACTGCATGACTCGGGGCATCGCCTGAAAACGGTCGAGATGTTCCTGTGCTCTGCTCATGGTGTCTTCTTCGCCTTCAGGCCATCCAGCAACAGGTTGAACTGCTCGGTGAGTTTCTCCTGCAGTTCCTGGTCGTTCCTGGCGAACTTTCTGGCGTTGGAAACTTCGACCAGTTGCTGACGGATCTCCGCCTCGGTCATGGCATCGACCTGTTGCTGATTGAGCATTTCGGGGATGCGTCCGGTCATCGCGGCGCCGCTGTTGCCGCCACGATTGTCGGAATCGGCTCGACTGCCACCGTCTCCACTGGAGCGACCCTGTGGTCTTCTGCCTCGCCGGCTGTCGGAATCCTCACTTCGTTCAGGTGACTGCGCCATGGCGCCATCGGGCATGGCCGGTGTCGTGCCGGGGCGAGTCGGGTTTTCCGCCACAGGAGGCGTCGGTCTTGAAGGAGGGGGCAGCGTCGGTGTGCTTGGTCGGGCAGGTTGTGCGGGCGGTGTCCGGTCGACAGCCGGAGTGGATGGGGTCGTCATGCTGGGGGCGCCGGATGCGAGTACTTCCTTGCCGATCGCGACGGCTTCTCTTCCGTACAGTCGTTCTGCAAGTGTGTAGCTGCCGAAATCCCGGTCCTCCTCGTAGCGTGGTCGATGCAGTGGTCTGGCGACATGGGCATCGATCGAGAACGTACGCGGGCCGTAGGTGTCCATGTCGTCCCAACGCAGCGTCACGTCGTTGAAGACCCCCATGGATTCCAGCTGATCCTTCATGTCCGTGACCAGTCGAGCAGCATCTGAACCAGCGGGGGGTGTGGCGGTCCCGCTGATCTTCAGGGGCTCGCCATGCCCAAGTCGAATGGTCTCGATCTTGATGCCTTCCGGAGTACTGTTGCTGACATCCGCAAGCAGTTTGGTCATCGGCCAGGCTTCGGATTGCAGCGCACGGTACATGGCGTACTGTCGTTCCTGCCGTTCACTCTGCTGGACCATGTAGTCCAGGGAGGGGTGAGCCACTTTCAGAAGTCCAAGTCGAACACCGCTGATGGCCAGTGGGGCGAAGACCACGATCAGAATCGCTGCAGCCATGAGCCAGATCGCGATACGCATGCTTGAGAGCTGTGAGGTCGTGGATTCAAGAAGGCCGGGCTCGACTTTCGGCAGATCCCGTTGCAGCATCGTCAGCGCAATGAGGTCATCCGTGGTCGCGAGAAGTGCCCCGGTGGCGATGCCGAAACGATCAATCCATGCTTCATCAAGCGTGTCATCGCTATCGATTCGATCTCGCATGCGATCCACAACGGCTTCTGGAAGCATCAACTGTCGCAGTGTGCCATTGAGGCCTGACAGCACGTTTGCAGTCATGTCCTCGATTCGTTCCATCGACAATTCCGCGTTCAGAGCCGTTTCAGCGACAATGGTACGAATGACATCGGACTGGTTCGCTTCCGTCAGATCTTCTCGAAGTGCACGAATCTGAACCCCCTGCATGTGGCACAGGGCCACGGCGACGCTTCTGTTGTCCGCATCAACCCAGACGAGTGGATTGCCTGGTCGATCGTCTCCCAGGATGGAGGCGATGGCCGCCACATCAGGCGTATAAAGGGGGGTGATGCCAAGTGAAGGCGCCGCCCATGGTGACGTTTCCGGCCAGGCAAGGATCAGCCCGGTACGCACGGCATCGGTTGTCGATGCTGGAAGCATGGCGACGGCCAGACGATGCGATGGCGCTGTTCCAAGGAGTTGAGTCTCCGCTTGGAGTCTGATCGCTTCTTCGAGCGAATCGGGATCGCTGTCTGGAAGATTGCAGGTCCTGCAGATGACCTCCGAAGACGGCACAATCGATCGAACACTCTGTGCATTGACCTGTGCGACCCAGCCTGCCAGTTCCGAATCCGAATCCAGCACCCTGGCATCGAGGATGCTGACACGGTTGGCGTCCAGCGGCTGGCCGGCCACGCAGGCCCACTGGCCACCTTGCTGGTGTATGACGGCCACGATATTGGTTTGGGGGGGTTCGATTGAACTCATGGCTGCTCGGGCTTGGCGTATGCAGGATAGTCGATCTGGGGGTTGAATACCGGTTCTGAGCCCCTTCAGGGACTCTTCGGG
>MDSW01092009.1_pt1 | contig 16705 bp, 15 predicted proteins | sample 811171 | NCBI WGS metagenome assembly MDSW01 (sample SAMN05326641, study PRJNA326480) | marine metagenome | isolation source: seawater | place: Atlantic Ocean: North West | collected 2012
CAGATCGACACCCGCCACATCACCGAGTTGGGTCAGCCCCTGTAGAATTTCAAGGACCTCGTAATACAGAAATCCACCGTGGCTCGGCGTGCCCGTCCCGGGCGCGATGGACGGGTCGAAACCGTCGATGTCGATGGTGCAATAGTATCGCTTGCCCTTGGGGACACGTGCGAGGACACCCTCGGTGCCGAGCTTCCTCACATCGCGGACCGACAGGATGTCCGACCCCGCCTTTCTGGCCGCATCGTAGTCGGCCCGGTTGGACGACGACACGAAGCGAATGCCCAGTTGGGTGAAGCCGGTGACATGCTTCATTTCGGAGGCGCGCCGGAGCGGATTGCCGTGGCCGTATCTGACGCCGTGCCGTTCGTCGACGAAATCCAGATGCGCATCGATGTGAATAATGTGTACGGGTTCCTGGTCGTCGAAGGCCTTGATGCAGGGGATGTGCACCGAATGATCGCCCCCCAGCGTCACCGGCATGGCCCCTGCTTCGAGGATCTTGCGGACGGCATACTCGATGTTGTCATGACACTTCAGAGTATCGGTATGCACCATATCCGCATCGCCGATGTCGACGATCTTTATCCCGTCCTGCGGCAGATAGGTCACATCGTCCTCGAAGTCGTACATACCCGCATGGCCGAACGAGAACAGCGTCGACGCCTCGCGGATCGCACGCGGACCGAAGCGCGCACCGGCGCGGTACTGCGTCCCCATGTCGAACGGCGCGCCCAAGACACACACGTCCGCACCTTCCAGCGCGTCCCAGTCAAGAACGGCGGGTTGCTTGGCGAACGTGCAATGGCCGACGAACGGCAGGTTCAGACGTCCGGCATCGTATGTATTCTCACTCATCTGGAGGCCTCTTTGTTCTCGACAAGCCATTTCGCCAGATCTGGGGAAACGCCCCGACGCTCGGCGACACCGAAAATACCGGTCACGTTCTCACCGTCATCCGACAATGGTAGGCGCGTCGAATACAGTGGCTGCTCCACGCCGACATAATGCGTTTCGAACACTAAGGGCTTTCGTGTTTCTAGCACACGCTGATATTGGTCGAGCAGCAATTTTCGAGCCCATTCCCGCGACATGGAACTCAGTGGCTTATAGCTGTAATCCACGCCATGATATTCGGTGTGCCCTCGGCCCCAGTAGCGGTAGATAAAATCGCCGTCATCGGCAACATCGCAAACCACGACGTAAGGAATTAACGGACTCGGCAGCGCCATAATATCCATGTCGCGCCACGCCGGCGCCCACCTTCCGCCCGCTCTTTCACGCCAGTGCGCATAAACAGCAGCTACCGCTGGATTGTCGACATCTTCCGGTGCGCGCTCGATGGATGATCTGACGGGCGCGGTCATCGGAAGGTCATATCTCGATCAGAACTCGACGACGGCGCGGATGCTCTCGCCCTTATGCATCAGATCGAAACCTTCGTTGATGTCATCCAACGCCAATTTGTGCGTGATCAGATCGTCGATGTTGATCTTGCCGTCCATGTACCAATCCACGATCTTCGGCACGTCCGTGCGGCCCTTGGCCCCGCCGAAGGCCGTGCCGCGCCAGACGCGCCCGGTGACGAGTTGGAACGGACGGGTCGAGATTTCCTGACCGGCACCGGCAACGCCGATGATCGTGCTTTCACCCCAGCCCTTGTGGCAGCATTCGAGCGCCTGGCGCATCACGTCCGTGTTGCCGATGCATTCGAAAGAATGATCCGCACCACCGTTGGTCAGGTCGACCAGATACGGCACCAGATCGCCTTCGACCTCTTTCGGGTTCACGAAATGCGTCATGCCGAATTTCTCGGCGATCGCCTTGCGCTTCGGGTTGAGATCGACACCGACGATCATGTTGGCGCCGACCAGCTTGGCGCCCTGGATGACATTCAGACCGATACCGCCGAGCCCGAACACGATCACGTTGTCGCCCGGTTGCACCTTGGCGGTGTTGATGACGGCGCCGACGCCGGTCGTCACACCGCAGCCGATGTAGCAGACCTTGTCGAAGGGCGCGTCCTTGCGAATTTTGGCAAGCGCGATCTCAGGCAGGACGGTGAAGTTCGAGAACGTCGAGCAGCCCATGTAGTGGTGGATCGGATCCTTGCCAAGACGGAAGCGCGACGTACCGTCCGGCATCAGACCCTGACCCTGCGTCGTGCGGATCGCCTGACACAGGTTGGTCTTGCCGGATGTGCAGTAGTCGCACTCGCGGCATTCAGGAGTGTAAAGAGGAATGACATGATCGCCTTTCTTCAGCGACTTCACACCCTTACCCACATCGACGACCACGCCGGCGCCTTCATGCCCAAGGATAGCGGGGAAGATGCCTTCCGGATCGGCGCCTGACCGGGTGAATTCATCGGTGTGGCAGATACCGGTCGCCTTGATCTCAACCAGAACCTCACCCTCTTTCGGGCCGTCCAGTTCAACGGTTTCGATGCTGAGCGGTTTCCCGGCCTCGAAGGCCACGGCGGCGCGCGTTTCCATGAAGTTTCTCCCTTAGGCTCGTCTTGTATGAATTCCGGTTGCGGCAACTATGCCCGAAACCCGGCGGGGGACGCAATTCTCTATCCCCGCTGTTTTCGCGCGGGGATTGCCTGACAACGGCGCCGGCCCATATAGGATGGATTGCAGCAGCGGAGAGGCAGATGGATTCCGTCACCCAGTTCACGCTTGGCGCCGCCGTCGGCGCGGCCATGCTCGGCCCCAGGGTCGGCATGCGAAAGGCGGCCCTCGTCGGGGGCCTGATGGGGACGGTGCCGGATCTGGACACCTTCCTGCCCAGCCCTGACCCGGTGACGTCGTTCACGTCTCACCGCGGGTTCAGTCATTCGCTGATTGTTCAAGCGCTGGTGACGCCGCTTTTCGCGGAACCCCTGGTGCGCGTGTTTCGTGACCTCAAGGACAAACGCGTCCTGACATACCTTGCGGTCTATCTGATATTCGCCACGCACGCCTTGATCGACGGCATGACCGTTTATGGTACGCGGCTGTTCTGGCCGATATATGAACATCCGGTCGGGGTCGGTTCGATCTTCATCATCGATCCGCTCTACACGATTCCGCTTCTGTTCGTCACGCTTTGGGCACTTTTGCTCAATCCGGCGAGCTTACGGTTCAAAGGTTGGCTTAAAGGCGCACTGCTTGTCTCGACACTGTACATGGCAGGCACCGCGGTCCTGCAACAGTGGGCCGGAAAACAGGCGCAGGCGTGGCTCGATACGCAAGGCATCGACCCTGAACGCACGCTTTCCATTCCAACGCCGTTCAACGTCCTCTACTGGCGGACCATCGTGATGGACGGCCCCCGATATCTGAATCTCTACCACCCCTTGATCGGCGAAGGCGTGACCGTCTACGCCCATCCGCGCCACCCGGAACTCGAAGGGTGCCTGGCAAACACCGGCGCTTTCCGGGAACTCACAGCCTTCACCAAGGGCTTCTACAGCATGGAGGAAACGGACGGGAAGATCGTCTTTTCCGACCTCCGGATGGGATTGACGCCGAACTACGTGTTCAGGTTCAAGCTCGGTGAAATGAAAGAAGGCCTGCCCCGGGCCGTGAACCCACCGACCCGCGAGCCGACCGTGCGTGGCACGAACGGCGACCTCGACTGGCTTCTGGCTGGAATAAACGGCGATCATACGGTCCGCCCGGCGGAAGCGGACGCGTATCAACCCGAAACCGGGTTCAAACTCGCCGCAGACGCTGCATTGCCGCCACCCTGCTCGTAATAATCAAAACCTATCATTTCAATCAAAACAAACGATTTTACGTATTGATCGCAAAGCCGCATATTCACCGCAGTCGCCAACACGGCGTTGGACCAATTTACGAATAAGAGGTGACCACCATGCAAAGACAAGTTCCCCAAGTGATCTTCAAGACCCGCGTTCGCAACGATGCAATCGAAGGCGACAATCCGTTCGAGTGGAAGGATCTTTCCACCGACGAAATTTTCAAGGGCAAGCGCGTGGTGCTGTTCGCACTTCCCGGCGCCTTCACGCCGACGTGTTCGACCAGCCACCTGCCGCGCTACGAAGAACTCTATGAAGAGTTCAAGAATCTCGGCGTTGACAGCGTGATCTGCCTCTCGGTGAACGATGCCTTCACGATGTATCAGTGGGGCAAGCACCAGGGCGCCGAAAACGTGTTCCTGCTGCCGGACGGCAACGGCGAATTCTCGCGCAAGATGGGCATGCTCGTCGACAAGTCGAACCTCGGCTTCGGCATGCGCTCGTGGCGCTATTCGATGGTCGTCGACGACGGTGAGATCGAACAGATGTTCGTCGAACCGGACTATGGCGATAACTGCCCTACCGACCCGTTCGAAGTCTCGGACGCCGATACCATGCTCAAGTATCTGAAGAGCAAGGCATCCGCCCAGGCCGCGTAACGCAGTATCCTGAGGGGACGTTTCTCCTCACCAAACGAAACCCAAACGTCTCCCACTCCCTCCCCTCCCCCTCGGGAGACGTAGCAGGTAAGGAGCGGACCTCAGGTCCGCTCCTTCTTGTTTGCGCACTAATCGAAGGTGACGACGGTACGGATCGCCTTGCCGGCGCGAAGCAGATCGAAACCGGCGTTGATATCGTCGAGCGGAATCCGCCCGGTGATCATCTCGTCCAATTTCAACGACCCGTCCAGATAAGCGCGGGCCAATGCCGGAAAGTCTTCCGCCGGACGCGCACCGCCATAAGACGAACGGACGATCTTGCGCTCGCCCATAAGGGTGCCCCACTTGAATGCGACGTCCCGGTCCACGTTGACCTTACCCAGCCAGACGACCTGCCCGCCGGCCCGGCACATGCGCACGGAATCCTGAAATGCCTTTTCCGAGCCCGCACATTCATAGACGGCGTCGGCACCACGCCCATGGCTCAATTCCTTGATACGCGCCACCGCATCCTCGCGGCTGGCGTTGACCGTCGCCGTCGCCCCCATGGCCGCGGCAATCTCCAACTTGGCATCGTCCAGATCGATGGCCACGACTTGCCCGGCCCCCTTCATACGCGCGCCCTGGACCGCCGACAATCCGATGGCCCCGCAGCCGATCACGGCAGCCGTTTCGCCAAACTGCACCGGCGCAACGTGCGCCGCCGCGCCGAAGCCGGTCATCACACCGCACCCCAGCAGGCACGCCCGGTCGAGCGGCATCCCTGGCGGCATCTTGACCGCCGATTGCCGGGGCACGATGACGTACTCGGCGAAACCACCCAGATACATCAGCATATGCAACGGCTTGCCGTTCAGGCTGTGGCGGTATTCGCCGTCGAAATGACGGCCGATGGCACGGTTTTGCGTATACGGTTCGCAAAGAATGGGCTGGCCGTGGTCACAGTAATAACAATGACCGCAATGCGGGTTCCAATGCAGGGCCACGGGATCCCCCGGCACCAGGTCGGCAACATTCCCGCCGACTTCGGCGATCGTCCCCGCGGCTTCATGGCCGAGAACCATCGGCATCGGGTATCTGAGCTCGCCTTCCAGAACTTCCAGGTCGGTATGGCAGATGCTGGCGGCGCCGATCTTGACCAGGACGTCGTCGGGCCCAAGGGGACCGAGTTCGACGGTTTCGATGCTTAGCGGCTGTCCCGCCTCATGCATCACGGCAGCTCGCATGGACGTCACTGGACTCCCCCTTTCGTTTCTGTTGTTTCGTATTCGAGTATCTGGAAACCATCGCCGAGCCACGGCATCGATCGGCGAATGGCCGGTTCGACGTGTTCGGCGATGATCCCCCGGCAAAGCGCTGCGAAGATTGCTGCACGCGGACCGAGTTCACGCCGGCGCGCCAAGAGATTGAGTGTCCTGGAGACGCCGGGACCGGGCATCGGCACTGCGGTGACGGGGTGTGCCGCGGCCTGCCCCTCAAGCACGCACATCGGCGTCGCCAAGGCGAAGCCATGCCCGGCCGCCACCACACCGGCAACGCCCTGCGCGGTATCAAATTCTGCGATACGCGGCGGCGACAGACGAATCCGGCGCAGATGCCGCTCGGCCAGCTGTCCAACGACATTATGTCCGGCAAAACGGATCAATGGCAGGTAATCCATGACCGCAGACAATGAATCCGCCGGCCCGTCATAATCCGACGGCAGCATCAGCAGCAGGTCTTCGCGAAACAACGGCAGCATATCGATACCGCCGAGATTTTCTGCAGGGTCGGATGCAATGACGAAATCGACTTCACGCTCCATGAGAGCGCGAACATGATCAAGCGCCTGGCCCACGCGAAGAGAAAAATTACCCGGATCGAGTTCCTTCGAGACCCGATCATAAAGATGCTGCGTCAAGGTTGCCGCCAGGGAATTCGGCAGCGCGATGCGCAACTCCGGCAGCGGTTGCTCGCCCACGTCGCGTACCGCGGCAAGGGCTTGTTCGGCAGACGACAACAGGGCCTCGGCCCGGTCACGAAGCACCTCTCCGGCCGGCGTGAGGCGCGTCGGACGGAGGCGGCGGTCAAGCAACGGCGCACCCACAGCTTCTTCCGTTTTACTTATATATTGAGATACGGCCGGTTGCGTCATCCCCAACCGCCGTGCCGCCTCGGCCATATTGCCTGCCCGCGTCGTTTCAAGAAAAACCCCTAATGATCGTAAATCCAGCCCCTTAGGCCACATCATGGCGCAAATCTCCAGCAATTGGGACGAGCATCCCTCGGAAACCCTCAACATAAGTAAAATTTATAGTATGAAAAATTGGAACGGTACAGGTTTCCGGGTGTACGGTGTGCCGCACTAATTCAGGAGGAACGTCATGGGCAAGGCACTCACCGACGAACAGATTGAGCGGTATCACCGGGACGGCTACTTCGCGCCGGTGCGTGTCATGGACGCTGAGACCGCAACCGATTTCCGCAAGAAGTTCGAGGCCTATGAGGCCGCGCACGACGGCTGGTACGAGATGTCCAAGGGACAGAAGCTTTATCTGTTGCAAACCTGGGCGCGCGACCTGGCGAAACATCCCAAAATCCTGGATGCCGTCGAGGACGTTCTCGGCCCGAACCTGATGGTCTGGGGTCTCAGCCTTTTCATCAAGGACGCCAAGTCGCCGTCATATGTATCGTGGCACCAGGACAGCACCTATTGGGGTCTGTCCAAACCGGACGTTGTCACCGCGTGGATTGCACTCTCGCCCGCCAATCGTCAGTCAGGCTGCATGAAGATGATGCCGGGCACGCACAAATGGGACCAGATCGCGCACAAAGACACGCTCGCCAAAGAAAATCTTTTGACCCGCGGCCAGGAAATCGCCGTCGATGTCGACGAGAAGGATGCGGCGTATCTTGAACTTGAGCCGGGCGAGATTTCGCTGCACAACATCCGCACCGTTCATGCCTCGGCGCCGAACCAGTCGGATGACCGCCGTATCGGCATCGCCGTCCGCTACATCGCGCCGCACGTCAGCCAGATCAACGCCGACGGCGACAGCGCTTGGCTGGTCCGCGGCGAAGACACGGAAGGCAATTTCATTCACGAAGTGCCGCCCGAAGCCGACATGGACGCCGCCGCATTAGCCGAGCACGACCGCATCATGGCGCTCCGTCAGGGCGTTCTCTACAAGGGCGTCTCGGGCAAGCCGGCTCACACGAACGTCTAAGGAATACCGGCGCAGTAATATCAAGGGTAAGCCGGCCCACACCGAGAACTTAGGGAACCCCTCACGCGCGGTGGCTTCGGCTGCTGCGGGTGAGGGGTAACTTTTTATTTTAAAATGAAACCGTGCATGAACGGGTCGCGCTCGTCGACGAAGATGGTGTTGAGCCCGTGCATCCTGGCCCAGCCGGCGATACTCGGCACGATTGCCGGTTTGTTGCCGATGGTGGTTTCCGCCTCGACACGGCCGTCGAAAATCGAGCCGATGATGCTCTCGTGCCGGTAATCGTCGCCGACGTTCAGCAGCCCCTTGCCATGCCGCTGCGCCATCCTGGCCGACGTGCCCGTGCCACAAGGGGAACGGTCGATCGCCTTGTCGCCGTAAAAAACCGCGTTCCGGCCGTGCACCCCCTCCTGCGTCGGCCGGCCCGTCCACATGACATGGCTGACACCGTTGATCGCCGGCTGCTCCGGATGCTGAAAATGGTACTTTTCGTTCACCAGGTCGCGGACGATGGGGCTCAGGCGCTGGATGTCGCCGGGTGTGACGTCCGCCATGTCGCGCATGTTTTCCTGCGGCTCGATGATCGCATAGAAATTGCCGCCGTAGGCAACATCGAAGACGATTTCGCCCAGTCCCGGCACATCGACCGTCAATTCCGTGTCGGCCAGGAAACAGGGCACGTTCTTGATCCGCACGTTATCGACGTGATCGCCGTTCATTTCATACTGCGCCTCGACCACACCCGCCGGTGTGTCGAGCCGCGCCAATCCCGGCGTTTTCGGGCTCACCACGCCGCGCTCGATCATGAAGGTCACGGTCCCGATCGTGCCGTGACCGCACATCGGCAGGCAACCCGACACCTCGATATAAAGGATCGCGACATCGCAGTCGTCGCGGGTCGGCGGATAAAGGATCGAGCCCGACATGACGTCGTGGCCGCGCGGCTCGAACATCAGGGCCGTCCGGATCCAGTCGAATTCATCGACGAAATGCCTGCGCCGTTCGATCATATCGCCGCCCTTGAGCTGCGGTGCGCCGCCCACAACCATGCGCACCGGATTGCCGCACGTGTGGCCGTCGACGCAAAAGAACGTATGACCCGCCATTGCTTCCTCTCCCTAGCGGTACCGGTCGATGCGGTAGGGTGCCATATCCAGTCCCGGATCGCGACCGGCAATCAAATCGGCCATCAGGCGGCCCGTGACGATGGACATGGTCAAACCCAGATGCCCGTGCCCGAAAGCGTAGTGAACGTTCTTGGCATGCGGCGATGCCGAGATCACCGGCACCGAATCGGGCGTCCCCGGCCGATGTCCCATCCATTCCGTCCCGCCTTCGGTCCGGAGGTCCGGCACATAACGTTTGGCGAGGGAGACCAGCGCCTTGGAGCGTTGATAGTTGGGGCCGGCCTCAAGCCCGCCCATCTCGACCGAGCCGCCGATCCGCAGCCCCATCTGCATCGGCGTCATGACAAAACTGTCTTCGGCAAACGTGATCATGTGACGGATGTCGACACCGGGATCCGGCAGCGTCGTGTTGTAGCCTCGGTCGGCCTCAATCGGGAACGGGTCGCCGAGTTCCCTTGAAAGCCGTCCCGACCAGGCACCGGCGCAGATAACCAGCCGCTCGATGGCGATACGTTTGCCGCCATCGGCGATCAGCGCTTTAACGCCCCCATCGCCGGTTTCAAGCCCCGTGACCTGCGCCCGTTCGAAATTTACACCACGCTCGCGCAAATGATCGGCAAGCAGCGTGACAAGCTCCTTGGGATCGCGGTAGTGCGCCCAATCCGGTGTGAAGTACCCCAGGCGCGCTTCCGGCCCAAGGGCGGGTTCATGTTCGAGGATCCCGTCACGGTCCAGCCGTTGCACGTCGATGTCGTGATCCTTTCGCGCCTGCCAATGATGCGCTTCGGCGTTGAACGCCTCTTCGGAGCGATAGACGAACAGCGTTCCGTTTCGCCGCAGCATGTCCTGCGCGCCAAGCCGTTGCAGCAGCGCAAGATGCGTTTCCATCGAACGCGACAGCAGCCCCGCCAACGCCGAGACGCCTTTGTGATGATCTTCTGCCCGACAGGCCTGCATGAAGCGATAGAACCACGGCAACAGTTTCGGCAGGTGCGCGATCCGCAGGTAAAGCGGCCCCAGTGGATCCCAGAGCATTGCCGGAATCCGCTTCCAGATACCGGGCTCGGCGATCGGAATCATCTCGGCAACGGCAATCGCGCCGGCATTCCCCGTCGACGTGCCGCTGTCGACCGGACCGCGGTCGACGACGGTTACACGATGGCCGTCTTCCACAAGGGCATAGGCACAGGCCAATCCGACGATGCCGTTACCGAGCACCGTCACATCGGGCGTCGTCTTGTCTTGGTTATCCGGCACTTCTGCTGTAACCGGCTCAGACGTTGGGGCGGGTGTCGAGGGCCTGAGCCACGATTTGCTCGACGCGGACGCGTTCAGTGCCGGCAAGCTTGAGACGCGGCGGCCGCACGTTTTCAGACCCTTCGCCGGTCAGTTGATTGGCGAGCTTGATCATCTGCACCAACTTGACGTCGACATCGAGATGAAGAAGCGGCATGAACCATTTGTAGAGTTCGTAAGCCGCCTCGACCTTGCCTTCGCGGGCCAGCTTGAACAGCTGCACCGCTTCTTTCGGGAACGAATTCACCAAGCCGCAGACCCAGCCTTTGGCGCCGAACAGCGCGTTCTCCAAGACCAGGTCGTCGACGCCGCAGAAGATCACGTAACGGTCGCCCACTTCGTTGAACATGTCGGTGATGCGCCGGCTATCGTGCGACGATTCCTTGACCGCGACGATGTTCTCGACGTCGGCCAATACCGCAAAATCCTGCGGGCTCAGGTCGACCTTATAGGCAACCGGATTGTTGTAGATCATCATCGGCAGGTCGGTGGCGGCGGCCAGGGTCTTGAAGTGCGTCACCGCCTCCCGCCTGTCCTGCTGATAGACCATGCACGGCAAAGCCATCAGACCAGCGCAGCCGGCACGTTCGGCGCGTTTTACAAACTCTATACCGAACGCGGTGGTGTATTCGGCGACCCCGGTCAGCACCGGAATTTTACCGCCGGCAACCTCGACGGCGGCGCGCAGAACCTGTTCTTTTTCGTCCTGGGTCAGGGACGGATTTTCGCCGAGGGTGCCCAGCATCACCAGCCCCTCGATTCCGGCATCCATGCACGATTGGATATGACGTTGCGTCGCCTCGAGGTCGAGCGCGCCGTCATCCTTGAATTCCGTCATAAGCGCCGGAAACACGCCCTGCCAGTCGATGCTCATGTCGCTCCCTCACTGCGGTTCAATTTCCCCCGCAGCAGTATCAGCGAGCGACCCCGGCGTGGCAATGCCCCGGGGCGGACTATTCCACGGTGCGCGGCGGCTTCCCGGTATAGGTCCAAATCATGTCGCGAGGGATCGGGCCCTTGTTGCGGCCGCCTTGTTGGGTTTGCTCCCAGGCGTGCGCCAGAATGCCGACGGACCTGGACAAACAGAAGAATCCCCGCGCCAGCGGCGCCGGGAATCCGAGTTCGGCGTATATCACTGCCGTGGCGCCGTCGATGTTCATGTTGATCTCGCGGTTTTTGCGGGCGCTGACCTGACGCTCCATCTCGCGGGCGATTTCCATGATGCGCCCCGTCACAATCCCGTCGTCGCGGGCTTCGGCGACAAGTTCCATCAACCGCCCGGTGCGTGGATCAACCTTATGAAAGCGATGCCCGAACCCAGGAATATACTTGCCGCCACCGGCAAAAAACTTGTCCAGAAAACGTGTCACCGCGTCCGCGACCGTGCCGCCGTTTTCATCCAGATCGGCACTGATTTCCTCGTAAATCTCGACCGCCTGTTCGCCGGCGCCACCGTGCACATCGCCAAGCACATTCATTGCCGACGCCATGGCGTTGTTGAGGCCGATACCGCACGTCGCCGCCATCCGCGCAATGGCGATCGACGGCGCCTGCGGTCCATGATCGACCCCGGCGGAGAGCGCAAATCCGAACAGCCTCTCCTGACCCTCGTTCGGCAACTCGCCCTTCAAAAGAAGCCATGCCATTCCCGGCAGGCCGACGTTCCCGATCAACTCTTCGATCGGGTAACCGTGATAGCGCAACATGCCTGGCGCCATTTCCGTGATATCGGTCTGCCACCAGTCGCGGACCTTCTTGTCGACGTCTTCACTCATATTGCTTTTTCCTCCCTCAGACGGGCGATGCCGTCGGCGTCGTAACCGAGTTCGTTGAGTATTTCTTCCGAATGCTGCCCCAGTGTCGGTGGCGGTGCATCGACGCTGGCCGGACGGCCGTCGACCTTGTAGCCGGTCCGCGCGAGACGGATATCGCGGCCAACGCCAGGCGGATTCTTGAAATCGACGATCATGCCCCGATCCGCGATCTGCGGGTGGGCCAGAATGTCCGGCACGCTCAACACCTCGCCCGCCGGAATCCCCGCATCGTTCATGAGTTTGCGCCATTCGGACGCGGATTTGGTTTCCATCGCTTCTTCGAGCACCGCCTTCAGCTCGGCCCGGTTGTCGAGTCGCGACTGTCTGAGCGCGAAGCGCGGATCGGTCTTAAGCTCAGGACGGCCCACCACATCGCAAACCAGTTCAAATTGTTCCTGCTTGTTAGCGGCGATGTTGAGAAGCCCGTCGCCGGTCGCAAACGTGCCGGACGGGCTGGCGGTAAAATTGTCGTTGCCCATCGGCTTCGGCACATTCCCCGCGACAAGATAGTTCGACACCACCCACCCCATAGTCGCCAGCGTCGCTTCCAGCATGGAAACATCGACGAAATGCGCCGTGCGGTCGGGCTGTGCCAATTGCGCGGCGATGGCGAAAGCCGCCGTCATGCCGCCGACCGTGTCCGACACCGGATAGCCGACCCGGTAAGGCGCCGTATCCGGCGCGCCGGTGATACTCATCACGCCGGACATGCCTTGGACGATCTGGTCGTAGGCCGGCAGATCGCGAAGCGGCCCGTCCTGACCGAAGCCGGAAATCGCACAGTATATAAGCTTCGGATTATCTTCTTTAAGTACATCGAAACCGACGCCCAACCGATCCATGACGCCAGGACGGAAATTCTCCACCACCACGTCTGACGTCTTCACCAGTTCGCGAAACAACGCCTTACCGCGTGCACTCTTCAGGTTGATTTCGATCGAGCGCTTCCCGGCGTTCTGCGCCAGGAATGAAATACCCATTTTCTTTTCGTTGAGTTCCGGGTCGCCGCCGAGCTGACGCGCCAAATCACCGGAGCCCGGCATCTCGACCTTGACCACATCGGCCCCCATGTGCGCGAGTTGATGGCAACAGAAGGGCCCCGCCAAAACGTTGGTGAGGTCCAGAACACGGACATGCGATAACGGCTTCAAGAAATTTCTCCCATCAACTTGGCCTCGAGCACCTGACGCCCTTTCTGGAGGGCTTGTACCGCGCGTTTACGTTCATCCGGATTGAAACGGGAATTCAAACCGGCGACGGACAACACGCCGATCAGTTGCCCTTCTGCGGTTTGCACGGGAACCGCGACGGCAGCGGTGTCGCTGTCTCGCTCACCCAACGCATCCATGAAACCATCACGGCGAATGCGGTCGTAAAGATCGCCCTTCTTCCCTTCGAAGGCACACAACACGCGCCCCGGCACGCCCAGCTCAAGCGGCAGGCGTTCCCCCTCGTCGACATGATGGCGGATCGAGTGCGTGGACTCACGGCGGAACAAGCATACGCGCGCATCCCCGTCCCGAACGTAGAAAGCCGCGCTTTCGTTGATGTCGGCGACGATATCCGCCAGCACGGGGCGAATATGATCGCTGAGCTCAAAACCTCGGCGGTAAAGGGTTCCCAATCGCCACGTCGTCGGACCGAGACGGTAACGCCCCTCTTCGTCCCTGCGCAGATAGCCACGGTCGACGAGAGAGGCCGATAACCTGAGAATCCGGCTCTTGTACAAACCCGTCTCGGCCGCCAGTTCCTTGAGCGAAACCGACGTCCTGCCGTCTCCGAAGACTTCGAGAATATCGAGCGCCCGCTCGAGTGCGTCGACTTTGACAGAGCTCACGTTTTCCACCCGACAGCTGACCTGTTGCGTTTGGGTCAGATATTGTTTATTCTATCTAACAGAATATCGTTCCATCTAATGGAACACATAAAAACATCCAAGTCAACCGCTTTTATCGGGAGGTATCTCATGAAGTATCGTCATTTAATGTTTGGACTGGCCCTGTCCGCTGCCGTTGCAACGGCACAGCCGCTCAAGGCGGGCGAAGTCGTGATGAGCGCCGTGGCGCCGACATCGCAGGACTATGCGATGTCCGTCGTGTGGTCCAACTTGCTCGCCAAAAAGGGTTCCAAGAACAAGATGACCGTGGTCGATAACGGCTCGGTGAAAGGACTTCGGAAACTGGCACAGGGTCAGGTCGACGTGGTCGCCATCGGCGCGCCGCATTACCGGGACGCCACCCAGCACAAGGGCAAGTTCAAGAACGACCCCGACGACCTGATCCCGAAGTACAAGGACATGTCGGCGCTGTTCGCGATCCGCACCAGTGCCGGTCAGTATGTGGCGCGGGTTGATTCCGGGATCGTCGCGATCCCCGACTTCAAGGGCAAAAGCCTTGCCATCGGTCGGCCTGGTGGGAATGCGGGCCGTGTCACAACGTCCCTGTTCCAGGTACACGGCATCGACCTGACCGCCGGGGATGCGGACGGCCAGTATCTGAAATATGGCCCGGCCCTCGAACAGATGGCAAACGGCAGCATGGATGCGACGCTGGTGTGGGGCGGCATTCCGCATGCGGCTGTCGAGAACGCATCGCGCCAGATGAAACTGCGCTTCGTATCGCCAGATCCGACCAAGTTGCAGGCCTTCCGCGATAACGTCAGCAACGGCGAATATTACGTCTTCCAACGCGTGCCGAAGGAAACCATCGCCAAGGCGTACGGCGGGCGCGTCGAGAGCGAACGCGACGCTTATTTCTGGACGTTCCCGTTCATGATGGTGGTGCGCAACGATATGCCGGAAGACGTCGCCTACGACATCACCAAAACCATGTGGGACAACATCGCCGAAGTGAATGCGACGAGCCCCGCGCTGTCGCTGATCACTCTCGACGGCGCCACGGATTCGCTCTCGGTCGGCCTGCATCCGGGCGCGATGAAGTACTTCAAGGAGAAAGGCGTCATCAAGTAGACGTCTGCCAATCCCTGTGAAAGTCTGCTGGCATGATGCGTGATATTCTCAACGGCCTCGGCGTCCCGACGCGCGATCGTAAAGTCGAGGCCGGCATCATGCTGGCAGGCATTCTCGCCTGTATTTCGCTCACGGTTTTCGTCATCGGCACGACGGCGTTCGGCAAATATCCCGCACAGGCGCAATACGGGACGATTCTGACACTCGGCCTCGTCGCCGTTTTCTGCCTTAAGCCTGGACCGCTCGCCAGGGACGGCGAACGGACCGCAGCCGACATCCTGCTCAGTCTCGTCTTTATCGGGGCCAGCCTCTGGAGCGGCATCTACTTCCTCAATAACTACTTCGAAATCGCGGACCTCCGCGAGGGCATACCGAATACCCAGGATCTGATCTGCTACACACTCGGGACGATCTCCGTCCTCGAAGCGGCACGCCGGGTCGAAGGGTGGATGCTGCTTTCGGTCGTCATCGCGGCGACCGTTTATCTTTTCTTCGGTCATGTCATGCCGGGAATCCTCGAACACCGTCCGTTCTCGCCGGCGCAGGTCCTTGAGATCGCCTACAGTTATCAGGGCATCTATGGGGTCGCACTTGCCGCCGTGAGTGACGTCGTTCTGGTATTCGTGATCCTTGGCGTCGCGCTCAGGATCTCCGGCGCCGGCGAGTTCTTCAATTACATCGCGATGAAATTCACCCAAGGCCGAAAGTCCGGCCCCGCCCAGTGCGCCATCGTCGCTTCGGCGCTGTTCGGCTCGGTCAACGGCTCGGCCCCGGCGAACGTATCGGCGACCGGCGTGCTGACGATCCCGATGATGAAGCGCGCCGGATACAAGGACCGCTTCGCGGGCGCCGTCGAAGCGACCGCCTCGTGCGTCGGGCAGATCATGCCGCCGATCATGGGGGTCGGGGCCTTCATCATGGCCGAGATCACCGGCATTCCTTACACCAACATCATGCTGGCGGCCGTCGTACCGGCTTTTCTGTTTATCCTGTCGTTGTCATGCGCCGTCGCATTCGAAGCCGGAAAGCGCAACCTGGAGGCCGTGGAATACGGTCAGATCGATTGGACGTCTGAGAGGATCGCGCAGGGCATTACCCTGCTCGGCGGGTTCGGCACCCTGATTACGATGCTGATCTGGGGCTTTTCGCCGACGTTCTGCGGCCTCGCGGCAACGGCGCTTGTCCTCGGTCTGACCAATCTGTTCCCGGCGACGCGGTTGAACGTGAAGAAAATCGTCACGTTTTTCGTCGATGGCGGGCGCGACGGCCTGGCCGTGCTGATTTCCTGCGCCGCGATCGGGATCGTCATCGGCGCCGTCACGACGACGGGGCTGGGGATCAAGATCAATCAGGTCATCGTCGCGCTTGGCAACGAACAGTTGCTGTACGCCCTCGTACTCGGCGCCATCTGCTCGATCCTGCTCGGCATGGGTCTGCCGACCGCGGCGTCTTACATCATGGTGATCTTCGTCGCCGGCCCCGCAATCATGGAACTCGGCGTCAGCCTGTTACAGACACACCTGTTCGGTTTCTATTACGCGGTCCTGTCCGCGATCACCCCACCTGTGGCGCTGGCCGTTTTCGCAGCGGCCGCGATTTCCGGCGCACCGCCAATCCCGCTGGCGTTGAATGCGATGCGTCTCTGTTTCGTCGGGTTCGTCATTCCGATGGCCTGGATATATCACCCCGAGATCAACCTGCAGGACCTGTCGATCGACACACTGCCGGGAATCCTGTTCCAGGTCGGCGCGCTGATTGTCGCGGTTGTCGCTGTCACCGCCTCGCATATCGGCTTTTTCATGACACGGATAAGCTGGCCCGGACGTGCCGTTCTGCTGGCGGGCGGCGCCCTGTCGCTGCATCAGTCTCCAGCCGTCGAAGTCGCCGGAC
>MDSW01156228.1_pt1 | contig 16702 bp, 14 predicted proteins | sample 811171 | NCBI WGS metagenome assembly MDSW01 (sample SAMN05326641, study PRJNA326480) | marine metagenome | isolation source: seawater | place: Atlantic Ocean: North West | collected 2012
AATCGGCTGTGGAAGAGATCGAATTACTCCAGTATCCATTGCAAGAAAACTGCAGAACCAACTTGGACCAAGCAGTGAATATAAAGAGTTCCCCAAGTTTTCCCACTATATCATGGAAGGTGAAGAATTTTCTGAAGTATTCAACAAATGTATTAAATGGATCCAAAAAAAGCAGAATGAATCCATAAATAATTCGAAAACTCGGGCGCAGCAATAATATTTGAAGGAGAGTAAAGATTGCTCACGTTGTAGTTGCAGGAGCGGGAATTGTCGGTGTATCATCGGCTATCTGGCTGCAAAGAGCGGGCCATAAAGTCACGATGGTAGATCGGATGGAAGATCGTACCCGAACAAGCTTCGGGAATGCTGGGGTTTTGGCGGCAGGGTCTTTGGTTCCTGTAACAGTGCCAGGCCTTCTGAGCAAAATTCCTAAAATGTTATTCGATAAAAGTGCACCATTATTCATTCAATGGGCTTATCTGCCACGTCTTTTGCCATTTCTTGCAAAATACTTAAGTTTTGCACGAAATGATCATGTCCAACACTACGCTAAACATATGTCATACCTGTTGGGTGATAGTTGTGCACAACATGAATCACTCGCTAAAAATACTGGCGCTGAAAACTTTATAACCAATGAAGATTTATGTTTTGGCTATACCACCAACTCAGGGTTTATGGCTGATCAATGGTCACGGGATCTGCGACGAACACATGGCTTTGAAATTGAAGAGCTTGACGGTGCCACATATGCCAAACGTGATCCAATGTATTCCGATCAATTTGCAAAAGTGGCTTGCTACAAAAACCATGGTCGCATTTCTGATCCAGGCGCTTACCTAGATGCCTTGATAACTCATTTTCAAGCTGAAGGGGGAGAGCTTGTTAAAGCACTTATAAAAGACATCGAAATATTTAAAGGAAAAGGAAGGGCGTTGATTACTGATAAAGGTATAATATCTGGTGATCACTTAATCCTCGCTTTGGGCGCCTGGTCAGGTCCATTGGCCAAAAAGCTTGGTCTCAAAAAAAATGTTTTGGAAAGTGAGCGTGGCTATCACATTGAGCTGCATGAACCAAACTTAATGCCAAAAGCTCCTATGATGATAACAGCAGGAAAATTCATAGTTACGCCCATGACAGGCCGAATCCGTTGCGCTGGTGTGGTAGAGTTTGCTGGTATAGATGCCCCAGAACAAAACGCCCCAATTGAACTGATTAAAAAGCAGGTCAAAGCTCTATTTCCGGTTTTAAAATATGACCATATGACTGAATGGATGGGACGTAGACCAGCCACAACGGACAGCTTACCGATAATCGGTGCAGCCAGAAACTGCAGTAATGCGCATATCGCCTTTGGCCATCAACACGTAGGCTTAACTGGTGGTCCAAAAACAGGTCGGTTGATTGCAGATATGGTAAATAAAAAACCAAATAATGCTGATTTGTCAGCTTTTGATCCCAAAAGATACAGTTAAAGCTTCACTAACTTTCTAATTTTGATAAGAGTACTTTCCGGCGCAGCAGACAATATTCAGCTCAATCTTTACAAAATTTCAAGCAATAATTTTGTAGTGTTCTCTTCTGTCATCTCAATCGGATTACCACCCCTACTGGGATCAGCCAAAGCCCCAGCCACAAGCCTATCAACATCAGCATCAACCACACCTAGACCTGACAACTGTTCCGGGATGCCAAGAGATCTATTGAGCTCATCAACATACCAACAAAAACCATCAAAACCATTAGAAATATCTAAATAATTTGCAGCTTGCTCCATTTTGATATGAACGGCCGACCGATTAAACTGTAAAACTGCGGGCATGCAGACAGCATTAGTTGTCCCATGATGAGTGTGATAAATTGCTCCGATTGGATGGGACAAAGCATGAATGGCACCTAGTCCCTTTTGAAATGCCGTCGCCCCAATTATGGCAGCAGACATCATATGAGAACGTGCCTCGATGTCCTCCCTATTAGCGTAGGCTCGTGGTAAATAATCTTTGACTAGGCGCATACCCTCCAAGGCCATACCTTGTGACATTGGATGATAATTCGGTGAACAGAAGGCTTCAACACAATGGGCAAAGGCATCCAAACCAGTGCCAGCAGTGATAAGACTTGGCATTCCAATAGTAAGCTCAGGATCACAGATGACCACTGTTGGTAGAAACTTTGGATGAAAAATTATTTTTTTCTGTTTGGTTTCAGAATTGGTAATTACTGAAGCTCTACCAACCTCTGACCCCGTGCCTGCTGTGGTAGGCACAGCTACTATAGGAGCAATTGCGTGCTCATTAGCCCTGGTCCACCAATCATCAATATCTTCAAAATCCCAAAGAGGCCGAGTTTGGCCTGCCATAAACGCAACGAGTTTACCCAAGTCAAGACCAGAGCCACCGCCAAATGCAATTACGCCATCATGGCCTCCGTCTCTATAGGCCTTAATACCAGCAGCAGCATTTTTTTCATTTGGGTTTGGATCTACATCCGCGAACATTGATCGACCCAAACCTGCCAATTCAAGAAAATCTAATGTTTTTAAAGTAATATCTAAGTTGGAAAGACCACGGTCTGTAATTAAAAGGGGGTTTTTTATGCCAGCAATCGTACAAGCTTCAGCAATCTCAGAAATACGGCCGGCACCAAAACGGATTGCCGTTGGGTATGACCAGTTTGCTTTGATATCCATATTTACAACTTCTTTAAATGATATGATTTTGGGCGAGTTAAATTGTGGTATCCAATCACTGAAAGACCACCTCCTCGTCCAGTATCCTTACACCCCGTCCAACATAAACCTGGATCAAGGTAATCCGCTCTATTCATAAAAACGGTCCCCGTCTCAATTTGATCTGCAATTTTTTCTGCTCGCTCTTGGTCTCTAGTCCAAATTGAGGCTGTGAGACCAAATTTACTGTCATTCATTAGCATAACGGCCTCAGCATCATCCTTGACCGACATAATACCTACAACTGGCCCAAAACTCTCTTCATACATTATGTCCATATTATGTGTAACATTAGTTAGAATTTGAGGCATCAGATATGCATCTTTATCCTGAGGAAAACTGGTAGCATCAATATGAGCAGTTGCACCATCTTTGATCGCATTTATTATTTGGTTGCGCACCACGTTGGCAAAGCGAACATTTGCCATTGGACCCATTGTGGTTTCAGGCTCTAGTGGATTTCCCAATTTATACCCACTCACAATTGTCACCGCCTTCTCAACGAAAGCATCATACAGGCTCTCATGAACATAGATACGTTCAATACCACAGCAACATTGTCCCGAATTAAACATGGCACCATCAATTAAGGTTTCCACCGCAGCATCCAGGTTCGCATCTTCCATAACATATCCTGGATCTTTGCCACCTAATTCCAACCCGATACCCGTAAAAGTGCCACTTGCAGCAAACTCGATCGCTTTACCCGCACTAACAGACCCGGTAAAATTAACATAATCAAAAGCCCGTTCCGCTATTAGTTGTGTTGTTGTCTCATGATCCAAAAACACATTTACAAATACTTCTTTAGGGATGCCGACAGAATGAAAAGCTTTTTCCAGACGCTCACCCACCAAAAGAGTTTGTGACGAATGTTTCAAAATCACCGAATTGCCTGCAATCAAAGCGGGTGCAATCGTGTTGATCGCAGTCATATAAGGATAATTCCAAGGCGCTACTACCAAAACGAGGCCATGCGGAATCCTTTTTATCTTACGACAAAAATCGCTACTGTCCTCAACTTCTATGGGTGCCAATGCCTCACCTGCAATCTTAGCCATATAATTGGCACGCTCTTTAAAACCACCAAACTCACCCCCATAGCGCACCGGGCGGCCCATTTGGTGGGCAAGTTCTATCACAATCTCCTCATTCATAGCTCCGATAGCCGCGACCCCTGCCTGTACGAGTGAAACACGCTCAGACAATGAACGTTCAGCCCAACCTGATTGAGCAAATTTCGCACACTCTATGGCATAATTAACTTCAGAACGTTTAAGGGTATTGCGTTCAGCATAAATGGACCCATCAATTGGGGAAATGCATTGGATCTTCATCGTATTATGCCCTTTCAAACCCACGTGCAATTTCCCAATCCGTAACCACCCGATCAAATTCCTCTTGTTCCCAATCTCCAGCACGCACGTAGTGATCAACAACATCGTCACCCAACGCTTCTCGTAAGAAAACTGAACTGCGCAATTTCTCAATTGCAGAGCGCAAAGTATGAGGAATTTTAGTTGCCTTTTTATCCTCATAAACATCACCAGTTGTTGCAGGTGATAACTCCATTGTTTCTTCCATTCCTTTTATCCCTGCAGCGAGCATTACAGCCTGTGCTAAATAGGGATTCAAATCAGAACCTCCCATACGGCATTCAACCCTCACGCTCTCCGTACCCTCTCCACACAGCCTAAAACCTGCAGTTCGATTATCAATTGACCATACGGTTTTTGTAGGCGCAAAAGTCCCTTTCGAAAATCGTTTGTAGCTGTTGATATATGGAGCCAAAAAATAAATATATTCTGGGGCATATTTGATCAGTCCAGCCATGTAATGTTTCATTAAATTGGACATGCCATTTTTTGCAGATGGATCATAAAAAACCGGCTTTCCATCTCTCCATAAGGACTGATGGATATGGCTTGATGAACCAACACGGTCTTTATCCCATTTGGGTAAGAAGCTTGCCGCATGCCCTTTTTGCCATGCAATTTCTTTTACAGCATGTTTTGCAATAGAATGATAATCTGCGCAGTCCATGGCCGAAGAATATCTGATATTTAGCTCTTCCTGACCAGCCTCAGCCTCTCCCTTTGAATTCTCAATAGGTAGACCAGCCTCAAAAAGGTAGTTTCGTATTGGCCGCATTACACCTTCTTCTTTTGTAGTTTGCAAAATATGATAATCCTCGTTGTAACCACTTATTGGCTTTAAATTACGAAAACCTGACTTTCGGATATTATCAAAGCTTTCTTCAAACAAAAAGAATTCAAGTTCAGTAGCCATTTTTGCATTAAAGCCAAGAGAACTTAACTTCGTTATTTGTTTTTGCAGTATAGCACGCGGGGAATGAGAAACTGGTTGCTTTGTGTGATGGTCAAGGACATCACATAAAACAAGAGCCGTGGCATCAAGCCATGGCACTGGTCTAATTGTTGATAAATCTGGCTTCATTGTATAATCACCATAGCCAGTTTGCCAACTTGTTGAGGCATAACCATCAGGCGTAGCCATTTCGATATCTGTGGCAAGCAAATAGTTGCAGCAATGGGTCTCTTCGAAAGAGTATTTGATAAAATTAGCACCATGAAAGCGCTTACCCATCAAGCGACCTTGCATATCAACAAAACATACAAGAACGGTATCAATTTCTCCAGTTTTAACCATAGCCTTTAAGGCTTCAAAGTCACATGGTTTTGTCATATTATTACTCCAACCAGTTGTGCTCAGCATAATGACTTATACTGACTAGTAGCGCTAGCCAGCTAAAAGATTTTACTGCCTTATTTCCTAAGATAATTTTTAGCTTCCACTTAAACCTTAAAACAATCAATTAACTGGTAACAGGATCATACCCTTATTTGATTGAACAATCGGCATAGCCCCATTTGAATGGCAATTAAAGAGCACTAATCCTTCTTGCTTCCAAGAATCTGCACACCTAGCATGAGTGTGGTGGATACAATTATCATGAGCGTAGAAATAGCAGCGATAGTCGGGTCAATATAATCTCTTAGAGCACTAAACATTTGCTTTGTTAATGTAGAATTACCTCCCCCAGAGATAAAGATTGATATGATCACCTCATCGAAAGAGGTTAGAAATGCAAGTAATGCCGCAGTAAGAACTGAAAACTTAATTTGAGGTAACGTTATTACAAGAAAGGCTCTCCCTTGAGATGCTCCAAGGCTGCGCGCCACAAACTCCTGGTTTAAGTCAAAAGTCCTTAGAGACGCAGTGACAACGATCATTACTAAAGGAATTGCAAGTACGCTGTGGGCAAGCACAATGCCTGTTTTTGTGTTTACAAACCCAATTTGCCCAAAAACATAAAATGTTCCTATGGCGATTAAAATAACTGGTACAATCATAGGCGTCATAAGGATAAAAAATATAACTTTTCCAATCGGATGACCAGAAACAAAAAGTCCATAAGACGCCATAGTTCCCAAAGGTGTCGCAACCAGCATTGTAAAAAATGCAATCTGAAAAGAAGTTATAGTGGCATTTAACCATCTGGGCGTTTCAAGGTACTCACTATACCACCGCAAAGACCAAATACGGGGTGGAAATTCCAAATACTGAGAGTCTGAAAAAGACATTGGGATCACGATTAAGGTTGGGATAACCAGTAGAAACATAATTATTCCCGCTATCAAATAAAGCCATAAACGACTTCCATTGGTTATCTGAGTATCTGAAACCGAAGTATTCCACCAAGTCATACTAATGCTTTCCAAAAAAAACTGCGTCCAACTTTAAAAGCCGGGAAGCCAGAATTAATACCATAAAAGTAGCCATCAAAAGAACTACACCTAGAGCACTGGCCGCCCCCCAATTATATTGATCCTCCAGTATTGCAGTAATTTGCATCGATACTAAAATAACTTTACCGCCACCAAGTACCGCTGGAGTAACATAAAAACCTAAACACAGAACAAAAACTATTAGAGATCCCGCAACCACACCCGGAAGCGACAATGGTACGAATACGGACCAGAAAGCCTGGGTTGGGGTAGCTCCTAAATTTGCCGAAGCTTGCACCAGTCCTCGGTCAATTCGTCTCATGGAGGCGTAAAGAGGTAAAATCATAAAAGGCAGCATTATATGCACCATCCCAATCAGCGTCCCATTTAAGTTATGAACTAGCTTTAAGGGCGCGTCCAACAGGCCGAGCTCCATACCAAGACTGTTAATTATGCCCTTTCGCTGCAATAGAACGAGCCATGCATATGTTCGAACCAGCAACGAAGTCCAAAACGGAAGAAGAACAGCAAGGAGAAATATACTGGCATATTTTTTGGTTAATTGAGACAAAAAGTATGAAAGTGGATATGCAAAGACAATACACAAAAGTGTTGTGAATACACTCACTTTGAACGTTGTGAAGAAAACTCTAGCATAAGATTTATACTCAAACATTCGAGTATAGTTCTTTAACGAGAGTTCTCCGGCTTTGTCTAAAAAAGATAGTGAAAACAACCAGCCAACAGGAATAAAAATTATAAGAAAAATAGCCAACAATGCCGGTATTGCCAGCGCTAAAAGAACCCATTTCTCTTTTTTTTCGGCCTTTTTGAGCTTATTATAATTTAATTGGGAACATAAATTTTCATAGTAATCAATCACTTTTCCAGTTCCTGGGGTATGAGGGTTACAAACTGTCTATCTAGATTTAGAGATATTGTTTCCGAAATTTTTACCTGATTTTTTTGCTGTAGCAAACTGGTACTCACGCGGACAGAGAGCATAGAGCCATTCTCAAGCTTGACGATCACAAGGGCAGTTTCTCCCTGATAGATATATTCTAGAATTATACCACAAAAGATAAGACAATCAGGCGAATTTATTTCGTTTTCACTAACTATTGAAAGCATCTCAGGCCTTATAACAAGTGACCAGAGCTTTTGTGTCTCAGCAGCTTTCAACTTTGCAACGAGTTGATCCATAAAATAAAGCATATTTGAATTTTGACATACCAATGGAAGTACAGAGGATTCTCCAATAAAATCTGCAACAAATCTATTTGCAGGGTGGTTATAAATTTGCTTTGGTGTCCCTAATTGTGAAATTTTTCCGTCATTTATTACCGCAATCCGATCAGACATGGTTAAAGCTTCACGCTGGTCATGTGTTACATAGACAGTTGTAACTCCAAGTTTGCGATGCAATTGCTTGAGCTCAATTTGCATCTGATCCCGTAATTTTTTATCTAATGCAGATAAAGGCTCATCCATTAAAAGTATTCTTGGCCTAAATACAAAAGCACGAGCTAATGCAACACGCTGTTTCTGCCCTCCTGATAATTGATCAATCCTCCTTTCTGGAAAGTCAGACAGTTGAACTGTTTTGAGAGCCTCGTAAACACGCTCAGAAATCTCTACTGAATTCACCTTACGTAATTTCAACGGAAACGCTACATTTTCAAAAACCGACATATGTGGAAATAATGCATAATTTTGGAAAACCATACCAACTTCCCGCTGATGTGGAGGCGTTAAAACCATCTCTTTTTCACCAAAACATATACTTCCAGCCGTCGGCCTACTAAATCCTGCTATCGCCATAAGTAGAGTTGTCTTGCCAGAACCTGACGGCCCTAAAAGGGTCAAGAATTCCCCTGCCTCAACATCAAGACTAACGCGATCCAAAGCAAATACATCGTCATAAGTCTTGGTAAGATCTTTTATTTTGATTGGCAGCGAAAATTGCTTATCATTCGTTGCCAATCTATTAGTTGTTTTCATCTAAATAATCTTTAAATCGTATGATGTGGAAACAGTTGCTTCCACATCATTGATAAAAAACAAACTATTCACTTAATAGTTCCATATACAATTCCAGAGCAAGTTCTCTATTCTTTGCATACCAATCAATTTCTACCGCCAGCATTTTTCCAACATTCTTAGGATGAGAAGGTAATGCCTCGAGTAATTCTTTAGATGCCGTGGTTATCTCATATGCTTCTTTATTCGTTGGACCATATGTTATATGGAACGGAAGGTTAGCCTGATATTCTGGCTTAGAAACTTCTCCAAGAAACTTCATAGCTAAGTCTCGGTTAGGCGCACCTTTTGGTATCCCAAACCCATCATAATCACGAAGAGCTCCATTGAAGGTATAACCTACTCGCGCACCATCTTTTTTAGCATTGTCAAATCGACCATTCCAACCAGTTATCATATCAACCTCAGCATCCTTCATCAGCTGAGCTTGCATTGCTCCAGACTCCCAAAATACAGAAATATGGGGCTTCAGTTCTCTTATTTTATCTATTGCTTTTCTTATACCATCTTCAGTTGACAAGAACTCATAGACTTTTTCAGGCGGAACTCCCATTGCCATCACGGCAGGCTCTAAGGCCCCATCGACATTGTTCGAACGATAGGAACGCGTACCGGGGAATTTTTCTACATCCCAGAAATCAGCCCAAGAATTAGGGGCGCCAGGACTGCCAGGTTCTCCATATTTATCCGTGTTCCATGCGAAAACAGTCGCAAAGACATCAGAGCCTACGCAGTAATCTGTGTAAGTATTTGGAAGAAAGTTAGATACATCCACCACATCAAAATCTATTTTTTCTAAAGCGCCTGCTGCTGCTGCTGCTGCACAGCTTCCAGAGCCACTAACTACAAGATCCCAAGTCACGGCACCAGATTCCACCTGAAGCATAACCTTTGACATACTAGCACCAGATTCCCGGTTTATCGCGATCCCAGAGTTTTTTGAAGCATCCGTAAATAACGCGGCGTCTTGAGCTTTACCATAGGAACCGCCCCAAGACACAACCGTTACTGCGTCCGCAAAAACAGCACTAGCAGCTCCCATACTGACTAAAGCTGCGCTTGCGACAGCTAAAGTTTTTATAGACTTTTTCGTCTTATCATAATTCTTTCTCATTTCATTTCTCCCAACTTTAAAAATGGCAAATTTATTTAATTTTAAATTATATGATTTTCATCAAATCACCCAATTCACCCACGGCGACTCTCAAAATATTAAATGACATCTGAGCTAGAAGATACAATTATCTTGTTGGATGATAAATATTTTTTCAGGCAGTTTGCAAAGCAAAGCTCTGGACTTTAAATTTTGACAGTAGCAATTTATTACTCAAGCCAGATATAAACAAAAGATTGGCACAGCATACACCAGATAAAAAAATTAATTAAAAAATTTTATACTAGTTTATTATTTGCATATCTTTGATATTGGCGCCAGTCCTGAAAACGATAAAAAGACACGACAGCCGGTAAAAACCAAGGTTTGCCACTATAAAGTGGTCTCGTGGGAAAAGGTAAATTATCAAACGCAGTTACACCTTCGGTCAAACCAAGGACTTTTTGCCCAAGGCGCATGCCCAGATAACTGGCCATCGAGACACCAGATCCACAGTAACCCATCGAGTAATAAATCCCATTGTGTTGTCCAGTGTGGGCTAGTTCATCAAACGTATAAGCCACTGTTCCAGTCCAGGAATGTGAAATTTTGGTTCCTTTAAGTTGAGGAAAAATTCTGCACATATCTTTTAATAATTTAGGCCCACTCAGCATTGGATTAGTTTCGGTTGCTGACACACGCCCACCAAACAAAATACGCCTGCGATCAGGAGAGGTACGGTAATAGTAAACCACTTTGCACGTATCACTGGCGATACGATTTGTTGGGAATAATGTTTTTACTAATTCAGTTTTCAACTTTTCAGTTGCAATAATATAGCTTCCAATTGGAATTACTCGCCGTTGAAGCCACGGCGTTAGATTTGTGGTATAGCCGTTAGTAGCAACGATTACATCGCGGGCCTTCACAATACCCTTGTCTGTTTTAATAGTAAATTCTTCTCCAACTTTCTCAATATTTTGAACACAACAATTGCCCACAATATCAGCTCCAGCTTTTACACTGGATGCTAGAAGGCCACGATGGTATTTGCCTGGATCTAAGGAGGCGTGTCGAGGAAAAATTACTCCACCATGGTAAACGTCTGACCCTAATTCTCTTAATTGCTCACTTTTCGGAACCGCATAAGCTTCAACGGCCTCAGTCTGACTAATTTTTTCTGCGTCTCGAGCAATCATTTCATAGTGTTTTTCTGTATGCGCGGCGTGGTAACGGCCTGCACGAACAAAACTACAATCAATTTTCTCTGAGATTACAAATTCTTCCAGCCAATTAAGTGCATTTTCACCCTCCTTTCTTATTGCAAGGCCCTTTTCAAAACCAAATTTAGCTGAAAGCTTTTCTAATGATGGTTTTATACTTGTACTGACTTGACCACCATTTTTTGTACTACAACCAAATCCTGGATCGCCAGCTTCGAGTACAACCGTCGATCTACCACCCCGAGCAGTTTGAAGAGCTGCGTTTAGACCCGTGTAACCAGAACCAACGATTGCCACATCAACTTTGCGAACAGGCAACTGATGAAATTCGGCAAGTGGATCAAGTCCTTCAAGCCAATATGATGTTTCTTTATGCCCTTTCGACCAAATTTTACTATTAAAATCGTGGCCTCTTTTATTTTGGCTAAAATTCATAACTTAACAAACTCTAAGAGAACTGGATCTACATCGTGAATTTGAAGGCTAAGGAACAATTTTTAACAAAGCAATATTAATATTAAATCAACCTATAGCTTTGCCCTATGTTTAAAAAAGATGCACTTCGTATTTGAAGTGTACTTTGAAGATGTGATAGACAATAGGATTTTTTACAAGCTACTAGTAACTTTTATCAATATTATAAAATTTAAAATTCAATGACAATTTTGCGCATTAGCCACCAAAACAAACAATTGACAAAACTATAAATACCTAAGCCATAATACCCCCGACGTTGGCATGACTGAAAAACGGAAAGTAAATTTGTATGGAAACCGAAGATCAACTTTCTCATTTATTTTCTTTTTTTGGAGAGGCTTTCAAAAACCAAGGAAGCAAAATTGCAAGAAAAATTGGCAATACTTTGCTAAACGCTAAAAATATGCCGCGAGTGACAATGTCACCAAAAGCTCCCAACAATGCAAAATTTTTAAATACAATAAGTTATGATAACAGGGAACTAATGCCTCTTTTGGATAATTTGATGTATAGCCTACACTGGCGTCCAGCAGGCTTTGGAAAGTTGCCTGGTGACCTTTCTCAAAAAATTTGTGTTACAGAATTCATTGGACCTTCTGGAATAATTAAAAATAAAGAAACACGGATCGGGCTATTGTTGCAAAGTCCGGACGTACATTATCCACGCCATTGGCATTCCGCCGAGGAACTCTATTTAATAATATCTGGCACAGCTACATGGTCTGTTGAAAATGGAGTTGACACACCACACCCACCCGGCAACTTTATTCATCACAAATCTGGTCAAGTACACACTATGAATACGACAACAGAGCCCCTTCTTGCACTTTGGGGATGGACTGGAGACATTGACGGCACGTCTTATTCAATTTGATGATATAGTTAGTGAACAAACTAAAAGCAGAAAGATATAAAATGATAGACTTACTGACATTTCAAAACCTTAGCAAAATTGAAATCAGCAATTTTTTACCAAAGCCCACAACCCTCACGGAAGGTCAAGAAGAAGCAGCGGTTAACCTTTGGAAATCTGAGGACGGGTTGACAAAAATTGGTGTTTGGGAATGCACCCCTGGTGAATTTACTGCTGATCGATCAACTGCAGGTGAATACTGTCATATTATATCTGGTTCAGCCTCCGTTAAAAATCATGACGGAGGTGGTGAGCGCAAATTGGGACCAGGGGATTTACTAGTTTTACCAATCGGTTGGAAAGGACAATGGACAATTCACGAACATGTTAGAAAGCTCTATGTTTTACAAGCCTCAAATTAAAAACCTCAGTTTAGTAAACGTTTGATGGTGATAGCACCTAAATGCGACTGGACAACGTTTGACAATATGATCATGTTTACACACTGAAAGACATTTTTGTTCAACATTTAGCTTAATAATTAGGAATATTTTTGCAACAATTTGATTATATTATAGTTGGTGCTGGATCCGCAGGGTCTGCACTGGCTAACCGTCTATCAGAAGGCAATCGAAACACAGTAATGTTAGTTGAAGCCGGTGGCTCAGATAAAAATCCATGGGTACAAATGCCGATTGGTTATGGAAAAATATATCATGATCCATCCGTAAATTGGCGCTACATGTCTGAACCAGTGCCTAATCTTAATAACCGACTATCTTATTGGCCACGCGGCAAAGTCCTCGGCGGGTCAAGCTCAATAAACGCTATGGTGTGGGTTCGGGGTCATAAACGAGACTACGACGAATGGGAATCAGTAGCACCAGGATGGGGCTGGGAAGAAATTAAACGTGTTTTCAATAGAATTGAAAATTGGGATGGCCCGTCTAATGAAGAACGCGGGAATAGTGGCCCACAAGCCGTGCATGACGTGACACCCGAAGTTCATCCATTAACCCGTACTTATTTAAAAGCTGCCGCTGAAGCTGGAATTAAAACCAACCCCGATTACAACGGACCATCAATGGAAGGGGCAGCCTGCTATCAAATATCGACAAAAGGTGGCATCCGCGCCTCTGCAGCACGAAGTTATCTTTGGCCAATTAAAAGCCGCAAAAATCTAAACATTCAGACGAAAGCTCTAGTAACCCGCATTCTCTTTTCAGGCAAAAGCGCAACAGGAGTTGAGTACGTTCAAAAAGGTCAAACGAAAACCGCTCATGCGCGAGTTGAAGTTATATTGTCCAGCGGTGCCATTAACTCACCTCAGCTATTACAGTTATCAGGCATTGGTCCAAGTGCAGTGTTACAGCAGCACGGTATTAACGTAATAACGAATTCTCCGAATGTTGGTCAAAATTTGCAGGACCATTTAGGAAGTGACATTCACTATCGGTCCAATGTGCCTACTCTAAATCAAGAATTAGGTCCAATTTTTGGAAAATTACGCGCAGGATTGCATTATATAATTAAACGCAAAGGACCATTGTCGTTGAGCCTCAATCAAGGTGGTGGTTTTGTAAAAGTTAACCCCAATATCCTTGGCCCTGAATTGCAACTATATTTTTCACCCGTAAGTTATACCCGTGCCCCTGCGGGCGTACGACCATTGATGAGGCCAGACCCTTTTTATGGGTTTTTAATGGGCTTTAATCCTTGCAAGCCAACAAGCACCGGTTATCTACAAATTTGTTCAAAAGATCCAACGTTACAACCTAAAATATACCCTAACTATTTGGATACTGATTATGATAAAAAAATGATGCTATCAGGCATCCACTTAATCCGTCAGATTGCAAATACACCCGCAATGAAATCAGTAATTGAGTCTGAAATCTCACCAGGCAAAGACTCCATTTCAGACAAAGATATTATGAGTTTTGTGAGGCAACAGGCATGGACCGTTTTTCATCCTTGTTCCACTTGTCGAATGGGTAAGGACCCCAATAGTTCAGTCGTAGACCCCAATTTAAGAGTCCACGGCATAGATAGACTGCGTATCGCAGATGCCTCTGTTTTTCCAAGTATCCCAACTGGAAACATTAATGCACCATCTATAATGGTTGGTGAGCGCGCTTCAGATATAATTCTAAAAAACGCCTGAACCTGAGGGACTTTTTATGAAACTAAAAAAAATTGAAACATTTACAAATCAAGACGTTGGCTTTGTACGAGTTACCACAGACGATGAAAATCAAGGTTGGGGTCAGGTTTCTACATACAACTCTGATATAACGTGTAATGTTTTGCACCGACAAGTTGCACCCTGGACATTGGGTCGTGACACAGTTGATCTCGATAATCTTTTAGATCTTGTCACCGAACGCGAGCACAAGTTTCCCGGATCTTATCTGCGCCGCGCCATGGCCGGGCTAGATACCGCAATATGGGATATGAGAGGCAAAAAAGCACAAAAGCCTGTGGCTGAACTCCTGGGAGGCTCACCTGGTCTTATTCGTGCTTATGCTTCCTCTATGAAGCGCGACATTACTCCAATTGATGAAGCTACTCGGTTGAAAAAATTACGAGACATTAACGGTTTTGACGCTTTCAAAGTTCGCGCAGGTGCCGAAGTGGGTCGTAACAAGGATGAATGGCCAGGCCGCACAGAGGAAATTATACCGACCATGCGAAAGGAATTGGGAGCTGATGTAGACCTCCTAATCGATGCTAACAGTTGCTACTCTCCAAACCGAGCTATCGAGGTAGGCTATATCCTTCAAGATCATGGCTTCTGCCATTATGAAGAACCCTGCCCTTACTGGGAACTTGAGCAAACAAAAAAGGTTACTGACGCTCTAACTATTGACGTGACAGGAGGCGAACAAGATTGCGACCTTCCTACTTGGAACCGTATGATTGAAATGCGCGCAGTAAATATTTTACAACCTGATATTCTTTATCTTGGTGGAATTTGTCGTACTCTTAGAGTGGTTGAAAAAGCACGAATTGCGAACCTCCCAATTACCCCGCACTGTGCAAATTTGTCTATGGTAACACTTTTTACCATGCATTTACTTCGGGCCATCCCGAATGCTGGTAAATATCTCGAGTTCTCGATTGAAGGTACAGATTATTATCCATGGCAAGATGGAATATTTACTAAATCTCCCTACGAGATTGAGGATGGCCACGCTCGCGTCACTGACGCTCCCGGCTGGGGTGTTGAAGTAGACCCCGATTGGCTTGCACAATCAAAATACCAAATTAGTGAAATGAATTAATCAAATTTGAAAGACATACTTTTTCAAATATAACAGAGTTGTGTCGGACGAAATCAAACACCTGCAGAAAAAGGTCAATGATTAAGCCACAACCAAATAGAAAAACAATAAAAAATTTACATTATTAATTTTACCTAGACAGACTACCTTTAAATTTACTTCAAAATAAGATAGTCAGTTATATGTGCGGTCGGATGGCGATAACTTTGCCCAAAGAGGCTATGGCAAAGCTTTTTAATGCAGTGCCAGCGAATGACCTTCCAATATTGCCAAATTATAATGTATGTCCAACAGATAAAATTCATTCCGTAGTATCGCATGACGCTGTACGTCACATTAAGGCGATGCGTTGGGGATTTCTACCACATTGGTATAGGTCACAGACGGGAGGCCCACTTCTTATTAATGCGCGATCTGAGACTATCGATAAAAAACCAGCATTTCGGGAGGCCTGTCGGTATCGACGCTGCATAATACCTGCAGACGGATTTTATGAATGGGCTAGAAAAGACAGACACAAACCTATTCCATACCGAGTTACGATGTCAGACGGCGGATTTATGGCTATGGCAGGGATTTGGCAAAATTGGGAAATTGATGGCATGTCCATAACCACTTGCGCAATTATTACAACGCAGGCAAATGCAAAGATGGCCAAAATTCACCACAGGCTGCCTGTTATACTGAGGCCAGAAGATTGGCCTCTTTGGCTAGGTGAAGCTGGAAAGGGTGCCGCGAAATTGATGCAGCCCGTTTCAAACAAGGTTCTTAAGTTGCAAAGGGTAGACGATGCTGTAAACTCCAATCTTGCCACTGGGGCTCAACTTTGGGCAAAAATAAAGACAAAAACGGAATAGTCAGGTTGAGTGTCGCAAGATGAATTTGAAAGACCCTTATTTTGTGATTTTCTATGCCCGCCACTGAGGCACGCATGAAAATCGTGTTGGTCACACCAGAAATTCCACATAATACTGGTGCAATCGGGAGAACGTGCGTGGCCTTGGACTTAGAACTTATATTGATCAAGCCATACGGCTTTTCAATTGATGAAAAAACCGTGACGAGATCAGGAACAAGATACTGGAAGCACATCCAACTCACTCAATATGACAACTGGGAGTCATTTTTAAAAGATCGACAACCAGCACGTGAAAATTTATATTTTTTTGAAGAGCATGGAACTGAAAGCTTTTATACTCCTCACTATAACGAAGACGGGTACTTAATTTTTGGATGTGAATCAAAGGGTCTG
>MDSW01189442.1_pt1 | contig 16699 bp, 13 predicted proteins | sample 811171 | NCBI WGS metagenome assembly MDSW01 (sample SAMN05326641, study PRJNA326480) | marine metagenome | isolation source: seawater | place: Atlantic Ocean: North West | collected 2012
GTTTGACACCACAACTCCTCCAACAGTAACTGGTTCAACTTTTGCTACTGGAGTAATTGCTCCTGTTCTTCCAACCTGAATAATAATATCTTTAATTTTTGTCACTGCTTTTTCTGCAGAAAATTTATACGCGATCGCCCACCGTGGAGAATTTGAAGTATTGCCTAGTCTTTTTTGTAAATTTAGTTCGTTTACTTTATAAACTAAACCATCAATATCGTATTCTAGTGAGGATCTTAAAATATCTATTTCAGAGTGTCTTTTTTCAATTTCATTAATTCCATTTACTTTTTTTACTAAAGGATTAGTAGAAAAACCCCAGTCTCCTATCTTTTTTAAAAATTCTAATTGTTCTTTAAATATCATAGGTTCAACAGCACCAAAACCATACGCAAAATATTTTAATGGAATCTTGGATGTTTCTTTAGGATCTTTTTGTCTTAGAGAGCCTCCAGCAGCATTTCTGGGATTAGCAAATTTTTTACTTATTTTTTTAAAGTCTTTTTTTCCTATAAATATTTCACATCTAATTTCAATTAGTTTTGGCACTTTATCCGATTTTATTTTCTTGGGTATTGAGGAGATTGTTTTTAAATTTTCCAAAATATCTTCACCAATTACCCCATCCCCTCTAGAAAGTCCTTTTGTTAAAATACCATTTTCATAAATTAGCGTTGCTGAGATACCATCTATCTTTGGCTCGCAAAACAAATCTATATTTATATCACTTAAATTTAGAAAGTTTTTAATCTTTTTTAAAAAATCCTCCATATCATTTTTTTCAAAGGCGTTAGACAAGGATAACATGGGTCGAAGATGTTTAATCTTTTTAAATTTATTTGAAGGAGGAGCGCCGACAACTTTACTTATTGAGCTTTGATTTTTTAAAAAAGAAAATTTTTTTTCTAATTCTAAGACTTTTTTTTTTATATTATCGTATTTTTGATCTGAAATCTTTGGGTTATCTTTGATATAGTACAATTTATTCTGTTCAATAAGATATTTAACTTTTTTTTTATAATCATTTAAAATTTTTTTTTTATTTCTCATTTTAATTATTTGATCATCTTTATTATTTTTTTAAAAAAACTATCACTTTTATTTAACCCTTTATCTTTTGTAAATTTTTGTATTTCATAATCTTTATTTAAAATTTTATAAGACTGCTCAAACCATTTACTTGAGTTATAATTATAACCTAAGATGTTTGCATATTTTTTAGCTTCTTCTTTCAGTCCAATATGATAGTTTATTTCTACCAAACGATGTAGGGCTTCCTCAATAAAAATTGTTTGATTAAATTTTTCCACAATTATTTTTAATCTTTTTATTGCTGGTATCCATTTTTGTGTGGATATGTAATATTTGGCTACATAAAGTTCTTTCGCTGCTAATTGATTTTTAATTAAATCCTTCTTAAATTTTAGGTCAATACTGTAATCAGATGTAGGATATTTCTTTATGAAATTATCAATGTTTTTATCAGCTTCAATTAAAGGTTTTAGATCTTTTTTTTCATCGCTAATCTGCTCATAATATATAATTGTTTTAAGATACTCAGCATAAATAACATTTTTGTCTGATGGATAAGTTTTTAAATATCTATTTAAATTATCTAACGCCTCATCATAAAAATTTATAGCGTAAAGTGAAAAACTGGACATGATTGCTGACTTAGCTGATAATTCTATTTTATCAAAATTTAACTCAGCCTCAGAAAATTTTTTACTTGCAAAGAAAAAATCATTTTTATCAAATGCATCCAAAGCTTCTTTATAAAGTTTATAAGGGTTTTGTTTAACTGTTGGTTCGTAAAGTTTTTCTTCTTTTGAACAAGATTGTATAGATGTTAAAAAAATGAAAATTAAAAATAGTCTACGAACCATAACCGAAATTAATAACAGATAATATAAAAATTAATATGTTAAAAATTAAGCGTTTACAACAAGCCCTATTGGTGAGTTGGTCCTAGTATTTTTTTTTAAGATAATATCTTCTAACTCAGCACTTTTATATGCATTTTTGGAAGTAAAAATTTTTCTTAAGAAGGTGTTTGTTAACTCATGACCACCTTGAACACAAGTTACTTTTCCCAACACTCTGCCTCCAGACAGTATAAAGTCTCCTACTAGATCCAAAATTTTGTGATTAACAAATTCTTTGTTGTTTCTTAAGCCATCTTTATTAAGCACTTTATCTTTTTCTACAACTATTGCATTTTCAAGAGAGCCACCTTTGGCTAAACCTGCTTTTTTGATTTTTTCAATATCTTCAAATAAACAAAAAGTTCTAGACTCCTTGATGTCATCTAGGTTGTCTGATTGAAAATTTACACAATTTTTTTGATTACCGATTACTTTATTTTCATAACTCAACTGAAAATCAACTTGGAAAGATTGCTTGCTTGGCTCAATAGATATTTTCCTTTTTCCATCACTTAATTCTATTTTTTCTAAAATTTCTAAGTACTTTCTTTTTTTATTTAAAATTTTTATTTCAGAATAACGAAGAGTTTTTAAGAATTCTTTAGCAGATCCATCCATTATTGGGATCTCTTCATTGTCAATCTCAATTATAGCATTATCTATTTCTGCAATATATAATGCAGCTAGGAGATGTTCTACAGTTGAAACTTTAACTCCATGTTCGTTTTCCAAAGTTGTGCATAATTTTGCTGAAGTGACATTTTTATAGCTAGCCTGAACTATGTTATGTTCAGGTAAATCAATTCTTTTGAAAATTATTCCTTCGTCTACTTTTCCTGGTAAAATTTTAATATTAGATTTTTTTCCAGTATGAAGTCCGACCCCCTCAAAATTTACTGATTTTTTTATAGTTTGCTGATAAATTTTTAACATCGACGTTTTATACCTAAAAAATCATCTTCTCTTAAGACAACTAATGTTTCTGAAAATAACAAAAATTATTGAGAAAAAATGTTAAAGAATCTAGCTATTAAAGACTTTTTTTCTTTAACAATTGGCACCGCTTCTTTTTTCCACCCATATTGAACTATTGAATTAGCATTAAAATAGAGATCTTCAAAAGCACTTTCCTCTAAAAAATTAAATTTAAGTTTATTGCCATAAGAAAAGTATAATTTAAAATTTTCATCTAAACATTTAAAATTAAATCTATTTTTTATATTGAAAAATACTGACACTTCTTTTCTCAAAAAACTATTTAAATTAGTATTTTTTGTCAGTATCAGTTCTGAAAATTCTTGTATTCTTGCTTTTGCTATTTCTAAAATTAAATTTTTTCTTATCTTTCTGTACTTAACTTTGTTAAAAAACTTTTCCTCAATGTTTTCTGAGTCTAAACCGTCTTTAGTAAAATCAGAGTTCTGCAAAATATCTTTTACCATTTCATTTTTTAATCCAATCATTTTAGAGATATCATTAGTAATAATTTCTGTACCAAAATTAAAATTTTGAACAAATTTAAGGGAAGCGTTTTCAAAAAAAATAATTTGAGAATTATTTTTATCAATATTTATTCTAAAAAAAGTATCTAAATTAGAATTTTCATTAATAATTTTCACACCCTCTATAAAGTTTTTTGAAAAAATTTTTTTGATACTTAAATTACAATTGTTTAAAATGTTTTGTATATTTTTATAATCGTTTTTATTAATTAAATAGAAAGAGAGTTCCTGAGAGTAAAAATTTCCAAATAGTCCGATAGGTAAATTATCAATTGTTTTATTATCAAGAATAAATTTAGAATTGAATATATGTAATATAGTTTTATCTTTTTCAGCTTCATCAATCTTTGATTTTGAAGAGTTTAAAATATATGTAATATTTTCTTTAACAAGTTGAGAACCATTTAGTTTTTTAAAACCAGAAAAGTTGATTACCGAGCAATCAAAATTATCCAAAATAATTACTACTTCATTAAATATAATTTTAAATTTTTGCTCAATGAAATAGATATTTTTCTGAAATATATCTTGGACTATATCATAATTAATAATTTTATTTTTTTTGAAACCCTGAATTGGTACAAAGTTTTTATAAATTAAATTATAATTATTATCTTCTGTGCTCTCAATAACAATGAATATAAATTCCAAATTATTTATTTCAATAAAAAGACTTGGAGAGTTTATTTGCATAATTTATTTTAGGATTAATTGATCACTAATTCTATAATCAAAAATTTTGTATTTTTGAAAAATAGATTGATTTTTCAAGTTTACAAAATTTTGAAGGCTTTTTATATAATTTTTAATTGGTAATTTAATAGTTTGATTATTATTTGTTACTAAATCCCATCTTTTTGATTCAAATAGGTAAAATACTTTTATTTCTGAAATTGGAAAATTAATATTTTTTAAATCATTATAGAAAACTTGAAAGTTTTTTTTATCGCCAAAAACAATGGGCAAATCTTCAAATTTATCTAATTCAAAAAAATTGATGGTGTCTTCTTTATTTGTGAAATATTTTTTTTCTTTTTTATTTTGTAAAATTACAATTGGTGTTTTTTCAAATATTTTTATCTTTATTTTATTAGGATATATCTTTTTAATCTCAAAACTTTCAATGAAATCAATATCATTAATTTTAGTCTCAATTTTTTTCAAATTTAACAAGAAAAGATTTTCTTGATAAAGGTAATCTAGCTTTTTTTTAACTCTTTTTTCTTCTACAATAAGATTATTTTCTACAATAATTTCACTTATGTTTAAGTTGTTGAATAAACTAAAATTATTCTGAACATTATAAGTGCTAAGTAATAATAATAAAACTAAAGCAATTAAAAATCGTTTCTTCATCTATTGATGCTTGCGTCTAATAAAATTTTTTCAACTAATTTTGGAAAATCTATGCCTCGATATTTAGCTATCTCAGGCACTAAAGATAGATTGGTCATACCAGGTTGAGTATTGATTTCTAAAAGATAAAAATTATTTTTAAAATATTTAAAATCTGCTCTTGTAACTCCTTTACATGATAAAGCTTTATGAGCTGTTTCAGCTATTCTTAAAACTTTTGAGTATGCTTTTTTTTTTAATCTTGCTGGCATCACATGTTGTGTTTTGGCTGACTTTGTATATTTAGCTTTATAATCATAAAAAGGTCTTTTAGGTATTAATTCGATGGCTCCTAATGCTTTATGATTTAGAACTGCAACCTGGATTTCTTGACCAGCAATATATTGTTCAATTATTAATTGCTCATACTTTTTGAATAAAGCTTTAGTAAATTTTTTTAATTCAAAAATATTTTTTGCAATTTTTACGCCAAGGCTTGATCCTTCATTAATAGGTTTTATAACTACTGGAAAATTAATTTTTATTTTTTTTAATATTTTAAATATTTTATTTTCTTTATTTTCATTTTTGGAAATAGAAAAATATTTGGGGGTTAAAATTTTTCTCTGAATAAAAATTTTTTTGGAAATAGCTTTATTCATAGAATTAAATGAACTTAGGACGCCAGAATGAGTATATGGAATTCTTAAATTTTCAAAAAAACTTTGTGCCACTCCATCTTCTCCGTCTTTTCCATGCAAAGCATTAAAAATTACATCAGTTTTTTTTTTTATCAATTAATTTTAATTTTTTAAATTTTGGATCAAGAGACGTTACAATATATTTTTTTTTCCTTAAAGCATTTATGCAGGCTTTTCCACTATCAAGACTTACTGCTCTCTCTCCTGAAGTTCCTCCTAGTACCACTAAAACTTTTTTAAATTTTTTACTCACCGATAATTTTAATCTCTAATTCGAGACTAACTCCAGTTTTATCTATAACTGTTTTTTTGACTTTATTTATTAATTTTTCTATATCAGACGATTTTGCATTTCCGTTGTTAACAAAAAAATTGCAATGTTTCTTTGAAATAGCAGCATCTCCCTCTTTGAATTTATCGCAACCGGTCTCCTTAATTAATTGCCATGCTTTTTTTTCATTACTAAAATTTTTAAATGTGCTCCCGCATGTTTTTATTTGGCTAGGTTGAGATAATTTTTTTCTCTCTATAAGTTCTCTTTGTTTTATTTCAATTTTACTTTTTGGCTCAATTTTGCCTTTTAATCTTATTGACGTAATTATTATTCCATTTTGTAAATCACTTCCTCTGTAAAAAAAATTAATTTCTTCTCTTGGTATTTCTATCTCTCTACAGTTATTTATATCTATTGCTTTTAAAGAAATTAAAACTTTTGAAATGTCATTATCATAACAACCGCTGTTCATAATAACCGAACCACCTATTGAGCCTGGTATACAAGATAAGAATTCAAAATTTCCTATACCATTATCTTTAGCAAAATTAGAAATTTTACGATCGAGGGTAGCAGCTCCTACTTCCATAACATCTTTTTCAATCAATTTTATAAACGAAAAATTTTTACCAAGCTTCATAACAACACCTTTAATACCTTTATCTCTGATAAGTGTGTTTGAACCTGCTCCAAGAATAGTAATTCTTAATTTATTTTCTCTGTTAATTTTTAAAAATTCAATTAATTGACCTTTATTTTCTGGTTTAAACAAGTATTCAGCAGGCCCTCCAAGATTAAACCAACTATACTTGGAAAGTTGAGCGTTTGTTGAAATATTCTTTTGAAATTTATTTAAAATATCTATACTTGAACTCATAATTCAGTTTTTAACTCTCTCATGTATTTTGATATTAAACCGGCACCCATGCCTATAATGATTTCGTTATTAATTAAATTTTTTTTAAAAAATATTTTTAATTCATTGTAATTTTTAATTAAAATTACTTGGGTTTTTGATAATTTAGATATTAATTTTGCAAATGCATTCAGATTAAATTTTGAGTCTTTAGATTCACCTGCGGCGTATATTGGACAAAGTAAAACAATGTTTGATTTTATAAATGATTTAGCAAAATCTTTTTTTAATGACAAAACTCTCGTGTAACGATGAGGTTCAAAAACAGATATAATTTTTCTATTTTTATAAACATTTTTAACACCCTCTAAAATTGATTTTATTTCAGTTGGATGGTGAGCGTAATCGTCATAAAAATCACTTTTATTTTTTGAAAATATTTTTGTCATTCTTCTTTGTACGCCAGAAAATTTTTTAAGCGATTTCTTTATTATATTTTGACTCACACCAAGATTTAAACATATGGTTACTGCTGCTGCTGCATTAAGCACATTGTGTTTACCTAATAACTTAACTTTAATATTTCTTATTTTTTTATTTTTTTTCCTAAGATCTTTATAGCTCAAATCAAAAATGGAATAATCTATTTTATACCTTATATTTGAGATTCTATAATTTACATTTCTACTTTCACCGTAACTTAAAACATTCTTATTTTTAATTTTAGTAAATAATTTTTTTATATTTTTATTGTCTGCGCAAAGAATTGATTTGCCTGTTGGTGGTGTTTTTTCTATAAATTTTAAAAAGGAATTTTCTAAGTTTTTAAAATTTTTATAAAAATCAATGTGCTCGTAATCAATATTAGTAACAATAGAATAATTAATTGGTAATTTTAAAAAACTTCCATCAGACTCATCTGCTTCTAAAATTGCCCAATCACCTTTTCCCAGTTTGGCATTACTATTTAGTGAATTTATCACACCGCCGTTAATTATAGTAGGATCAAGTTTTTGATCAGATAAAATTTTAGATACTAATGAAGTTGTAGTAGTTTTGCCGTGAGAACCGGTGATAATAATATTTTTTTTAAGTGAAACTACGTCAGCAAGTACTTCTGCTCTTGAATAAATTGGTATTTTTTTTTCTTTTGCATACTTAATCTCATTGTTATTATTTTTTATTGCAGAAGATTTCACTAATATGGTTGAGCTTTTTATGTTTTTTGGAGAGTGACCAATATAAACTTTAATACCAACTTTTGAACAGCTTTTAGTATTTTTATTTTTATTTTGATCGCTTCCTTGAATTTTAAAACCCATATTTTTCATAACTTGAGCTAGTCCACTCATACCTATTCCTCCTATTCCAACAAAATGTATGATCTCATTTCGACCCAAGTTAATTTTTTTCATTTATATCTTAACTCTTTTAATATTTTATCAATATTGTTGTAGACATTTTTGTCAGAATATTGACTTTGATTTTTAATAATTTCATCTAAAATTAAATTATTCTTATAAATTTCTTTAATTAGATACAAAAGATTGTTCTTGAGATCTACTTCTTCAATCAAAAAAGCTAATTTTTTTCTTTTATAGTAATTAGCATTTTTTAATTGATGATTATCTGCTGAAGAAGGTAAAGGCACTGAAATAAATGGTATATTAGCATTTGTCAATTCAGCTAAAATTGAGGACCCAGATCTTGTAATAGCTAAATTGGCCTTTAAAAAATAATCGATGATATTTTCGCTAAAATTAAAAATTTGAAATTCTATATCTTTTTTTTGATAAAATTGTTTCAACTCTTCATTTTGATTTGGTAAACATTGTTGATAAATTCTAAGATCTATACCTTGATTAACGCATTCGCTAAAAATATTTGGAAGTATTTGAGCAAATGTTTTTGCTGCCTGACTGCCACCAAGTATAAGTAAATTAATTTTTTGAAAAGGAATATTTGTTTTTTTTTTTGGAATGTTAATTATTTCTTTTTTAATTATGTTTCCTATTTCTATAATCTTTCCATTAAATTTTTTTGGAATACCCTCAAGTTCTTTAAATGACACAAGTACTTTTCTTGTAATAGGTAATAAATATTTATTTGTTTTTCCTATAATTAAATTGTTTTCATAAATTACAAATTTAATTCTCAAAATGCCTCCCGCAACACAAATGGGAAATGAAGCGTAGCCGCCCATTCCAAAGATAACAGAAGGTCTATTAAATGTTAAAAAAATTAACGATCTTAATATTGAAAAAAAAATAAACAAAAACGAGTATAAAATTGTAAAAATATTACTCTTTATAATAGGCGAGGATGGTAGTGTTAAAATATCTAAATCCTTAAATTGTTTTATAAATTGTTGGCCTCGTTTATCAGTTACAACCTTCACATCATAATCTTTCTTTAAATGTTCGGCTAAGTTACAACCTGGAAGTACATGACCACCAGTTCCACCAACAACGATTAGTACTTTTGTTTTTTTAATCATTAATAAAAATTTTATTTTTTGTATAATTTAGAATTACCCCTGCAAGTATTGCGCTGCTTATTAAAGATGATCCTCCATAACTAAGAAAAGGTAAAGTCATTCCAGTTGTTGGTAATAAACTAGTATTGACTCCTACATGAATGAACGTTTGAAATATTAACAATGAGGCAAGTCCGCAAAGAGAAATTTTTACTAATTGGTCGTCTTGATTTACACAAATTTTTATAATTCTAAAAGAAATATACAAAAATATAAAAATTATAAGTATAGATATAATTGATCCATATTCCTCCGATATTATTGCAATTATGTAATCTGTATGGGCTTCCGGTACACTATCTTTTAAAACACCCTCTCCCATTCCTTGCCCTTTAAGACCTCCAAGTTTTATTGCATCTAGAGCTGATGAAGACTGAAATCTATCACCTTTAGTCGGATCAACAAAAGCAACTAATCGATTAATAATATAACCAAATTTATCTGGCATTAAATACAGTAAAGAAATTAATGAGATAAAGAAAACTATAAAAAAACCAATTATATAGAATAAACTTACTCCAGAAACAAATACAGTAGCTATCCAACTAAAAATCAACAAAATTGATTGGCCTAAATCTGGTTGATCAATCAAAAGAATGATTACTGAGGTTAAAAGTAAAAAGCTTAAAAAATATCTAATTTGATTATTCTGAAATTTGTCTAAAGTCAGAATTTTAACAGTTGATAAAATAAAAAAAGGTTTGAGTACCTCAATCGGCTGTAATCTAAAAATGTAGAAGTCAAGCCATCGTTTAGAACCTTTTACCTCAACACCTACGAAAGGAACTAAGGCTAAAAAAATAAAAGAAATTATAAATAACGGTATTATAATTTTTTTTAAAAATTCTGTTTCCATAATTGAGATTATAATCATTATTATCAAAGACAAAATTGTAAATAAAAAATGTTTTGAAAAGAAAAAATAATAGTCTTTATTTAATCTTTCACCAGCTAATGATGAGGTTGAAGAAAATGAAAAAAATAAACCAAGACAAAATAAAATTATAAAACCAAGAAAAATTTTTTTGTCAATAATACGCCAATAATTAATTAATTTTAATTTAAATATATTTACTTGCATAAAAATTACACAATCTTTTAAATTCATTTCCTCTGTTTTCAAAATTTAAAAATTGATCATAAGAGGCTGACGCTGGACTTAATAATATTGTGTTATATTTATTTTCTTGTGATTTAATATCTTTTAGAATCTGAATAATAGAATTCTTTAAATTTTTAGTAACAAGACAACTAATTTGATTTTTTAGTTGTTGCTTAAAAAAGTTGAAATGATTTCCAATTATATAACATTTTAAAACATTCTTTTTTAAATCATTTAAAATAATTTTATCGTTTTTTTTAGGTAAACCACCTACAATCCAGAAAATATTTTCAGTATTTTTTAGAGCTAATTTAGTTGACTGAAAAGATGTGGCTTTTGAGTCATTGATAAATAGACAATTTTTTTTTTTTAAAAATAATTCATATCTATGTGGCAGGCCTTTGAAGGAGTTTAATGATTTAAAAAAAGATTTTTCACTCATGCCTAAAATTTTAGAAAGAGTAAAAACAAAAGACATATTTTCATCATTTATATTTAATGAAAGGTAAGTATTTTTAATTTTTTTTTTATTTTTTTTGTAATAAAGGTTATTAGGGAAAAACAATTTTCCATTTAAATTTTTCTTTTTAAAAGTAGATCTTAAGTTTTTATTTACTATTGAATATTGATTGTTATTTTGTAGTTTAAAAATTTTAAATTTTGAATTAATATAATTCTTCATGCTTCCATGCCAGTCTAAATGGTCATTTGTGATGTTTAGCAAAAGTGCATAGTCAGGCTGTATAAATTTTGAGTGTGAAAGTTGAAAAGATGATGCTTCGATAATTAAAAAATGATCTTTCTGTGTATCTAAGTTTAAAACCGGTGTACCTATATTTCCGCCTATTAATGATTTAATTTTTTTTTGTTTTAGTAAATGTGAAATAATTTTACATGTGGTCGACTTACCGTTTGTACCAGTTACAACTATGGTTTTATAATATTTTTTTATTAAGAAAATTAAATCTATATCTGTAATAATTTTTTTTTCAAATTTTTTTAGTTTTTTTTTGTTAATAGTTTTATTTAAACTTACCCCAGGGCTTAATACAATATAATTTACACTATTAAGTGCATGATAAAGATTTGATGGTCTTTTATTTTTATATAAGATCTTATTATTATCATCCCATACTTGATACTTTTTAATTTTATTCTTCTTAAAAAAATTAACAACTGATTGGCCTGTAGAACCTAGTCCATAAACAAAAAAAGATAGTTTTTTAAAGTTATTAATAGAGATCATCTATTACCTAAGTTTTAATGTCGCTAAACCTATTAAAGCTAATATTATAGCTATTATCCAAAAACGAATGACAATAGTTGACTCCGCCCAACCTTTTTTTTCAAAATGATGGTGAATGGGCGCCATCTTAAAAATTCTTTTCCCCGTAAGTTTGAAAGAAATTACTTGAATAATCACAGATACTGTTTCTAATACAAAGAGACCACCTATTATAGCTAATACAATTTCATGTTTTACAATTATTGCAATTGCTGCCAACGAACCTCCTAAAGAAAGTGAGCCAGTATCTCCCATAAATATTTTTGCAGGGGGGGCGTTGTACCAGAGAAATCCTAAACAAGCTCCTACGATAGATCCGCAAAAAATTGAAAGCTCTCCAACGTCAGGGATATATTGGATTTGAAGGTACTCAGAAAAAATTGTATTTCCAACAACATATGAAATTAAAGTGAAAGATAACGCTACTAACATTACAGGAACTGTGGCTAAACCATCAAGACCGTCTGTCAAATTTACAGCGTTTGAGGCTCCTATAATTACAAATAAACCAAAAGGAATAAAAAAAATTCCCATGTCTAAAATTAAATTTTTAAAAAAAGGAAAATAAAGATCGTATAAAAATTCGTGATTAGAATATTTGATTAATAAAAATAAAGCTAGTACACTTATAATTAATTGGCCAAAAAACTTGTATCTTGATTTTAGACCACTTGAATTTTTTAATTTGATTTTTAATATATCATCTAATAAACCTAACCCACCAAGACTTAAAGAAACAAATATTAATATCCAAACGTAAATATTTGTTAAATCTGACCAAAGTAAAGTACTAGAAATTATTCCAATAATTATTATCACACCGCCCATTGTTGGAGTTCCAGATTTTTTAACTATATGATCTATCGGGCCATCTTGTCTAATTGGACCAGTAATCATTTTTTCTGAAAAAATTTTGATTAACGGAGCTCCAATTAAAAAGACTACCACTAAAGAAGTCATAACAGATAAACCAGTTCTAAAAGTTAAATATTTGAAAACATTCAAAAAAGAATATTGATCAACTAAAGATGTAAAAAAATGAAATAGCATTAATGTCCTTTAATTATTTTATTGCTTAAATTGTTTAAACCAGTTGCGTTCGATCCTTTAATCATTAAATAATCATTATTAGCTATAATATTATTTAAAGTAAAATCTACATCTTCTTCATGTTGAAAAATATTTCCCCTTTTAGCTTTTTTAATATTTTTATAAGTAACAATTGTTTTAATCCCTTTAATAAACACCTTATCTATGTCTGAGCTGTTAATAACTTTTGATAAATCTTTATGTAATATTTCTGATTTTTTACCAAGTTCAAGCATATCTCCTAGTAATAAATATTTTTTAAAATTTTCTTTTTTAATAGAATTAAATTGCTTAATAGCATTTTTAACTGATAGTGGGTTAGCATTATAACTTTCATCAATTAACTTAAAATTTTTATTATACCTATTAATTTGATGAATTTTTCCTCGACCCTCGACTGGTTCATAATTCTTAAAAGGTTTAATAATTTTATTTAAATCTAATTTCAATTCATTTAGTAATGCTAATGATGACAAAGTGTTATAAATATTAATATTTTTAACCTGTAATATTAAAATTTTTTCTTTTACCTTTACAACTAGTCTATTGGTATTTTTAATTTTTGACATTCTAATTAAATGTATATCTGCACCTCTGTTCATTCCAAAAGAGACGATTTTTAACTTCTTAAACTCTCCTTTTTTTTTTAGGAGTCTAAAAAAATTGTCATCACGATTTAATATTAAAGTTCCATTTTTTTTAATATTGTTAATTATTTCACCTTTGGCTTCTGCAATTTTGCGTAGATTTTTGAAATTTTCTATGTGAGCTTCACCGATATTTGTAATTATACCAATATTAGGCTTAACAAGTTTTGAAAGTTTGTGAATTTCTCCAGCTCTACTCATTCCAACTTCAAAAACACCAAATTTATCATCAGGTTTTAGTTGTGATAGGCTTATAGGAACACCAAATTGATTATTATATGATTTTGGAGAACAATAAGTTTTTCCATAATGCGTGAGTAATTCCTTAATCAAATTTTTTAAGGAAGTTTTTCCCGCACTGCCCGTAATTGCAAATATTAATGCTTTGGACTCTTGCCTTTTTTTAAAAGCAAATGAATTCAAAAATTTTACTTCGTCATTCACTTTGATAGTGATATTTTTATATTTCTTATTATTTTTTGATGAAACAATATATTTTGCTCCTTTTTTTAATGCGTTTGGAATAAATGTAGACCCGTTGTTATTTTTACCTTTTATTGTTAAAAATAAATTATTTTTTTTAACCACACGTGAATCAATAGCTAAGCCGTGAAAGTTTTTTGCTTTAAACCCTTTTTTTATACTTTCAAGAATTTTTTGATTTTGTAAAAAGTTTTGATCAATTGGTGAAATTTTATTTTTTTTTATATTTATATTTTGAATAATTTTTTTATCAGAAATAAAAATTACTTTATTTTTGTAAATTTGCTTGCTTTCATGACCTTTTCCAGCAACCAAAATTATATCATTCGGCTCAGCATTTAATATAGCTGTTTTAATTGCCTTTTTTCTATCTCCAATATTAAAACATTTTTTATATTTAATTCGATTAATAATTTCTTTTCTAATCTTACTGGGATTTTCATTTCTAGGATTATCATCAGTAACAAAAATTTTTTTACAGTTTAAACTAGCTATTTTTGCCATTAAAGGTCTTTTTTTTATATCTCTTTCTCCTCCGCACCCAAATACTAACGAGATGTCATGTCCATATTTTTTTTTTAAAACACCTAAAACTTTTAGTAAAGCATCAGGAGTATGGGCGAAATCAACATACACTTTTATGTTATTAGGAAAAATTTTTACTAGCTCTAATCTACCATTTACATCTTTAATATTATTTAATTTATTAAATATTTTCTTTTCTTTTAAATTACATAATTTTGCAGCACAAACTGCCATTGATAGATTTTTAAGCTGAAATTCATTAAATTTTGAATTTGTTATTTTATCTATTCTTTTTTTAATACCGTTAATATCTATTAAATGTAATTGTTTTTTTTTCGAGATCTTTTTTAAAATTTGAAATTTCTCCGTAAACTTATCAGAAATAACTGTTTTTTTTTTTGATAAGATATTTTTGAATAATCTTAATTTAGCATTCAAATATGATTGCATTGTCTTATGATAATCTAAATGGTCTTGACTAAAGTTAGTGAAGATGCCTGCTTTAATATTTAAATGTTCAAGTCTTTTTTGATGTAATCCATGACTTGAAGCTTCAATAATAACATTATCAATCTTATTTTTTTTTATCCTTTCAAGTGTATGATGAAGTGTAATTGTTTCAGGAGAAGTTAAATCAGATTGAAATATTTTTTTCTTATATTTTACTCCCAAAGTTCCAATATAAGCAACAGGAATATTGTTTAAACTAAGAATTTGGTAAAATAAATCTGCTACAGAGGTTTTGCCATTAGTTCCTGTAACCGCAATAATATTTCTTGGTTTTATTTTATAAAATTCCGAAGAAATTTTACTTAAAAAATATCTAATATTTGATTTTTTAATAATAAACACTTTAGTGTTTTTATATTTACAACTTTTTGAGCAAACTATTGCTATCGCTCCTCTTTTAACAGCCTCTTGTATGTAATTTTCTCCATTTTTTTTTTGTCCTCTAATAGCAAAAAAAACGTAACCATCTTTAACTTTTTTACTGTCAACTGTAATGCCTTTAATTTTAAAATCTTTTTTGTTCTCAGGAAGATTTTTAATTAGTTTTTTCAACAACATATTGGTGAGTAAAATCTTTATTTTTTATGGCTAAAATTGGTCCAATTTTTTTTATTATTTTGCCAGCTACAAATGCTGAGTTCCATCCAGCTTCATTCCTAAAAGCTTTAATTTTAAGACCCTTGTAGTCATATACTAAATTTTTTGCAACTTGAGGATTTTCCAGCATTACTAGGAGAGTGTATTTTGGATTTTGAGAGGGAAAAATAGATATAAAAGTATTTAAATTTTCACTTTTATTTTTATAATTCTGAGAGGTTCCAGTTTTTCCGCCAACATAGTAACCGTCAACATTAGCTAGTTTTGCTGTTCCTTCATCCTTCGTTACAACTTTTCTAAGAATTTTGTTAATTTTTTTGCTAGTTTTCTCAGAAACTAATCTTATATTATTTTTTATATTTTCTTCCTTTACTAGAGTTGGTTTAATTAATTTTCCCCCATTAGCGAGACTTGCATAAATGCTAGTTGCCTGTAGTGGAGTTGTAGTAATACCGTGACCATAAGAAACTGTTTCTAATTTACATTTGTTCCAATTAAAATTTATTGGTTTTCCTACCTCTTCTAACTGTATATCTGGAATTTGAAGTAATTTTGTATCATCAATAAATTTTTTATATTTTTTTTCACCTATTTTTTTGGCTATAAGCACAGTGCCAATATTAGATGATCTTATTAAGATATCTTCAACTGTAAGATCTTTAGGAAATTCTTTGATATCAGATATGCTGTATTTAGAACATTTTATTGACTTAGGTATATTTTTTATAATTGTCTCTGGAGTAATTAGCCCACTTTCTAAACCTATAGCAACAGTAAAAGTCTTAAATATAGAGCCTAATTCATAAACTCCCTTAGTAATCTTATTAATATACTTTCTGTCTCTTACATCTGCTCTCAAATTAATATCAAAATCAGGTAATGAAACTAGAGACAATATTTCACCATTTTCAATATCCATTAATAAAGCGGCACCACCGGTCGCTTCAAAAGTAGTTAAGGCTTCATTTAGCTCTTTGCTAACCAAGTGTTGAATATTAGTATCTAAAGTTAATTGAAAAGGTAAGTTCGATAATTCTTTATTTTTCAATTCTTTATCAAAATATTTTTCAATTCCTGAAATGCCGTAATTATCATAATCAACTTGGCCTATTATATGACTAAAAAGATTTGCATGAGTATAAATCCTTGATTGAAATGGTTCAAAAATTATTCCTTTTTCTCCCATGCTCCATAACATTTCTTTCTCAACTTGATTGATTCTTTTCTTTAAGTAAAAATATTTTCCTTTTTCTATTCTTTTCTTTATTTTTCTAATTGGAAGGTCCGGAAAATTTAACCTTAATTTAATTAAGAAATTTTCTTTATTTTTGA
>MDSW01064650.1_pt1 | contig 16697 bp, 5 predicted proteins | sample 811171 | NCBI WGS metagenome assembly MDSW01 (sample SAMN05326641, study PRJNA326480) | marine metagenome | isolation source: seawater | place: Atlantic Ocean: North West | collected 2012
CCCCCCCCCCCGCGCGCCGCCTCTCCCCCCCCTCGCGTCGACTTTGTAAAACCCGGTGAACGTCGTTCGCACCTCCGCCTCCGCCCACTGCGCGCTCGACCCGCGCCCCTGGACGCGCGCCTCGGACCCGTCCGGCGCTCTGTCCGGGTACGCGAACGCGCCCGCGCCCGCGTGGTGCACGAGCTCGATCACCGTCGAGTCGATCGACCGCGTGAAGTATTTGACGTCGGCGAGGCGCACCGACGCGGTTCGCGTCTCGAGGCACAGTCGGACGCACAGAAACGTTCGCCCCTGGTTCAGGTACACCGCCCCCGGGTGCGCGACCCAAAACGCCTTCGACGCCTCCACCTCCTCCAACAAAAACGGCGGGTCGCGGCCCACGTCCACGATCGCGTACCGCTCGTCCTCGATCGTTCGAATCGACACCGACGCCGCCGGCCCGTCCCCCGCGGGTACTACGCCCCCGCCCGTCCACCGCACGCGCTCGTCCGCGTCCCCCACCGCGCCGGGGTCCGCCCGCGCGACCCGCCGATTTTTCCTCAGCTCGGCGACGATCTCCGGGACCGCGGACCCGAAATACTCCGTCGCGTCCACGCCCTCGGGTCTCGGGTCCACCGGCATCTCGTGCGCGGCGCACTCGAGGTGCGCGGTCAGCACCCCGAGGTTCCCCGGATCCACCGCCTGGCGCGTCCCCCGGTCGAAGAACTCGCCGCGTTGGCCGAGCAGACGCTCGGGGCGCCTGGCGAAGTACGCGTCGAGGGGCCCGTCGAACGCGACGAACACCGAGACCGCCCGCCGCTCGACCCTCCGCCCGGCGCGCCCGGCCTGCTGGAGGAGGCTCGCGACCGAGCCCGGGAACCCCAGGTGGATGGTCGCGTCGAGGTGGCCGACGTCGACGCCGAGCTCGAGCGCGTTGGTCGCGGCGACGCCGCGGAGGCGACCGGAAAATAACTCGCGCTCCGTCTCGCGGCGCGCGTCGGGGGTGAGCCCGCCGCGGTACGCGCGGACCGTCGCGACCAGGTGCCCGGCCCCGGTCTCCGCGAGGTGGTCACGCGCGTAACGGAGCACGAGCTCGCACAGCTTCTTCGTCTTGCAGAACGCGATGCAACGGAAGTCGTGGCGCGCGCACTCGGCGAGAAGGTACGCCGTCTCGACGATGGGGGAAAGGCGCTCTTGGCCGGGGGACGACCCGGGACGAGCGGAGACGGACGCCGGGGGGGGGAGGGGGACTCCCGAGAGGGCTCCGGGGACGGGGACGTGTTCGTCGGACGTCCCCGCCCCCGCCCCCGCCCCCGTCCCCGCCCCCGTCCCCGCCCCCGCCCCCGCGCGAAGCCTCGCGGCGACGGCGGCTTTTCCGCGAGGTTCGACGACGCGCGGTTCGACTCCCGCGCCGCCGCCGCCGCCCCTCTCGCCGCCTGAACCCCCCTCGCCGCCGCCACCGCCCGTAGAAGTCGTCTTCTTCTTCCCCTTCCCCCGCGCCCTCTGCGCCGCCTCGCGCGTCGGCGGCGTCCACACCAGGAACGTCTTCCCCGCCCGCGGGCTCGCGTCCTCGTCCACGACGACCCACGACTCCGAGGCGGAGGAAGACGTACTTTCGGGAAGAGCCCCCCGGGTCGTCGTTCCCCCGCCAGATCTCGGCGATCGTTTCGGCTCTTCTTCTCCGCCCGCGACCCTTCGGCGGGTCCCCGCGAGCGCCTCGGCGTGTTCTCGCGGGTTGGCGATGGTCGCCGAGCTCACGACGAAGGTTGGCTCGGCGCCGTACGCCTCGCGGCAGACGCGGCGGAGTCGCCTGACGACGAGCGCGACGTGCGACCCGAACACGCCGCGGTAGACGTGCGCCTCGTCCAGGACGACGAGCGTCAAACCCCGCAGGATCCGCGACCATCGCGCGTGGTTCGGGAGGATCGATCGGTGGAGCATGTCCGGGTTCGTCACCACGAGGCGCGCCACGTCGCGCGCGTGGAGACGCTGCGACTCGGACGCGTCCCCGTCGAAGACGCCCAGGGCGAACGGGTGCGCCGCGCCAACGCCGTTTTCCCCGTCGGCGCGCGAGTTGTTTTCTCGCGCGTCTCCGGTGCGTCTCCGGTGCGCCTCCGCCCCCTCGAGCATCCGCCCCAGGGCGTCGAGCTGGTCCCTCGCGAGCGCTTTCGTCGGGAACAGGTAGATGGCGCTCGCGTCCGGGTCGGCGAAGAGCCGCTCGAGCGCCGTCGCGTTATACACCGCGGATTTCCCCGACGCCGTCCCCGTCGCGACGACGACGTCCGCCCCGGCGAGCGCCGCCTCGATCCCCGCGCACTGGTGCGCGTACAACCTCCCCGCGTCCACCCCCGCGCTCAGAAGCGCGGCGCGAGTCACCGGGGACAGCGCCTCGTCCCGAACCCGCGCGAGCGTCCGAGCGTCCGCGACGCGACCGGGGCGCGCCGGAATCTCGACGCGAGCGGCCACGCACCGCCCGAACCCGCCGACGTTCGCCAACGCGGCGGGGCCCTCGGTGAGGTGCGCGAGAAACCCCGCCGCGTCCAGGGGGGCGCACGAACGACACCGAGACCGCCCGGACGCGGACGGGGGGGGGGACGAAGAATCGCCGCCGGGGACGCCGGGGACGCCGCCGGAGCCGTACGGGTGGGCGTCGTCGGCGGGAGGGCTCAAGCGCGGGGGCGCGGCGCGCGTTCCCGTTCGCGCCGCCGCGGGGGGGCGGCGTTTGCGCTCGGAGGCGGCGAACGCGAGGTACGCGTCGAGACCGGCGGCGGGGGCTTTGGGTGTTTCCCGTTCGTTTTCCTCCCGTTCGCTTTCCTGTTCGAAAGTCCCGCCGCCGCGGTCTTCTTCGCCCCCCGGGTCGTTCGCGGGGGCTTCGTCGGGTTTCTGGCTCGCGCGGGAACGGTGGTCCCGCGCGCGCGCCGCGAGGGTCGCGAGCTCGGCGCGGAACGCCGCCGTTCGCCGAGCCGCGAACCCGCGCGCGCCCGGCCCCCGAGTCGCGCGCGAACGCGCGGTCTTCGAACCCCGCGGGGTCTTCGAACAACCCCGCGCGGCCTTCTCCCCCTCGGCGTCGCGCGGCGCGTCTTCGTGAACGTCGTCCTCTGATGACCCCGCGTCGTACGTCCGCGCGCCCGGGCGCGACCCGTGGAGGACCGTCGCGAGCGGCTCGTTGACGGGTTCGGGCGAACCCTCGTCCTCGTCGCAGGGCGGCGCGGGATTATCGCCTCCGACTCCCGCGGCGAGTCGGACCCGAGCGGTCCCGGGAACCGTCAGGTCCACGAGAATCTCGTCTCCGCTGTCCCCGCCTCGCCCCGCCCCGAAGGAGGCGCGTTCGCCGCCGCCGGTTACGCCGTCGTCGCGCGCCTCGTCCCACCGAAGCGCGCGTCTCCGCGAGAGCGACGCGCTCCCCGGGGCGAGCGCGGCCATCGCCTCGAGGTCGCCCAGCGCCACGCCCGCGCCGCGCGTCAGAGGCTCCAGGTGTTTCCACGTCGCGCGGACGCGCTGCGACGCCAGGAACGCCGCCGCGCGCGCCGACGCCTCGTACAGACGCGCCAGCCGCTCGAGGGGCGCCGGGAGCGCGTCGGCGTCCGCCGCGGGTGTCGCGTTCGAACGGTCTCCCGAAGCGTTCGGACCGTCACCCGAAGGGTTTCCCGAAGCGTCCGAAGCGTCCTGCGCACCGGCTTCGGGTTCGGCTTCGTCCCGCGAAGCGTCCTCCGCACCGATACATTCGGGTTCGGGTTCGTCCCGCGAAGGCTTGGCGCGCTTCGAGCGCCGCGCCGAGGCGCCGGGGCCCCGCGGCGCTTTCCGCCGCGCCTTCGCCGAACCGTCCGCCGCCTTCCCGCGGCGCGCCGCCTCCTCCGCCATGAACGCCTCAACGAGCGCGGCGGTCGCGGCCTCGGGAACCGCTCGACCCCCCGCGATCGTGCGTAAGCGCGGGTCGAACGTCGGCGGGTTCTTCGTCTCCGCGTCCGCGTCCCTTCGCGCCGCCTTCGCCTCCCGATCGAGCGCCGACCACAGCTCCTCCGCCGCCGCCGCCGAGCCGCCTTCTCGAGTAGGCACACCCGAATCTCGCCGCCGCCGAGCCTCCCTCGCCTCCCGCGCGCCCGTGACCACGACCTCGCCCTCGTCGTCCGAGAGCGGGAGGATGAGCGCGGGTTTCGGTCGGTGGCCGCCCACGGGGACGGCGAGCGGGTCGAGGGCGGCGGCGGGGTCGGGGCCCCCCGCGCGTCGGTCGTCCTCCTCGGGGGCCTCGCGGATGTAGTTTCGGCGCCGGAAGCCGGGGCTCCCGCCGGGGGGCGGGGGGGCGCCCGAGGCGGGGGGGCGGGGCGGGGAGTCGGGGGGTCGGGACGCGCCGTGGGTCGCGCGGGTCTTGCGGCGGAGGCGCGCGTACCCGCACACGGCGAGGCGGGCGAATACTCCGTCGGGGTCGGCGGGGGCCGCGTTGGCGTCGGGGTCGGGGTCGGGTCCGGGGACGTGGTCGCGAAACGCTCCCGCGCCGGCGATCTCCCCCGCGAGGCCCGGGACGTGGACGCGCGCGCGGCACCCCGGGTGGCCCATGGCGTCCGCGATGGAGGTACGGACGTCGTCGACGGTCGCGTCTCCGGGAACGGTCACCGTCGCGACGCGGCCTGATCGGGGTGAAGGAGGGGGTTCGTCGTGAGCGGGGGGAGACGGACGACGCGTTCGCGCGGGCGTGGGATCTGGAGAAGAACGATCGATCTGGGCGCACCCGTGAGGTCCTTCGCGGAGACGCGGATGGAGGGCGGGGGGGCGGCCCCGCCCGCCATCGCGGCGGATCGACGACGCTACCGCGCGGCGCGACCGAGAGGCGCGCGCGCGAGGGACATCCCGGGCGACGCGCGCGGGTCACTGCCGGCGTCGTCGTCAGCACTCTTCCCTCGGAAGCACTCCCCGGAAGTCCGCCGCGCTGACGATTTCGCGCGCGCCGGGATTCCGGCTGACACAACCACGACTCAACTGACGCGTCCCGCCGAATCGCGTTTCGCCTCGTTCTTCACATCACGCCGCGCTCGATGCGCGGCGTCGCGACGGTTCCCGCCGCCCGCTCGCGCGTCGCCGGCGCCTCGCGCGCGGCGTCCCGCCCCCCCGCGCGGCGCGGCGCTCCTCGCCCCCGCCCCCCCGCGCGGGTTCGGGCGGTGTTGGATTCTACCGATTCGTCCGGGACGATGCGGCACGCCCCCGCCCAAGACCCCCCGAACGCGTGGACGCGGCGCGTCGTGACGCTCGAGCCGAAGACCGCGGGGATCCACATCTGGACGAACGCCCTGTACGACCGCGTCCCCGAGCTCCGCGACGCCGCCGCCGGCGTTGTCAACCTGTTCGTCTCGAGCGGGTCGCACGCGCTGACGATCAACGAGAACGCCGACCCGGACGTGCGCTCGGACCTCGCCAACGCGCTCGCCCACATCGTCCCGAGCCACCCCGCCGCGCGCGCCGCCCTCGTCGGCGCCTCGCTCGACGTCCCGGTCCTCGGCGGCCGCCTCGCCCTCGGCACCTGGCAGGGCCTCTACCTCATCGCCCCCGAGCCCGGGCCCGTGCGCGTCGTCGTCACCCTCGTCCGCACCGCCGTCCGCGGCGACCGCCAGCGGACGTGGAGTCTCCCGGCTTACCCCCGCGGGTGCCACCTCGTGCCCCCCGACACCTTCTGCGAGTTCCTCGCGCCGCGAGAAGAACGCGACGAGCCCGTCGGTACCGACAACGCGCTCCTGTTCTCGCTCCTGCAGCACACGTCGGCGTCCCTGACCGTGAACGAGAACGCGGACCCGGACGTCCGCTCGGACCTCTCCGCGGCGTTGGACCGCATCGCGCCCGAGGCGTGGAACCGCCCCAACGCCTCCGGCGTCGTCTTCGCGCACGTCGACGAGGGCGACGACGACATGCCCGCGCACGTCAAGGCGACCCTCTGCGGTCCCGGCCTCGTCCTCCCGCTCGCCCCGGATCCCCTCGGCAAGGGGGGCTTCGCCGCGGACGCGGGGACGTGGCAGGGCCCGTACCTGTGCGAGCACAGAAACGCCGGCGGGGCGAGGCGCGTGGCGTCCGCCGCCGTGGTCGCGACGCGAGGCGGGCGCGCGACGGTGGCGCTTCCGGCCCGAGGGCGCGGGTGCCACGAGGTCACCGCCGAGATCGAAGCCGCGGTGCGGTCGCTGTGGGGCGACGACGGGGGCGACGACGAAGACGACGCCGACGCCTCTCGCGCCGACGCCGACGACGCATCCGTCGGATGGGCGAACGTTTTCCTGAGGCACACGAGCGCGAGTCTCGTGGCGGCGTCGCGCGACGGGGGCGAACGCTTGGCGCCGGCGCTCGACGCCGTCGCGCCCGAGCGGTGGCACGCGGAACTCTTCGCGCACACGCTCGAGGGCCCGGACGACATGTGCGGCCACGTCAAGAGTACGCTCGCGGGGGTGAGCGTCACCGTGCCCGTCAGGGACGGGAGGCTCGTGCTCGGAGGCGGAGAGGTGGGAGGGGGGGAGGAAGAGGCCGTGGGGCTCTGGTTGTGCGAACACAGGAACGGGAGGTTCCGCCGCGAGGTCACCGTCACCGTGCAACGCGCGTGACGACGACGAGTTTTTTGGAACCGACGAAGAACGTCATTCGGCGGAACATTCGGCGACCGCTTCGACGAGCGACGACGTGATGGTGTCGCGTCGAACGGGTGAACGACGGGGTTTTTTTTTTGACGCGTCCCTCGACGCGCGCGTTGTACTCTCTGTTCGAGCATCAGTCATACGATACATACCACCGCCCCTCGCTCCTCGGGTCCGGCGCGCTCGTCGCGATTTCGCCGTCGAAATATGATACTTTTCCCCTCCGTCTCGTTTTTTCGCTCGGCAAAAAAAAGGAGCAATCATCACTTGTTGGTCCCGACGTGGTTTTTGTGCTCGTTCGGTTTCCAGGCTCTGGGCCTGGGCGCGAGGTTGCGGGGGTTTGGGACGAACGCGGAGTCCGCGTCCGCGAGGCGCACGTCGAAGTTGCCTTCGCAGCTTCCGATGTCGCCGCCGTGGCGCCAGGCGAAGGACGCCTTCGTCTCGAACACCTGGGTCGGCGCGCGCGCGGGATCGGGGGCGGGGGTGGAGGGGAGGGTCAGCGCGTCGCGTCAGCGTGGGCCCCCGACGCCGCGAGACGACCGCCGCCCCGCCTCCCCTCCTCGCCCGAGACCCAGGATGGCGTTCGCGACGAAGCGCACGAGGGCGAAGTAGCGCTCGAACCCCCAGACGACGAACGAGACGACGTTCGTCGTGAACGTGACCGCCTCGAACGCGGCGTAGAGGTACGCGTGCGACCGAAAGGGGGGCGGGGTCACGCTGCATCGCCTCTGCCGGCGACGCACCGCCTGTTCGTATTCGCGATCTTGGACGGATTTCATGTTCTCGTGCCCGCGCGGGCCCCAGGCCATGTCCGACCCCGGGACGTACGGCGCGTCGGGGGTGTGCGTGCCGAACGTCGGCATCCAGAGCGAGGCGAGCGAGGCGGGCGGCGAGGAGGGAGCCTGCGCGAGCGAAGCGCCGCGCGGGGGAGGTGTGCTGGCGCGAGCGCGCGAGAGGGCGGGGAAAAACCAGGCGCGTCGCGCGGAAAAAACGCCCGACACCCGGGGAGGCGAACCGCCGATTTCTCGTGAACGTCCCCACGTGACGGATGACATTACGAGAGGCGAGACTCGTGTCGTACTTTCGAAAGTGGTCTCGCGTCGCTCGCGGTCATCCCCTCGGGCGGGTGACCTTCAGCCTGTCCGCGTCGCACAGCGCCGCTCGCATCGCCTCCCCCCCCTCCCCGCGGAGGAGCCTCCGCTTCGCCCTCGCGAGCGCCTCCCCCAGCCTCGCCGCCGCCTCGGCGTCTCCCCCCGCGCGCATCCACTCGGGCGGCGGCGCCGCGCACGGCGGCGACGCGACGACGACGACGTTGGATTCCTGACCGAACACCTCCACGACGCGAACGACCGTCCCGCGGGGAAACGCCTCGACGAACGCGTCGTACGCGCGCGCCGCCGAGGCGTCTTCTTTCCTCGTGTCCTCGTCGTCTTCTTTCCTCGTGGCGCCGCCCCCCGCCGCCGCCTCCTCTTCCTCCGCGGCGGCGTCTCCGTCTCTGTCGTCGGCGGCGCGCGCCGACGACTTTTTTAAAGTCGCGCCGCCGCCCGCGTCGCCATTCCAGCAGTTGCACGCGCAGACGCCACCGGGGGCGAGCGTCCGACACAACGCGGCCAGGAACGCGCCCGTCGCGAGGTGCGCGGGGACGCGCCCCACGCCGTCGTACGCGTCCATGAACGCGACGTCGAACGAGGCGGGAGGGAGCGAGGGGACGTACGCGCCCGCATCCGCCGTCGCCACCCGGAACCCGCTCGAGAGTGTGCCGAGCGTTATGTTTTTGGCGTCGCCGTTTTTTTGACCCTCCTCCTCCCCGCGCGCCTCCTCCTCCTCCTCCCCGCGCGCCTCCTCCTCCTCCTTCCCGCGCGCCTCCTCCTCCTCCTCACCCTCAGAGTCGACCCTCCGGAACGCCGCCCCGAGGAACCGCCGCGCGACGTCCACGACGTCGGGCTCCACCTCCACCGCGAGAACCGAGGGAACGCCCCCGCGGGCGTTTCGAAATCCGTTTATAAACGTCCGTTTAAAAGTCGGGGCGGCATCGTCGCGCGCGGCGTCGGCGGCGTCCTCCGCCGGCCCTCTCGAGAGGACGGCGGCGAAGAAGGCGGGGAGCGCGCCCGCGCCCAAGCCGACGCACAGGACCCGGGGGCCACGGCGCGCGCCGACCCGGGAGCCACCACAGCCTCCCTCGCTCGTCGGTTCGCCGTCGGCGCCTTCGCGGGCGGTCTCCTCCGTCCTTCGGCGCCCTCCGTCGTCGGAGAACGCCGCGGAGACGGCGCACGCCCCCACCGTCGCCATCGCGCGCACGTACTCGAACCCGAGCGCGCTCGGGTCGTGGCGGAAGGACCCCGCCGCCGCGGAACCCCGACGCGGGTGCGACGATCGTCCCCGCCCCCGCCGCCGCCTCCGACGACGACGCGCGTGGTTCCCCTCGTCGCACCCGTCGTCGTACGCCAGGCCCTGCTCGACGCCGTCCAGCCAGAGCGCGCGCCACGGGCCGTGCTGCGTCACGCCCACCGCGCCGACCCCAGCCGAGCCCGAGTAACAATAGGTTTCGAGAGGTTTCGAATCCTCCACGCCGCCTTCTGAACGCGCGAGCGCTCCATCCTCCGACCCCTCCGCCGGGGTCGCGTCGGACCGGTTCGTCGAAAGCGAACGCTCGGGTCGCCTCTTGGCGACGACGACGGCCGGTTTCGTCTCGGCGAGGTGGTGGTAGTACCCCGCCTCGCTCCTGGGCGCCGTCGCCCACCCCCCCGCGTAGTCCGGGGGCTGCGTCACCGCCGCCCCGCGCTTTAAGTCCCGGGCGGCGACCAGCGCGAAGCACTCGCCGAACACGGGGTGGTCGAACGGCTCCCGCCGCGCCGCGGGCACGGCCCGAACGACGCACGACGCCGAACCGCCGACGGAGGCCATCGCGGCGAGCGGGAATCCGTCGGAGGATCCGGCGGAACGAGAGACGTCGGTCGGGGGCGAACGCGGCGACGAAAGCGACGACGTCGGCGCGAGCGGAACCGGAGCGTCCGTCACGAAGACGCCCCCGCGACCGAGGAACGAGCCGTCGCGGGGGAGCCGACCGGAGGACTCGGAGGACTCGGAGGAGGATTCGAAGGATTCCGAGGAGGATTCGGAAGAGGAGGATTCGGAAGCGGACGCGCGTTCGGACGCGCGTTCGGACGAGTCCGAACCGCCTCGAGCATCGTCTCCTCGACGCGTCGCACCGGCCCATCGTTCCGTCGTTTCGGTCCTCGCGGCGCGGAGGTAAAACGCCTCGCAACGGCCCGCCGGGCGCCACCGGAACTTCGGCCGATCGCCCCCCCGGGTCGTTCGGATCGTCGCCTCGGCGCCCGCGACGAAGCCGACGATCTCCCCCTCGCGACAGTCGCGAACCGCGCGCACCTCCCCGCGGTTGTTTTCGGTGCCCCCCCACGCCGCACCGTTCGCGCCGTCGTCAATCCGCGCCGTCTTCAGGCGCTCGAACGGCTCGAGGAGAACGTTCGCGGCGGCGGCGACGGCTTCGCGCCCGGGATTTTGATCGCACTCGTCGGGTTTCGACGGGGGTCTCGCGTCGGGAAAAAACGCGGGGCGCGCGGCGGCGAGCTCCGCCGCGGGGCGAGGGCGAGGGGGCGCGCGACCGCCGCCGCCGCCGCCGCGCTCGGTCGGGTCCGGGTGGGTCTCGCGGGTGTCGAGCCATCGCTCGAAGGCTTCGGCGTCCGCCTCCGTCGCCTCCGCCCGGCCGGGGTAGAAACCGGCGACGCGACATCTCGCGGATTCCCCGTCGGCGGCGGCGCCCGCGGCGCGATCGTTCCGCCGCCACGCGCCGTAGAGCACCGCGCGGGTGAACGGGGGGCGGAGGGCGTCGAACGCCGACGACCGCGTCTCCTCGTCGTTTCGAGCGGACGACGGGGCGGAGGCGAGGGAGGGGACGTCTTCGAACGCGTCGTCGTCGTACCTCGACGGGTACGCGAACGCGAACGGCGACCATTCGGCGTTTGGGGATGCGTCGCCGGGGCGGGTCTCTCCGACTGAGTCGCGCCACAGCTCACCGTCCACCCACTCCGCGAGGAGGAGGCCGCCGTCGGGCTGCGCGAGGGCGCCTTCGCCGTGTCGCACGCCGTCGCGGTACGCGCCGCGGAACGCCGCGAAACCGTCCGCGTCGCGCTCGAGCACGTCGCCGCAAAGCGCGCCCGCGCGCCACGTCCCCTCCCGCGTGGATCCGTCCGCGGCGTGGTACGTCGCGGGGCCGTCCACGGCGTCGTCCGCGAACGCGCCCTCGACGCGGTCGCCGCCCGCGGGGTACCGGGGGGAGGAGGGGGCGCCCGCGCCGAGGGGGTCGGGGTCGGGCTCCGGGGGGAAGTGGAGCGTCCCGCGCCCGTGCCGAGCGCCGCGAACGAAATCGCCCTCGTACCACACGCCGTCGCCCAGGCGGAGGCGCCCCCGGCCGTGTCTCCGCCCGGACGCGTCCGTCTCGCCCTCGTAGGAGGAGGCGGGAGAGCGCGAGGGGGGGCGCTTGCGGGAGGGCATGAGGACGCGGGGGGTCCCCCGCGAGCGCGGGGAGCGCGGCGCGCGCGGGGAGACCGACTGCGCGCGCCCGAACAACGACCGGAGACGCGAGTCGGCGGTCGGCGGCGGTGTAATCACGATGATCGGGGCGCCCCGGCCGCGGGCGCGGATTTCAACGAACGCCGAGGCAAGCCGCGGCCCTCGAGTTCGTCAACCGTTGACTTTCGTTCAGTCCGCTCGCGGGGGTCGGCGCGCGGTTCATCCTTCGCGCGCGCACAGGCTGGCGCACGGCGCCCGCTCGGCACGGCGAAGGGCGGGTCACGGCGAGCGTCCGCCCGTGCCCGTCGGTCGACTCGCGCGCAGGCCGCCGGCGCGCCGAGGCGCTCGACCGCGCGTCGGTTCCCTCGGCGTCGGCGCGCGGTTCGCGATTTTCTCGGAGCGCTCGAGCAACGGGTCTCTTTCTGCGATTGGCGACGCGCGGTTCGGGAGGATAGGATGGCTCGCGGAGGGGGGGCGCGACGGGTTCGGCCGGAGGGCCAGCCCATGCGATGCGTCGTGCAGCTGCTCACGGCGGACAGTAAGAGTGCGTCGACCCCTCGAGACTCGCGGCGTCGCGGATCAGGGACCCCGCGCGACGCCCCCGGGGCCCCGCGCGTCTCACCGCACCCTTTTTTTTTATTTCGTCTTTTCCCTCGCGTTCCTCCTCGTCGGCGAACCTCGCGCGGAAAAGCCCCCCCCCCCTCCCCGTCCCCCCGATCGCCCCGCTCCTCCCCGGTCGGTCACCCCTGACCTTCACCCTCCCCTCGCACCCCGACTCGGCGCAGGCGCGCGCCGCGACGTGACGGTCGCGGCTCGCCACGTCGCGCTGATTCGCCCCGGCGCTTCGGAGGCGCAGAGCGACGACACGTTCGAGGTGGACGATTGCTTCGGCTCCGAGCTCGGCGCGACGGAGGCGTACAAGCGCGTCCTCCACCCCGTCGTCCGCCAGTGCGTGGACGGGTACAACAGCGCCCTGCTCACGGTCGGGTGCAGCGGCAGCGGCAAGTCCACGATCTTGCACGGCCGCAACGGCGACGGCACGGTGCGTCTGGCCGTCAAGGCGCTGTTCGAGGCGCTGCACAACAAGTCCGCGCAGGTTGGGACCCAGCTCTCGCAGCACAAGGCGAGCGGCGGCGGCGGGCAGGCCATGGAGTTCGCCGTGGACGCGAGCTTCTGCGAGGTGTACGAGGAGCGCGTGCGCGACCTCTTCGCCGCCGCCGCCGTGGACCAGGGCGGGAGCCGCGGGAAGGGATCGTCCCGCGACGGCGGCGGCGGATCTCGCGACCGGTTTCTCGAGGTGGAAGAATCCGCCGACGACGGGTGGCACGTCGCGGGCCTCTCGTTCCGCTCAGCCTCCGACGCCGGGTCGCTCCAGAGCGCGTACCAGGCGGCCCTGAACCAGCGCGTCACGGGCCTGAGCGAGTACGGCCACTCGAAGCACGACCGCGCGGCGTCGGTGTTGACGCTGCGGGTGTCGCAGTACGTCCCCGGCTTACCCCAAAAGGACGGTTCCTTCACCCCCGCGAAGCACCTGGTCTCCTCCATCACGATCGCGGACACCCCCGGCGCGGAGCCCCTCGCGATGGACCCGGCCGTCCTGCGCCTCCGCGAGGGCTCGAGGCTCAACCGCGCGGTCACGAGCATGGCCGGGGTGATTCGCTCGCTGGCGAATCAGCGCCGGGAATTCGCGGGCCACGGCGACTCGGTGCTGACCAAGGTGCTCGCCGAGGCGCTCGGCGGGAACTGCGCGACGACCGTCCTGGGGACCCTTCGCCTGGGGGAGTGGGAGCGCTCGGCGGCGGTGATGGACCTCGTCGCGTCGGCGCGCCGCGCGGCGACCTACCCCGTGCAGTGCGACGACGCCGCGAGGGGTTTACAGCGGCGGTTGCGTTCGCGGCTGCTTCAGATTGACGACGTTCGGGAGACGTACCGGGAGCAGGTGCAGGCGACGGCGGCGGACGGCGTCGACCCGCAGAACATTGGGCTTCAGATGGCGAAGCTGCACGAGCTCGAGGGCCAGCTGCTGGAGGAGCGCGGGGATAAGGCGGAGCTGATGGCGGAGAAGGAGGCGCTGATCGAGCGCCTGCAGAGGCTGAACGGGATGGATAAGGAAAATTTGCAGGAGAAGGAGAGCCTCCAGGCGGCGCTGATCCAGAGCGAGGAGGACAGGCTGTGCATAGCCAACTCCCTCGTGGCGTCGCAGATCGACCTGAACAACTGCCAGATGGAGGCGGAGAAGACGAAGAACGAGATGTACGCGCGGATCATGGAGTTGGAGCGCAAGGTTTTGGCCGAGGAGGTTCGGGTCAAGGGCGCGGAGCAGTCGTACGCCGACGTCAGCGGCCGCGCGGGATCGCTGAGCGTCGACAACGAGAGGCTCAAGCAACAGCTCAAGCAGACGCGCGACGAGCTCGAGTCCGAGCTCTCCACCGTGCGAACCGAACACGCGGAGGTGATGGGCGAGTTCTCGGCGATCAAAGCCAGGAACGAGGACCTCGCCGAGGACGTCTCGACGCTGCAGAAACGCCTCGCGATGGAGGTGCGGCGGGCGGAGGAGGCGGAGGCGGAGCGCGACGACTTTCGCGCCAACGCCGAGCGCGACTCGGGGACGCTGCAGAAAAAGGTGGAGGCGGCGGAGCGCGCCGCCGAGGAGGCCATCGCCACCGCCACCGCGACGAAGGACCGGCTCGTCGCCGCCGCGCAACAGGAGCGCGACGAGGCGGTGGCCGCGGCGAGGGCGAGCAAGGAGAAGGCGGTGCGCGCGGCGCAGGAGGAGCGGGACGAGGAGGTGTCCAAGGCGAGGGCAGCGAGGGATCGAGCCGTGGAGGACGTTCGCGCGGAGATGAAAGCCGCGGTGTTCGAAGCGCGAAGGGAGAAGGACGAGTCCATCGCCGCCGCGCACGCGGATAAGGCGTCCACGAGCGCGTACCTCGAGAACGACCGCGACGCGCGCGTGAGCAAGGCGGAGCGGGACCGGGACGAGGCGGTGGCGCGGGCGCAGCGGGAGAAGGAGTTTGCCATCGCCGAGGCGATGAAGGAGCGCGACGACGCCGTCGAGGAGGCGGGGGCGAGCAAGCGGCGGGAAGTCGCCGCCGCCGAGCGCGCCAGGGACGAGGCCATCGCGAAGCTCTCGAGCGAGACCAAGCGCCTGACGCAGCTCGCGGACGAGGCCACCGGGAGGATCGACGGCGTCGCGCGGGCCCTGGAGGCGAGCAAGAGCGCCGAGCACAGGGCGAGGAAGGAGGCGGACCGCGCGCTCGGGGAAGCCGCCCAGCTCAAGGAGCGCCTCGAGACGTCCCGCGCGGAGTTCTCCGAACGCCTCAAGGAGTACATGCTCCAGATCGGGGACCTCGAGCGCGGCGCCCAGGTGCTCATGGTCGACCCCGCGTCCGAACACGTCCTCAGGCCGTCGCAGCTCTCCGAGGCGGCGCAGGCGATCGCGAAGGACCTCCACAGAGCCGCCGCGATGCAGGTGGCCGAGTACCGAAGGGAGACGGAGGATTTACAGCATCGCCTGCACGCGGCGCAGAGGGACGTCAGGGCGCTGCACGCGGGGTACCGGCAGCTCAGGCACAGGTTCATGGACGTGGCGCCGGAGACCGCGGACGACGAGGGAGGCGCGGAGGAGGAGGACGACGCGAACGTCCTCGGGCAGAGACGGACGGCGGCGGCGGTGCCTCACGAGGACGCGCTCGTCGCCGCGCCGCCGACGCCGGCGGAGGCGCGCGACATGGACGCGCGCGGCCTCGCCGCGAAGCTCTCGGACCTGAAGGAGGAGAACGCGCGCCTGCAGCAGGCGGTGCGCCTGGCCGCGCTGGACGGCCGCGGACCCCTCGCGCCGGGAGGAGGCGGCGGCGGCGGCGGTTCGGGCGCGGGTTCGGGCGCCATGGTCGGGGACGACGTCGACGGCGGCGGCGAGCCGATTTTATTCTTCGACGACGGCGCGCGCGCGGACGCCGGCGACGCGGGCGGCGCGGAGGCGGCCGGAGGTGTAGGCGCGGCGGATGGGTCCCACCCTCGCGGCGTGCGGAGCGGCGCGGGAGGTGTTGCCGGCGGTCCGGGCGCCAACAACGGTTCCGACTCGTTCAACCCCGAGGCGCGCGGTTTGGGCGGGGTCGGTGAGAACGCGCGTTTACGCGCGGAGAACGCGCGGCTTCAGAAGGCGCTCGACGGGCTCAAGAAGGTTCGGCCGACGACGTCGGAGGAGGATGTCCGTCGCGAGAACGGCAAGCTCAAGGTGCAGCTCGAGGCGCTCGCGAACATGGACAAGACCCGCGCGCAGCTCGCGAACGAGGTGGCGGACCTGAAGACGAAGGTTGCGGAGAAGGAGACGGAGCTTCTCGAGAGCAAGAACCACAACCAGCGCGCCGCGTTCAACGAACAGCGCCAGGCCATCAAGGAGTTCACCGAGCGCGTGCAGGCGGAGCTCGAGCGCGAGAACCGGGGGCTGCAGAGCCGGTGCGCGATGGCGGAGGAGCAGATCAAGGAGATCAACGCGTACATGGCGCAGAGCACGCTGGCGTACCAGAAGGAGATCATGCGGCTCAGGAGCATCATCCAGGCGACGGCGCCCGAGCGACTGAAGACGCCCGTCGGGTTGGGGGTCCCCGCGGCGAAGCGGGGGGTCGGGCCGCCAGGAGGGGGGGGCGTGAGGAAGGACGTCGCGGGAGTGGGGATGCGAGCGAGCATCAACAAGGGAAGCCTAAGCGCGGGGGGAGGGTGAGGAGGAGGATGCGGAAGTGAAGGGAGAGGGCGAGGCGCCGCCGGTTGTAAATGGAACGGACGAAGCCCTACGAGTACGAGTACGAGTACTCGTAGGAGCGGTCGAGTGACTATGATGGGTCTTTCGTTTCGTCAAATTGATGATTGACAAACCCCGCATTGTCCACGCGTGAGAGAAATACAATCGCGAATCTGTTGTTGATTCGTGCCGCGCTGGAACGCGTCTCGGAATCGGGTCGATCGCGCGACCGGGATCGAGGATCGAACGACGGGTCGCTGCTCGCGCCCCGCCTCCCTCGGGAGCGCGCCGAACGCTCGGTTCCGCGCTCGCGCTCCTCCGCACCTCCGCGGCGCGTCCGTGTCCCGTCTCGGGAGCTCACTCGAGGCTGAGGAACTTCGGGGGGCCGAGCTTGGTCTTGGCCATCCTCGCCGCCTCCGATCGCGTCACGCGGCCGTCGTCGTTCAGGTCGCCGGCGGACACGGTGATGTTGGACGTCTTGGATTCCTTGCGGGAGACGGTGCCGTCCTTGTTGAGGTCGGCGGTGTAGGCCTTGGCGGGGGTGGGCATCGTGGAACGGCGGTGCGACAGGCGGGGGACGCGAGGGGGAATGGACCAGGGCCGACGCGGAATCCCGGTGAAAAAATCGCGCGACCTTTCACCCACGACGGAGTCATCATCAGCAGTGGCGTCCTTGTGTCGTGCCGCAGCAGCTCGGCCGCGCCGGTCGCTCGAGTGCACTCTCGTCATCACGAACACTCCGTTCGCACGTCCCGCGTCGGCGCCCGGTCCGGATAGACCGGCCCGCGCTCGCGCATGCCCTCCCTCGTGCTCCGTCCCCCCCTCCGCCTCGTCGCTCCGCC